>ERZ772977.993-NODE-993-length-15929-cov-189.431586_pt1 | contig 15929 bp, 24 predicted proteins | sample MGYA00511131_ERZ772977 | MGnify/ENA primary metagenome ERZ772977 (study PRJEB29015, sample SAMEA2737935) | human oral metagenome | biome: human oral; feature: human-associated habitat; material: dental | place: China | collected 2151 ...
CTCGGAGGCTCCGTCATGCAGCGCGTCGAGGCCCTACGCTCCCGCGGCGGGAAGGCGGTAGCCAAACCGACCGGCGGTCGAGGACGCGGCGCCGGAGACAGTGTCCGCGCACTGCACGCGACTCGGGCCTGGGCGCTGGCCGCCCGGCGAGACGGCGTCGTTCTGGATCGGAAGATGGCGGCCAAGGCCGGCCCGGAAGTCCTAGGCAACGACAAGCCCCGACTCGTGATCGAGGCGATCAACCTGGACACGCTCTCCCAGCGCCGGCAGGTCGGCTCCAAGACGATGGCCGACGTCGTGCTCAGCGCCGTCACCGACTTCGATCCCGACCTCGTTGTGATTGACGAGATGCACAAGATCAAGTCGGTCTCCTCCAACGCGTCTCGCCTGGCGGGACGGATCGGTAACCGGGTCGAGCGCAGGATCGGGCTGACCGGGACGGTCATCCCGCACAGCCCGCTCGACGTCTACGGGCAGTGGAGGTTCCTCGACCCGAGAGCCTTCGGCCGGGTGCAGCCCAACGGCGAGCGCCGCGTGGCGACGTTCAAGCACTTCAAGGAGGACTACGCCGAGATGGGCGGGTACATGGGGCACGAGGTCGTTGGCTTCAAGAACCTGGACCGCCTGGAGGAGATCATGGGCGAGCGCGCATCGGTCGCCATCAAGGAGGAGTGCTTGGACCTGCCCGACGCTGTGGACACCGTCCTCCCCGTCGCGCTGAGTCCGAAGGAGCTCAAGGCCTACGAGAACATGCGCACAAAGCTGCAAGTCGAGTTCCGCGAGGAGGACGACATGCGGGAGGACGTCGGAGGGGGAGGCGACGCCGCGACGGCGGCCAGCCGCCTGGTCCGCATGACCCGCCTGAGGCAGATCACGGCCGGCCACCTGCCGGACGACGAGGGTCAGGTCCGGGAGATCGGCCGGTCCAAGGCGAAGACCATCGCCTCCCTGATCCACGACACGCTGGAGGACGAGAAGCGCATCGTCGTCTTCGGCACCTTCACCCGCGAGCTCGCCGCGCTGGAGGAGGAGATCGCCGACAAGCGGACCACGGTCCTGCGGATCGATGGCTCCACGAAGCCTGAGGACCGGCTGGCCATGCGCCAGCGCTTCGGGTCCGACGACCCGGCCCGGCTCGCCATCGTCGCCCAGATCAAGACCCTCTCGGTGGCCGTAAACGAGCTGGTCACGGCCAGGAACGCGATCTTTGCTTCCCTACCCTGGCAGCGCGATGACATCGTGCAGGCCCGCGACCGGCTCAACCGCCTGGGCCAGAAGAGCGCCACCACGTTCTGGTACGCGCTTGCACCGAACACTGTGGACGACCTAGTTTTTCAGGCCTACCAAGACCGCACAGACCTAGAGAAGGCCCTTATGAGTCACATCTACACCGATAGGAAGTAGCAATCACCATGAGCCCCGCCCAGCGTCCTGAGGAGGACGTCATCCCGGCCGAGAAGGCCACCTACTCCTCGCTCACCCTCCACCGCCGCTGCCCTCAGGCGTGGAAGTACCGCTACCTCGACGGTCTGCGCCGTGCCCGGTCCGAGGTCACGCCGGCCCTCGACTTCGGAAGCTGGTTCCACGCCGTTCGCGCGGCGGACCGGCTCGCCAAGGGCCGCGCCGAGGGCACCCTGAAGGTCGAGCTCGAAGAGATTCAGACCACGGATACGGGACCCACCTTCCCCGGCACCATCTCACCTGATGAGATCATCTCCGCCTCCCAGGACTACTGGGACCGGCTCGGGGGGGATGCTCGTGAGGTCTGGATCGACTGGCTCGGCCAGCCCCTCCCGCAGCGTCTCTCCCACGTCTACGCCGAGTGGCGCGAGCGCTGGGCCGAGGACTCCGAGAATGAGGCCGTCCTCGCCGTCGAGCAGCGCTGGGAGCGCGAGATTCCCGGCACCGGAGTCACCCTCTGGGGCTACGCCGACGAGGTCTACCAGGACCGCAAGCGCGGCATCGTCGTGGTCCGCGACTGCAAGACGTCCGGCACCCTCGGCCAGGTCACGAGTCTGGACGAGATGATGGACAGCCAGGTCCAGCTCTACGCCTGGGGCCTGGCCCCGGACTGCGCGGAGTGGGGCGTGCCCTCCCCTAGGGCCGTCGCCTTCGACCGTGTCCGGTCCAAGGCCCCGAAGACTCCCAAGATCACGAAGGCCGGCAAGCTCTCCGCATCGGTCAAGGACTACGACCTGAGGACCTACTTGGAGTGGTGCGCCGACGGCGTCCCCTTCGAGGGGATGAAGAAGGACGGCAGCGCCGCCGGCGTCTACACGGCCGAGGAGGCCGAGATCGAGCGCCTGGCCTCGCAGCAGGTCATCTCGCAGTGGTTCTCCCGTCACCTGACCCCGGTCAGCCCGTACCTTGTGCGCTCCCACCTGCAGGCCGCGGCCGACACGTGCTCAGACATCTCCCGCACGAGGGTCCGAGCCGACAGGCGCGGCGAGGCGCCTCGCAACTTTGGGAAGGCGGCGTGCCAGTTCTGCGAGTTCGCCGACCTGTGCCGTGCTCAGATGGTCGGCGGCCCCGGCGGGGAGTACGCGCCGGAGGAGTACGGCCTCCGATACCGTGACCCGTCTCACAGCGGAAGGTAGCCCTACGGTCTTGCAATGCCCGCCGTCATACGCCTACAGTTAAGTCACCACCTAAACAGCGGAAGGAAATTCAATGGCCAGTTTCGCCGGCGTCAACATTGTTGACGTGAACGAGGAGGCAGCCGACTACGGTCGGTGGCTGATCATCGGGCCCCAGGGGGGAGGAAAGAGTTCCCTAGCCTCCACTATCGCCACGATGGGTAAGACCCTGTTCATCGACCTGCCGGGGGAGAAGGGCACGCAGTCCTTCAAGAACGCCCCGTACGCCAAGAACATCGACGTGGTGCGCCCCGAGAGCGTCACCGCCTTGGACGACATCTTCTGGAGCCTGGACAAGGGGGGCCACAGCTACAAGGCCGTCATCCTCGACAGCCTCACAGCGCTCCAGAAGATGACGATGCGCTACCTCACCGGCTTCTCGGAGACCGCGGTGCGCGAGATCAAGCAAGGCACGGCCCCCGCTGACCAGCGCACGTGGGGCCAGGCGCTCGACATTATGACCGACACGGCAGTGTTCTGGTACGGCCTCGCCGACGGCAACCGGCCTGAGCCGATGCACGTCGTCATGACGGCTCAGGTCAAGATGGTCGAGGACGAGATCAACGGCGGCGTGCGCCGCTCACCGGACGTCCAGCGGGGCGCGCAGTCGATCATCCGCGCCACGCCGAACTACATCATCTACGCCGACGTCGAGGAGGACCTCGACAACACCGGCCGCGACGACGGCCCCTCGCTGAAGCACATCGTGCGCTTCGGCACCGACCCGGAGTACGGGACCAAGGCCCGTATCCCCTACAACCTTCGCGGGAAGGTACCGTCCGTCCTCGGACGCGACCACCCCGTGACTCTGGAGAAGCTCTCCCGCTTCCTCGGAGTGGGCGGAGTCCCGGAGCGCAAGCCCGCCGCCAAGTCGGACAAGTCCGACAACTGACATCCAGTAACCCAACCTCACAGGAGAAATCACCATGGCTCTGACCTTCGACTTCACCAACTACAAGGACACCTCTACCGCCCACGTCGCCCCCGGTACCTACCACGCCGAGGTCTCGGACTTCGAGGAGACGACCTCCAAGGCCGGCAACGCGATGTTCGTCGTCTATCTGGAGATCACTGAGGGCGCCCACGCCGGCCAGCAGATCATCGACCGCCTCCCTCAGACGGAGAAGGCCATGTTCCGCAGCGCCGCCTTCCTCCAGGCCCTTGGTGTCAAGATCGCCAAGAAAAAGATCGCCCTGAACCCGCGCAGCCTGATCGGCCGCCCGGTGGACATTGTCGTGGAGGATGGCGAGCCCTACAACGGCCGAGTCAAGAGTGAGGTGCGCGAGTACCTTCGCGCCACCAAGCCGGCTAAGGCCGAGCCCAAGGACGACCCCATGGCCGACGAGATTGACGAGCCTGCCGAGGCTCAGGACGAGCCGGCCAAGCCGGAGCTCGACGCTACGGTGGAGGACGCCGTCGAGCTCGACGTGGACGCCCTGGACATCGACGACCTGGACCTCTGAGTCCATACGCTGAGACGGCCCCGCTACGGCGGGGCCGTCCCCTTAGACAGAAAGGAGTGACATGGCTAGCAAGGAGAGCGGCGTCGTGGACGCCATCCGGCGCCGCATCGCACAGGTCTGGCCGGAGTCGGTCACCTGGAAGATGCACGGCTCGGTCTACATGGAGGCGGGCATCCCGGACGTGCTGTGCTGCATAGAGGGGCGACTGATCTTCCTGGAGGTCAAGCACCAGAAGCCCGGCGAGTCCCGGGCCCACGCCCTGGCACGGACCTCGGTCGAGCAGGTCCGCCAGATTCGCCGTGTGCGCGCCGCCGGCGGCGCCGCCTGCACCGTCCTGGACGCCGACGAGGCGGAGTGGGCAGTGCGCGAGGCACTGACCGGATCTACGCTGTCGAGCATGTACCCAGTCGTAGGGGCTGGGGGTGATCTCAGTGGCGAGGGCTAGGCTGACCGCTACCGAGTTCGACTTCGTTCGCCAGTTGGAGTGGGAGGACATGACTCCAGCCCAGCTGAATTCGGCCCGTGAGACCTGGACATCCGGAGCCGTCTACCAGGATGAGGTGAATCCTCGGGTCTGGTGGGTGCGGTCCTACTCGGCGCGGAACTCCGGGGAGGTCCGGGACGGGTCTGGGAAGAAGTTCCACCACGTGGTTTTGAAGTCGGACCACGGGTACCCGAGGTTCACGTGCACCTGCAAGCACGGCCAGCACTCGCGATGGGCGTCGTGCTGGCACGCCAAGACCGTCGCCCGCATCTATCGGATCATGGTCGACCAAATGAAGCGGCAGGAGAAGGAGGACTTGCTTCATGAGTACCGCAGCACGCGAAGTGATTGACGACATCCCGGAGCAGCCGGACAGCGGAGTGGCTGAGGCCGGTGACGCTCTCATGATCGCCGGCGACACCATCCTCTCGATCACGGCCGCATGCGCGGGAATCCGATCCCGTATGGTCCGTGAGCAGGAATGGAGCGAGGAGTTCGCGGAGAAGTTTGCCCAGGATCTGGCCCGCGCCCTCGTGAATAGATCCCTGGCACCGTCCCAGGACTGGACTTCCTCTCTGGAGGGGCTGTGACTACCGCGAAGCCGCCGGCTCCTCGCAAGCCGGCCCCGCTGGACTACACCCGCCCCATCTGGAAGCGCCAGGACGGCGAGACCGAGGCCGCCTACGCGTCGTTCAAGACGTACCGGGACATGGAGCGCCGGCGGGTGCGGGACGCCCCCAACGGCAACTCCTACTCGGCCCGATGGTCGTGGCGGGAGCGCGTCGAGGCCTGGGACAAGCACATGGCTGAGAACGAGGCGAACGAGCTCGTCCGCTACCGGATCGCCATGGGGGACCGACACCGTGCCCTCGGCCGTAAGGCCTTGGAGAAGGCTGAGATGTGGCTTGACAGCCTCACTGAGGACCGGATCGCCCGCATGAGCGCCAACGGCATCGTCCAGATGATGGACGTCGCAGCGCGCATCGAGCGGGAGGCCGCTGGCGCCGGGGCCGACTCGGCCAAGGTGCAGATCGAAGTCTCCTCCAACCTGGCCGAGATGACGGCCTCGGCCACGACGTCGCGCATCGAGCAGCTGGTCGCGGAGGTTGAGCGCCGGAAACGTGAGCAGGGCCTCATCGACGTAGGTCCAGCCGAAGTTGAGGTGATCGACGCCGAGCAGTAGAGTTGACCCGGGGCACTGGGGCAGAGATACCGCCACCCTTTGGGATGAGGGGTGGCGGTATTCTGTATCCATATGAGATTCCACCTCAGCGATAGGAGTTGCTTATGCCCAGCGTGAAGAAGCCCTTGGAGCCGTGGGAGATGACCCCGGCCCAGCTCGAGGAGGAGCTGGAGGCCCTCATCAAGCGGCAGGCGTGGCTCGAGAACCAGCCGAAGTGCGACCTCCCCTCGTGCGACGGCAAGCCCCATGCCGGCGCGCCATACCCGCACGACCCGACCTATCGCCAGGCGGCCGACCCTCTGGAGAGCGCTCAGCAGCTCGACGAGGCCTACGCCGGCCGTCCCCACATCCAGTACCTCTCCGACCGGCTGGCAGAGGCCGTGCGCGCCGTAGAGAACGGCGAGAACCGCTACATGACGATCTCCATGCCGCCGCGCATGGGTAAGTCCACGCTGACCTCGATCAACCTGCCGATCTGGCTACTGCGTCAGCACCCGGACTGGAAGATCGGCCTCATCTCCCACTCGCCCCAGCTCGCGACGGCCTGGGGCCGTCAGGTACGCCGCTTCGTCGAGGAGGACGGCGAGAAGTGGGGCATCAAGATCGCGCCCGACGCCGGCGCAGTGAGCGAGTGGCAGACGACGCGGGGCGGCGGAATCGTCTCCCGCTCGGCCCCCGGCCAGTCAATCACCGGTCTCGGCTTCAAGGTCATGCTCATGGACGACGTAGTGAAGGACTTCGCCGACGCTCACAGCGAGTCGAAGCGCGAGGCGATCTGGGACTGGTGGCAGGCCAACGCCGTCACGCGCCTGGAGCCGCCGTTCCTCTGCATCGCCATCGCCACCCGCTGGCACGAGGATGACTTCATCGGCCGCCTGCTGAACCCCGCCAAGAATCCCGACGCCGCCAAGTGGGAGAACGTGATCTTCCCGGCCATCGCCGAGGAGGACGACCCGCTCGGCCGCGAGCCGGGCGACCCGCTCTACAGCCCCCTCGTGGAGGAGACTCGCGAGGAGGCCCTTGAGCGCTGGGACTCGCTGAAGCGCTCGGTGGGCTCGTACATGTGGGAGGCGCTCTACCAGCAGCACCCGACCCCGGCCGACGGCTCGATCTTCAACCTCGGCTGGCTCCGGTTCTGGACGACTGACCCCTCCAAGGTCAAGGACGGGGACGACTCCGTGATCCTCCTTCCGCGCGAGCGCATGGAGCGTGGGCAGTGGCTTGACTCGTGGGACCTCACCTTCAAGGGATCCTCGACGTCGGACTACGCCGTCGGTCAGCGCTGGTGCAGGCAGGGTCCCGACCGCTTCCTGATCGCCCAGCAGCGCGGGCAGTGGTCCTTCACCCAGACCTTGGAGAAGATGCTGCGCTGGTGCAACGCCGGCGACCTGGACGACAAGGCGAGCCCCGGCGGATCGTTCGTCCATCAGCGCCTCGTGGAGGACGCGGCCAACGGTACGGCGGCCATCGACGTGCTACGCAAGAAGGTCGCCGGCATCAAGCCGATCAAGCCCCGCTCGTCCAAGGAGGTCCGGGCACGGGCCGTTACGCCGGAGATCGAGTCCGGCAACGTCTACCTCCCGCACCCCTCGGACCCCGGCAACGGGTGGGTGAACGAGCTCATCTCCGAGATGCGTGCGTTCCCCTCGGGACGGCACGACGACCAGGTGGACGCCCTTAGCATGGGCCTGCTTGGGCTGCGCGACGCCGGCCAGGCGTCCCTATTCGTACCCCGGGGGACGATTCGGCGCGCTGTGAGCGGTCTCTCTCTGGCGGGAGCAATTCCCCGCTTCTGACGGCTTGCATCTCCTGAGGGGTGGACGTATGATTTCATACGTCCACCCCTACTACGTAAGGAGACGATGTGAAGTCACCTCAGAACAACTGCCCGGACGACCTGCTCCGGGCCTCTCAGCGGCGCGTCGAGGAGCTGGAGAAGGCTCTCCAGTCCTCCTACATCTGGGGGTACTCCCCCGGGAAGTTGTCCGAGCTGGACGCTCTCCTGGAGGCGGCGGCCGTCCCGATCCCGGCCGAGATCGTCACCCGAAACCGCATGATCGCGGTGTGGGAGGAGGGATTCAGGGAGCACCGCGACTGGACGCCCCCTTCGGAGGAGGCCGGTCCCGAAAAGGAGCTCTCCTGGATGCTCCACTACGCGTCTCAGCTCTACAGCGCTCGAGTCCTGCCGAAGGCCCCGGTCCGGGAGATACTGTGGAAGATGGCCCTAACGGCGTCGAACCTGCTGAGTCCGGACCTCGACGTACTGGCCCTTTCCCTGGAGGAGTACATTCGCTCCACCCGGAAGCACCCGGGCATGACTCTGGAGTGCGACGGCCACTCCGACGCCACTCGCCTGTTCGCCCTCGTGGAGGAGATCGGCGAGGTCGCGGCGTGCCTGACCTATGACAACGACGCCGAGACTGGCCACAACTCGAACCTCGAGTCCGAGGTGATTCAGGTCATCGCCCTGGCCCTGGCCTGGGCTACTCGCTACCTGGATGACGGGGAGGAGTGAGAGATGAGCGATTCCGCCAAGGTTGCTGCTAGGGTGAAGGACTGCCTAGATGCTGACTACTTCTCCGGCGCGATCGAGAACTGGTACGTGATGGTCAATCACATCCGCTTCCTTGAGCAGCAAGTGAGCAGCTTGAAAGCCACTATTGCCCGACTGCAGTCCGATATGGATGGGGAGAGTGAGTGAGATGGGCGCCAAAGTAGGACACCTTCCCAACCCCTACCGGCTAGATATCGCCTATGCCGGAGGACAGCCGGTAGGGCACGTAGAGAAGATCGTGATGGACGATCCGAACCCGGACCGGCTTGGACCCTACATCCGGCAGGCCTTGAGGGATACGTTCGAGGTTGAGTTGTCGGAGGAGTACTTCGAGAGCTGGGAGGCGTGATGTTGAACTTGTTGCCCAGAGTGTCTGGGATATTCGTCTCCCGGCACCTGAAGATCAGCTACTCGGCCGCCGTCGAGCTCGCGTCTCTCGCATTCTGGAACGGTCTCAGTCTGCGGCGAGAGATCTCCACCCAGCCCAAAAGAGCCGGACTGCGATCCATCGCCCTCCGAGACGGCGGGCTCTCGATCCGTCTGGAGCGCCTTCACGACCACCTCGATCTCTGGATTGGTCTGGACGGGAAGGACGCCGGGGTAATCCGGGACCTGACCGACATGCGCGAGGTCCTGAGGAAGGTCAGGACGACGGCGGAGGACTACCAACGCCCTCGGCGATCCTGGTGGGCTGTAGTACCCGCCGACCAGTACTCATTCATCAAGTTCCTATAGGAGACACCTATGACATCCATCAACGACGTTGCAGACCTGCCCAAGCGCCTGGAGAAGTGGGCCGATGGGGACGGCTACCGCGGAGGCTTTGGGATCGATGCCGAGCGCGGCATGGTTGAGGACCTTCGCAAGCTCCTCTCCCTGACCGTCCAGCAGGCCAAGGCCCTGGAGGACTCGCAGGGGCGCGCTCACGCCTTGGAGCAGCGCCTCCCGACCTCGCAGACCGATGACCTGGAGCCCGAGCCTCCGCTCGACGATCCTCTAGAGGAGGCCGCTCGCCGCGACCGCAAGGCTCGTCGGGACGCGAAGCTCGCCCGCGCCGCGCTCCAGCAGGAGGTCCTGGCCGCCTACTCACGAGGCATCTCCAAGTCGGTCCTGAGCCAGGTCTCCGGCATGACCCGCCAGACCGTGGATCGCGTCCTCGGCGAGTGGAAGCGGAAGCCCCCGAAGATCGGCAAGGAGGACGAGACGCCTCTCACACTGATCTGACCGCTGCGGGCTTGCCTTGGGACGTATGACGGCATACGCTTAGGGCAAGCCCGCACCGCCTACCCCTAGCGAGGAACCATGAGCACCGAGACCTCACCGACCAAGACCACCTGGAACCGCGTTTTCCAGCACCCCCAGGCGCGAATCAAGCCCCTCGACGCCGACACCCTGCACGAGGCCAGCACGTGCCTCGTCTACGAGGACGGGCAGGCCGTCGCCCAGCTGAAGCGCTGCGGCCAGCGCTGTTGGAGCGTATACCCGACCGGCATGACGATCCCGGCCACGTTCGGCGCCTCGGCCCTGGAGGCCGTGACGACCTGGCTCAGCGCCCGAGACGGGGAGGCCGCATGATCGCGTCACTGGCCGCCGTCGCCGCGGCCCTGACCATCGGACTGCCGATCTTAGCGCTCGGAGAGCACGTCCGCGAGAGCCACCTCCCTGACCAGGACACTTCACCCAACCGACAGGAGACACCGTGAGCAGATACGGATCATTTGACCGACTGGCTCGAGGCACTGCAGCCCTCGTAGCCGCCTACAGGAAGACTTCCAGCGAGGGCGGGGGCAGCCTCCTCCTAGAGGACGGGAACTTCGTCATCAGCGAGGAGACCCTGCCGGACATGGATTCGGACGTAGACCTGTATCTCGGCGACGGAGCATGGCTTGAGGTTCTCGATGGGCTCACCCCTCGGGTTCACCTGACTCTCCCGTCCGAGTACGTGGAGGCCCTGGATCAGGTGCCAGACGCTCCGGCCAGGCCCCGCCGTCTCTACTGGTCCTCGCCCACCCCGCCCATCGGACTGGACGACCCGTCCCAGAACCCATACGGCTACGGGGATGTGACTCTGTACGTCCCGGAGAGCTTGGAGCCCGCCTACCGGGAGAAGGGATTCTCCGAGTACGGCTCGCCGAGCCGCCGTTACCTCGACATCTGGGACTACGAGCCGCCGGCCGCTGACTCCCACCTAGAGGGCAGGACCGCTCCGGGAGAGGCCGTTGAGTCGCCTCAGCACTACACCTGGCTCGGGCAGTCGCTGGCCGCGCTCGGTCTGAGCGACGCGGCCAACGTCGAGTCGTGGGACGTGCTCGACGCCGCCTTCCCCTCGGACCCCCTCCTGTGGAACTGCGGCAAGTACCTGCTTCGGCAGGGCCGTAAGGGCGGCGAGGAGAAGCGGCTGGAGGACCTGCGCAAGGCCCGCCAGTACCTTGACCGACAGATCGCCCAGCTGAGTCGGGGAGAGGAGTAGGGGATGCCCGAGGTAATCCCTGTTGGGGCCTCTGCGACGATCGACGTCATCGATGCCGGGGACCTGCGAGCTGGAATGAATCTGCTCGACTCTACATACCTCGCCTACGGCGTTGTCTCGGAGATTCGCCGTATCTACAGGGACGGCGGCCGAGAAGGTCACTACGAGTACCGCTTGGAAGGTGGAAATAAGTTCCTGCCGCCGAGCATCCTGCCGCTAGGCTGCTCGGTAGGGGTAGTGACGGAGATCACTAAATAGCGGTCTTCCTAGGCTAGCGCCGTCCTTAGGGGCGGCGCTAGTCTTATTTTGTACGTAGCCGACCACCCAACTCACAAAAGGAACGTGACATGAGCAACACTGAGACCTACGCCGAGAAGGTGGACCGTATCGCCGCCGAGCTGCTGGACGTCCTGCGCGACGTCCTCGGCCCGCGGCGCCGCCTGCCCGAGCCCCGTGCCGCCTACGCCCGCTACGGCGACCACGAGGTCACCGTGCGCGACGGCGAGAACGGTCGAGTCGAGGTGACCGCGCACCTGACCAACTCCGGCGCCGTGCGGGAGTACTCGGCCCGCCTCACTCACGGTGACCGGGACAGCCGGCCGTGGTCCGCCGTCGGGCCGCTCCGGATGGACTGCTCGGAGACCCCCGAGGAGCACCCCACCCTCACCTGCGTCCTCCCCCTCGTCATCCGCCTCGGGCTGGCTGAGGAGCGCCTGGAGATGGCCCGTCAGGCCCTCGAGGCGTCCGGCCGAGCCGTCGAGGACTGCGGCCCGAACATCGTCCTGCGCGAGCCCTGCGCGTGGGGGATGCGAAACGTCGCCACCGTCGAGCTCAACCCGGACAACGGATTCCTGCGTGTGCATGGCCGGGACGCCGATCAGGTACTGGATATTCTGTACCAGGCCAAGGTCTTCTGAGTGACGCACGCCACTGAATACGCCCCGTTTGCGGATTGCAGGCGGGGCGTATGCGTGCATACGCTAGAGCCATGAGCACGAACCGCCCCAGCCACGCCACCCAGATCACCGCCATCGCCGCCGTCGCGGCCCTGATCGTCACCACCTTCGTCATCGCCCTGGCCGCCTTCGCCGCCGGCGCCTACCCGCACCGTCACGCCGATGGGCCGGCCACGGCCCCCGCCTCGCAGGCCGCCCCGTCCTCGGACGACCTGATCGACCCCTCCGTCGGCCGCGGCGCCGACTCGAGGGTCTGCGCCACCTCGCCCAAGTCGCCCCGCTGCTGGCTCGAGGGAGGCAGCGGCCTGTCCCGTACCCGTGGCGGCCACGCCTTGCGGCCGGCCACCGACGGCCCCGATACCCTGCTCGACAGCGAGTGGGATGAGATCGGCCCGGCCGACATGCCAGACCGCGCTCCCGGCCGTGGCGGCTGGGTCGGTGAGGAGGGCCCCTGCCGGGCCTGACCTGCGCAGACACGGGGACTTGCCCCCAGACCGTATGACGGCATACGCTGTAGCCATGATCGATTCACGCACCGCCCAGCAGCCCACCGACCACCTCACCGCCCAGGAGCCTACTGTGACCCAGATCACCTACCCCACCCTCACCGACGACCAGCTGACCGACCAGCTGAAAGTTGTGGCGGCCGCCGCCTCCGCCTCCCTCGGCCTGGCCCGGGGCACCGAGTGGCGGACCGGCCAGATCGGCCTCATCAAGGAGCACAGCCCGCTCCAGGCGCGCCTGCGGGTCGAGGAGGGCCGGATCGTGGCCCGCATGACCGGCCGCGAGCGCGGGGGCCACGAGGTCGCCGGCGAGATGGCCGACGTGATGGCCGCCCTCGTGGCGCACTTTGAGGCGCCCCTGCCCGCCTGACCGGCCCCGGAGGCCGTCCCAGCCGCCTGCCCCGCCCACCTGAAGAGGTGAGCGGGGCCTTTTCATGCCCGTGAAGGGGTCTAGGAGCCTCTCTGACGGACTTTCAGGGCCGGGCAGGGCCGTCATACGGGTGGGGAGGTTCTAGGCCGTCATAGAGGCTCACACGGCCTCACAGGCGGCGGTCCCTCCGTAGGAGGGACGCGTGGCGCGCGGCGGTGAGGCGCTCAGAGGCCGCCTCGAGCGGGGCGAGGGGCGGGTGCGTGCTCTCAGAGGCCGTGTAAGCCCCGTAGACGGCACAGCGCCCCGGTACCTAGGTGCTGGTACCGGGGCGTAGGTGCTAGGCCGTCAGGAGGGCTTACAGCAACGCCTGAAGGCGCTCCAGCGCGAGGCGGGCGGAGGGGGCGTGGACGACGGCCGCTGCGTAGCGGTCCTGCCAGCGGGGCAGCTGGTGGGCGCGGGTGCAGGTGAGGGTCGCGAACCGGGTCCTCACCGACAGGCCGCCGGCGGGGGAGCTGATCATCTCCTCGGGGATACCGTCGAAGGCGTGAGGGTCCTCGCGCAGGACCGCGGCGGCGGGGGCGGCTGCCCAGGCGGGCACCTGCTCGATGACGGCGACGGCGTACCCGCCCAGCTCGGCCCAGGTCCTGGCGCGGCCCTCGCCCTGTACGCGGTAGGAGGCCGGCGCGGGGGAGGTGACGACGCTGAGGGGCCGGCCGGCCAGCGGGTGCGGGGCTCCGCTGGGCAGGGTGGCGGGGTGGCGGGCGATCTCGTCGTCGAGCGAGTGGTCGATGACTCGGTAGGTGGTGCGGGGGCTGTCGGTCTGGCTGAGGGAGTAGCGGTTGCTCATGGGAAGAGTATGACCGCATACGCCCTGAGAAGCAAGCCGGGAACCTGGGAGAAACCTGGGAACGTAGTGTGGCGCCAGCCACAGGTACTTTCTATATCTATGGCTTACTCCCCCCTACGGGGGGAGTAAGCCTATTAGAGAATATGTAACTTAGCATACAACCGCGCCATTCCAACGGAAAGTACGTATGCTCCGCATACATTGGACGGGAGCAAGTGTATGACAAGTTACATGTGACCCAGATCTCTTGCCCGCCATCATACGTCACTTTGAGAAATTAATTTGAGTGACGGCATTCACATACCTTCAGGTACAGGGGGAGATGAACCTGGGAGAACCCTGAGAAACCTGGGAGAATCCTGGGAACCGCTACGGCGAGGACCGCCGTCGGAACCGCTTCGCAGGGGCTCGGAGAGGGTGGATCGATGGGGAGTCTGAGGCGAGCGGGCCTGTACCGATCCGGCCCGAGGCGTCTACGTACCGCCGCCGGCGCCGCGCTCGCGGACCCGGCAGCTGCTAAGGGCGACGGTGGGGGAGGATGGCTGGGAGGCCGAGAGCGCGATGGCGGGATACCGCGGAAAAGTAGGGGCGGTGTATGCCGTCATAACGGACTTTTCGTTGCAATTGCAACGGTCGGAGAAAACCGGGACGGAATTAGGCAAGCCGTGGACCGTCTCCGCACCCGTATCCGTGGCGTGGCTATGGGTGGAGCCGGTCACACAAGATGGCGGGATAGGTCGAGGGCGTGGGAGGCGGTCCGACTGGCGCTTGCCCCCGTCCCAGCGAGCTGGGCCGCGGCTGCGCGCGAGCGTCCTCGCTCCGGCGCATGCCACGGTGCCTCCCGATCTCTACGGCGCCTAGCGCGTCGCTGCGCTCCGCGACGCGGGCGCCTGGGAGACGCGTGACGCAGCGATGGCATACACCCGCGCTCGGAGCACTCGCCCTAGGAGACGAGCGGCCCTGCCTGGGAACGTGCATGCCAGGGTGCACCGGCCTGCGCCTAGGGGCTCCGGCCGGTGCAGCCATGGCATACACGCGCCATGCAGGGGAGGGCTGTGCGGGGCGGTTCGCCACGGGCCGGGGTGTCGATCGGCCTGCGGCCTCTCGAACCGCCCCGGGCTCAGGGTGCCCGCTACGCCCTCGGGACACGGGACGGGAGGGCTGGGACGGCCTAGGAGCCCTCGGGGCCGGGGACGTCAGAACGGGTGGGCGAGCAGGCCGCCTGCCACGAGGCCTGAGGCCAGCAGGAGGACGAGGGACAGGACGGCGAGGATGATGTCCGACGGTGCGGGGAGCCGGCTCGAGCGACCTGAGCGTCCGTGAGCGCCCCGGAGGCGGCGGTGGCGGGGGTGGTAGGGGCGGGTCATGGGAGGTCCTTCCTGAGGCTGTGAGGTGCTGTGAGAGGCCGCGAGAGGCCTCGAGAGGCCGCGGGGTCGTGAGGCTGGTATAACGCGCGCGTGTCCGAACGGGCGTCCGAGGTGTCCGGGCGGACGTGGCGGGCGGGAGGGGTGTATGCCCGATCAGCGGCGGACGAGGGCGGTGAGGGAGGCGTCCTCCTCGAGGACCACGGCGCGGCGGGAATCGGCGGAAACATGCGCCAAACAGGGCATCGGGGTGTCCGGCGACGTGGTGCATCGGGGCAGGTCGCGAAGCGGAGATGCGTGAGGGTTTGTCCTGTCATAGGGGGCGCCGGTGTCCTGGGTCACCCAGTCCGAACGGACATTCTGAATGTCCGAACGGACATCTGATTGTCCTGACATAGGGGAGGGGGCGGCCTCCTCAGCCTGTTCGGTCTTGTCCGATTGGGGGGCGGAGGCCTGTTCGGTTCTGTTCGATCCGGCGGACGCGGCGGCCAGCGCGGCCTGCCGGGCCGAGGAGATGCCTGCCGCGGCGTAGGCCTGTAGGGCGCCAAGCAGGATGGCCGCTAGCGCGAGCCCTGCCAGCGCGGCGCGCAGGTGGCGGCGAGGGCGGCGTGCGACGGCTCGGTCGTGGCTCTGGGAGCGGCTGGCGCCGCAGGCGAGGTGGGCGTGGGCGCTGCCGCCGATGACCGGCAGCTCCTCGGTCTGGGCCTGGCCGCGCCAGCCGGCGAAGGGCCGGGCGGGGGCGGCAGCCGCGCGGATGGATCGGCGTGCCGGGATGCCGGGGTAGCTGGTCGGGTAGGTGGCGGTGGGGCGGTCGGTCGAGGGCCGGGCGGCGGGGGTCGGCCGGGCGGCGGGGCGGCTGTAGTGGTTGCTCATGGCTCTACTGTATGCAGTCATACGTAGGGGTGCAAGCCGGCGGCCCTGCGGGGTAGGTGAAGCGGGCCACAGCGGCGGGTGGGTGCGGGGCCGGGTCGGGCCGGGCGCGAAGGTGGGGCGCCCCCCCTCGTTCTGGGCAGCGGGCGGGCGGGCGGCGGGCCCTCGGTCTATGGGCAGGGCAGGGCAGGGCAGGGCAGGGCAGGGCCCCTATTAGTAGGCCCCTATA
>ERZ772977.995-NODE-995-length-15890-cov-13.231922_pt1 | contig 15890 bp, 19 predicted proteins | sample MGYA00511131_ERZ772977 | MGnify/ENA primary metagenome ERZ772977 (study PRJEB29015, sample SAMEA2737935) | human oral metagenome | biome: human oral; feature: human-associated habitat; material: dental | place: China | collected 2151 ...
AACTCTCAGAAATTCTCGAAAACCACAAACAAATCCCCGATAATTGGAAACCCATTCCATCGCCCTACATGGAAGGGCCTAGGGCTTCTTACTATACGGAAGCGAATGATTGGCCGCTTTCGCGATGCCATATCATGACTAGCGAGTATATCATTAGCGTTCCTCAGGGTGGACCACTAGACACACCTCAAACTATTGAGCTTTTGCTTGACGCGGCGTCGCGTGATCCGCTGTATATTATCTTTGGGTTGTACGCTCTGACCCTTCAGCACATGGGGCCTACATTTACTCATGCGGAATCTAGGCCATACATTAAGACGACTGAAAATGGGCGTAAGGTGTGGCTTCGTCAACGCATGGTTCTTGAAGGTGAAGACATTGGATTCATTTACGAGGCGGATTATATTCTTGATGTTCTTTCCGAAGCCGCTGTGGATACGGTGAAGAAGATGTGTAAGAAGATTATTGCCACTACTCCTCTAGGAGGTAAGTGATGTTCAGCATCTCACCCAATGTAGACAAGGTCATATATTCCTTGTGTACTAACGTTACAATAACAGTTTCCAAAGGAGTGACGATCTTATACAATGGCTAAGAAATATGGCCAAAGACGATAGAAAGGAAAACTAATGTTTATCCCAACCATTTCCGAGAACGATGCCCGCAAACAAGCCCGGGACGTGCTCAAGTCAATTGTCGCGGTTGTCGATCTTTACGACTTTGAAAGCTTCTTCAAAGAAACCGTATATTGCAAGAACGACATTTACTACATGAAAGGCTCGGAAGAAGTCTTTGAGGCGCTTAAACTCACTCAGGATGTCATGAAGATTCTTGCCAAGTCGATTCAAACCGACATGGCAGCGAGCAATATCAAAAATATTAATGTGATCCCCAGAAAGGATCACGTAGAACTGAAGCGCAAGAACTGTTGTTATATAGTTACGAAGTTTTCCGATTATGCTAAGTCAAAACCCAGCCTTGAAATAATGAAGCATTTCAAGGAGTATAATATCGTGTTTTATTTTGCGTGTGAAGAAATTCAAGGCTTTGGAGGGAAATACATGGGAAAAACCGTTGATATTGTAAAGATTGACGATAACTACAATATAATTTTTCCAGACAATGGCAGATTGGGTAAGTTTGACCATCTTGAAGATGCTAGACGGTTTCTTGAATTGTTTCACTGATAATAGATAAAGGAAACACCCTCCCGAAATTGGGAGGGTGTTTCACGTGAAACACTCAGCGACGCAACTGCTTGAAATACGGCTCAAGCAGCATATACACACCCTGACCGACAGCCAGAATTCCAGCAAACACACCGGCGAACTTGGACCATCCAGCGGGATACAGGCTAGCCCAATACCCTAGTCCGGTCAGAAAAATAGTGACGGCGACGAAGGCAAAATACTGAGTCTTGCCACTCCACCCGCTCTTTTGAATGAGCGCAGCAAAAACTGGAGCAACCAACCCAGCGAAAACAGTGAATTCCATCACCGGTCACCCCCGTCAGCGATCTTGGGAACAATCTCACCAAGAGCTTTCTTGACTTCCTCACGCACGGCCGCTACAATAGCGTCGCCATTGATTCCGCGAGCGTCAGACAGTGCCTTGACAGCGGCCTCCAGTCCGACAACACTATGACGAATCGTCCACGTATCCTCCGCAATCCGGGTTAGCGCGGGACCGGACACAGCTCGGTTGAATTCGACACATTCCACCAACTGGCTATTCTGGGTTTCGTTCATTTCATCCTCCTTAGGAGCCTGATATGGTGTATCAGGGATGTATCGCCTAATATTAATGATGCTAGCACTCCCCGTCAGGCGACGATCGTACAGGGAATGCAGGTTCGGACCCTTCTCAGGGCCTCCGTGACCGATGGTCATTGGACGGCCATCGATAATGCCGACATACATTTCCACATGGGACACACGGCCGCCATATACGGACGGCCAACCCATGCAGATAACATCGCCAGGGCGAAGAATATCGGTGTCAACGTTTCGTATGTTAGACGTGACAGCAATCGTGCTGCCCGTTTCGGCCATATTGAAACTCTTATTGCCAATATTCATGCCAATTTGGCGGTAGGCCCACCCGATAGTACCAGAGCAATCACTTGCACCGTACTTTGTGGGCTGCGTACGCCGCCAATCGTTGGTGTAAATACACCCACCCCGAATACGCATCATGGCTTGTACGACGGTAGCTCGGAGATGTTCGGCGTTCACTGATAGTCACTAAGCATTCGCTTAATTCCTTTCATATCATCTTCAAGCGTTTCAAGACGTTTCATGACGCCAGGCCTTCCCGGAACGCCGGGACGGTCTTGCTCGCCTTGAAAATCGTCAAGGAATTGTTGAAGTTTTCGAAACAGCGGGGCTAATTTTAGTGTTATCCCCGTAAGGAAGGATACGGCGATAAAACCATTTATCGACCACACGATTGCGGGCGCAATATGTTCCATGTTTTTTTACCACCTTTTAAAAATGTCTAGGAAGCTATTGCGAACATGCTTGTTCGCAAAAGCAATCCTGCCATGATTATAGCAGGTCCGCCAGTGTGATGCAAGCTTTGAGTTCCAGGGAAGAAGCACTGTGTCGTCCCTCACTTCCTCAATCTTTTTCACCCACGTGATAAGGTCCACATTCGGGCACCTGTCGGAAACATACCATTCAGCCATATTAGGAGAAGACCACAGCGATAACCGCACTCCTCGCAACCGTATAAAACCACGAATATTCATATGCGACGGTTTCTCAGCGATCATGTAGTCACCACCGTCAGCAAAAGCGTTGTCCAGGGCATAGTTGGCGTAATCAGGTGATGTGGCCCGGACAAACTGAGCGAATCGAGACTTCTCAACCTCCCTAAGATAGTCCGTGGAATCCACAAGATTCACACAAACATAGCCGTTGGCGAACGTCTGAAATTCTTTCGACGTGTCAAGATCGTACCTAAGCAAATGCGGATTAGAAAGCTCAACAGCGTTTCCAAGAAAATACGCACGCACACGATCATTGAAACGGTCCAATGTGTTATAGAAATTGTCAAACACAACGTCTTCATTGGGAAGATACTGTGTCAATCCTTTTTCTTTAATGAACTCATCGAAAATGACTTTCGTAACCTCGTTGAAAACACCAGATTTTGACTGTTGCGACGATGACAATACACGAGCCATCCCCATAGTTTTCCACTTGTCACCAACCAGTGTTTCGAAAACATGCCCGTTGACGCGGAATTCTACACCAGGAAATTTCATCGACACGTCACCAAAAAACGAGTTAATTTCACGCAATTCGCCCTTGTGTCGGCGAAGGTACACGAATTGCTCACCGTTTTTCAGATATGCTTTAATGCATTTCTTTTTGAGTGCAAACGACTTCCCGTCGCCTCGCTGTCCAATGACGAAATTATACATAGCATTGTACGAATCCAATTTATTTGGATTGTAGTACACATGAGACGGGAGCGCCATCAGAGAAACCTCCTTACGGTCCACACAGTTGCTGAGCCTAAATACCCCTTACCGAACAGATTATTATATGTAGGACCTTTAGACCTCCCGCCAGCTCCGCCACCGTGACCCCAAGAATGCGTGCCGTCACCTGTGTACAGCTCCACATGCGAAATTCCAGACGAATGGTACGATCTAGCGTAATTAAGGCCCATACATACAACATCGGCTGCACGCCATTTCGACGGGTCCCAACCGCGTGGACCCCGCCCGGACTGAACCTCGCGGCCCCGCCGGGCAATGTCGAACGAACGCCCGCCAATGTCTATTCCCGCTATGTCAAGATAGGCACGTCGAATAGTTGAACTACAGTCACCGCCGCCTGTGCGGTCAGGGTCCCACCTGTCGCTGCCGTTGGTATAATAGAATTTTCCTTTGCGGTCCGCCATCCATTTGACAATTCTCGCGGCCTTAGAGGAATCACCGCCCCCGCCACCACCACCTCCGCCAGGGGTTTCGGGAGTGACTCCAGTGTCTTCGGGCGACGACGGAACGTCCGCACCGGCAAGCGCGGCGTTGACGACGTAAATTCCACCATTTGTCAAGGTGGCCCAATGGTTTTTACCGTCACGCATGCGAACAAGCAAACGGTTGCCATGGGACTCAATATAACCGATGTTGCTATCCTGCCGTTCCGTCACGTCAGGAATTCCGTCACCGTCCAAATCCTGTCCGCCAAGGCCGTCGCCGTCATCGACGACCGGCCCCTCGTTTCCCGGACTTGGCGCTGGGGCCGTGTTGCCGTCCAATTTTATATTACCAGGGTTCATTGCCTTAATAATACGATACGAAGTATTGTACCTATTGCGGTATTTTCCGAAAACAGGCTCATTTAGCAAAGCCGAATGCAACCTGTCTACAGACGACGTAGGCCCAACGGCACGCAAAAGACGGCGAGCACGCGCGGGAGACTGGTGGTACGCTACGCAAAACATGATATATGTTTGCGTATTTTTCTCACGCGACAGACCCAATGCCGCCGCCGTTGCGGCATACGATTCAAAATCTTCAAGCGCTTGTTTAACCTGTATATTAGCATTTGCTCTAAGACCGCTTCTAATAGATTCGCCTTCAGCGCGAGTAAGATACCGCGAACCCGCGCCAGGGCCGCCCCGTCCTAACCACGCCTTAAGCGACGCCGCCATGCCGGACATAGACGTGGGATTCTCCTTTAACATACGATTGATAACATTGACTGCACGCGGACCGAACCACTGCATAAACCCAACCGTGATAGGATCGCTATAGTAAATAGCGTCCCATCGGTTGTTTGATTCAACCGTGCCAATTGCGTTAACAAGAACGCGTTGTGATAGAGAATCCCACGCCATTTTACATCACCTTATGTCAACAAACGTCGCACGCACGTAAACGGCAGTAGTTGCGCGGTTAACGTCAATATGCACATTTCCCTCAGGCTCCCATTCGAGAACCGCATCACCAACGAACTCGGGGGACGCCCCAGCAACATACGAAATGGCGTTAACAACAATTTTACCAGTAGACTTAATGCCAATATTTGTCCGCTGTAGGAATCCAACGTTGGAAATCCGTCCCTGTTGAAGGGTTGTCCCATTTTGGATAACCCCGGTCAATGTGACGGTATCACCGTCTTTAACCAAGATAACATTCGATTGCGATTCGAAAGAACCGGCAAAGGGGATAGACCGCTTGCTGGTATTCGTGAGATTCATCTGATCCCACGTTGTGCCATTGTGTCTATAAATGGTATTCCCGCCGACAATGGCAACAATTCCCGCAACCGTTTGACCCGCGGCGGCAACAGCCGACGACAGGGACGGCAGGTCATTGACCGATGCACACTGTAATACAGCACTGCCTTTACGGTCATACTGAATTCCCGCAGAATCGACACGCAAATATTCAGACGGCTTGAACGCCGAAATGTCGCCAGTCAAACGCTCTAAAGCGTCGGTTCGAGCGTCCAAAGCGACAATGTCCTGAGCGTTTTTGTCAATCTTAGTATATTGCTGAGCGATCTCAAGGTTGAAATGCTGGGTGATGCTTTCGTCAAGGCCTTTAACGCTTTTCTCAATTTTAGCATTCGTGTCAGTTTTCAACTTCTCAAAACCGGACTCAAGGCGATTGGCCAAGGCGGACGCATTGCTCGCGGCGGTCTGCACTTGAGCAAAACCTTGATCGACTTTAAGGTTGTCCGCGTTATGATCACCGATAGACAGGCGGTCACCGGCAACCCATTGGTTGAGCTGAAGCTGGGGAGTTTTGTTCGTGCTAGGCATTATAGCCCTCCAATCTGAATATTTTTATTCACGTCCGAATTTCTGTCGGCCATGATATTGGTAAACGTTGTGAACGCCTCAGCATTATAGTACGAAACGTCCACATCTAGATTCTTCGCAAACGGGCCAGTCAAATCCAATGCCCAATATAGCGAATCGAGACATTTTTGAATGGGCATAACGGCACCGGTTACCGGGTCAGTGGCCACGCCGTCGGCCGCCCCTGCGTCGATGTAATCACGGAGCTCCTTTAGACCCTCGTCTAGTGCTCGGTAAATTTCCACGCGGAAAGAAGCGAGTTTTTCTTCAACTTCTTTAATGACCTTACCGGAAAGCGCTTCAGCGTCCTGAATACGCTTTTCGAAACCGTCCACCTTCTCAGACAAGTTTCGTATAATCTCAAGCAAAGTAAGCTTGTCGCTATAATAAGACGTGCCATTACTCTGCACGCCGCCAAAACCAGTAGTCATTACCACCATCCCCTAAACGGATTGAACATGCCGAAAGGAATATTCCACGTACGTTGCGGGAACAACCAATCGAGCTGTGTGTCAAGCTGATAAAATAGAACCTCAAGCTCGGATATGATCATCGTATCTATGTTGAAGTAGCTTGTCAAGAAGCCTGACGCTACCTCTGCGTAACTCTGTGTGCGACCTTTCGAACGGCTTTTGGACTCTCCCGAACGCGTTTCACGTGAAACACTCCCGGACCTAGACGCCGACGAATCGGACGACGATGTGGCACCCGAGGTTTCACCGTCGTTAACGCCAGTAGCATACAACCCGTTAGGATTCGCGTCATAATCATACGGATGGTCACTCGCCCGCGTTCTCGACACCGACGTGGAAGTACCCTTCCCGTCGGACTTGGATGTTGCTTCATTCGTCGCCGTTGAATCCCCGTCGGCTTTAGTGTACGATTCGCTAGACGTGTCATACGTCAAAAACGGGTCAATTCCTTCACCGGCTTTAATCGCCGTAAAAAGCTGGTTATAATACGGCATTATCTCATTCATCTTAACATTAAGGCGGTGAATGAATAGTTCTACGGTCTCATGAGCTATTTCACGCATAAGAAAATGGTCTGTTATTTTCTTATTCAAACCCTCACGGTATGATTCGTCAAATATTGGGTAGTTTTTCAACCCGATATCAACACCTTTCCGTAAAATATCACGCAACAAAATCGTGTGCTCCGTCATCGGGACCACTCCTTTCGCCTGCAAATTGCACGGAAATGTTCGTGCCAAAAAGTTCGTTACACCTTTCGGCTGCCTGTTGGCGGGACTTAAGCCCGCTTGAACGTATCACTTCTAGCTGCTCTTCAACGGAATTCACTTCATCCGTGATGAGCCGCTCCTTTTTCTGAGTATTGGCGCTTTTTACGCCTAGCATGGTCATACATTCATTCCAAATACGCGTGCGCGCCTCTTGGACCTGCAACACGTCTTCGCCTTTCGCGCCAGTATTGAAGACACTTATTTTTTGGGCAATCGTATCGCCCATGCCTGAATCATAATTAATAAGCGCGGGACTGCCGTTAAGCACAGCCTTAAACGCCTCTATGGCGGCATTGCGCGTATCCTGATCTACTGACACGATAAACGGCATGCGTAGAGCCTTGTGATTAATGTCAATTGTGCGATCAAACTCTTGCAAACGCGATGCGTAATACGCGATGATATCAACGTCCGGTGTTCTGGTCCAATTAGACCAACACGGCGCACATTCACTCGCCTTGGCCTTGAACTGGATAATGGCATTATCGCCCATAAGGTGTAATTCAGTGGGGTTGCCATACGAATTTGTAATATTGACATTAGAGGCGCGAAGGAACATCGTCACCCCAATGTTCGGCGGTTGAACAAATGCGCCAAGCCCCGACTCGATAAGAACACGCTCGATGTAGCGCTCTTCTACAGTGTCGGGGAGATTGTTCCACCGATACCGCGACATGGTTAGTTCCATAAGGATTCTGCCATAAATAGAATATTTCCACGTCGCATCGAACTCGTGAGGCGACGACGGTTGAATGATCCCCATGGCCGCGCTTTCTAGCGGCCTCAATTTTCTAGTCATAGGTAAACCCCTTCCACGGGCTTATTGTCGAATGGATCGATGTTTCCGATGTCGGACGGTGACTTCCACACGGTCACACCCTTCTCGAAAATAGCGCGCAAAACATTTTTGTACGTTGTTGGCATTCTACCGTCAACGATCGTCACGTCTTGACATTTCCAGAAAGTAAAATGTGTCATTGTTTGGAAGTTCTGCGGGAAACGCCCAATCCATCTGGAAATTGCGTAACCATACCTTAACCAGTATTCGCCGATCATTTCAACGGCTTGCGGCGATATCATCTTGAGCTTTGTGTATATAGCAAAACCTTCATTAACGAATTGCCACATGTCGCCGCCCATCTGCCCATTGACAGACGGCGGCAACATCCGCGCGTCGCGAACCTTCGCGTTGATGCCCGCAATAGCATTAGAGTAATCGCCCTTGGCCGCCCATTGTGCGTAATCGTAATTACGCGCATTATTTGCCATGCCAACGTTAAAATTATTTCTCGCCATGGCGGCAGACGTTCCGGCAGAAAGCGAAGTGGCAGCATTCCTCGCTTCAACATCTGCTGCAAAATTAGCACGATTCTGCATTTGCGATGTCGCTCCTGACAACGCGCTCATGCCAAACGCCGTTGCCGCACCGCCGATTCCGCCAGAAAGTCCACCGCTAATAGTTGAACCAGCGATTCCGCCTAGAGTTCCAATCATACTATTATCGATATGCGCCTGACCTTGCCTATTGGCGATCCCTGCCATACCGTACATTTGAGAGACGCCGAGGGCGTTGTTAGCCAACATGTTCTGCATTGACGCCGAATTGTTGTTATATGCGAGATTGGCCGATTGTATTGCCTTTTGCTGGGACCAATCAGCGGAATCGAACGCAAATTTAATCGAGTGGGCATTGGATGCCATGTAATTCAAATACGAATTTGACGCCACCGGAATCTGTGGCAGGTTATAGAAGCCGGTTTGTGTATTGTATGAATCATACCCGTCCTTGCCCGCATTGTACGCAGAATTGTATTTAATGGGTGTAATGATTCCACGCGCATTCGGCTGTGTATACGACAAACCATACCTGACCTTAAGATCATTGTCCGCAACCTTTTCCGGCTTAAGAATAAGCGGATTGCCCGTATATGTTGTAATCTCAATGGCGGAATAGGGAAATGTCATAAATTTCTTAAGGTGTGCATAACGGGCGTGACGTTTAACGGTTTCCCAACGGAAATCCTTAAGAAGAGTCATTTCCTGCTGAATATTTCCTTCGCTGGTGTCAACATAATACGTTATCCCGCCAGAGTGTCGCGGCTGAAACCCGAACGACGGCAACATTCCGCCGCTAAAGGGGAGCGCCGTAATGGACTGAATCCCCTGGGCGATCCAGGGGGTAGCTTTAATTTTGTCAAAAACTTTAACTAAATTATCTTTATCGACGATGTAATGTCCAGTCCCTACAGGCAATGAGCCTACACGTGAATCCGCCGGAATGCCCAAGTTTGGTTTTTCAACGGTTCCCGCATTTTCCATAATGTTGGTAGAGGATGCTATAACGTAAAACGCCTCCCACACCGAAGCCAAGCGAAGTTTAGTCTCAGAAATGTTAACATATTCATCGCCAAGATCAAAACCTTCCGGCACGGTGAGGCGGTATGATCCCTGACCGAAAAACATATTTTTATCAGCAAGGCCCACATGGCCTCGCTCAACAAAACAACGCCCAAAAATTGCCTTATGGATATATGTCTGCCAGGCGTCAAGCGACACGGTGAATTGGGTGCTAGAAGGGGTGTGGTACTCTATGTTGTCGATAAAATAGGCGTAAAAAGCGGGGCGGTCTCCATCGACGTTTTCCCCGCCGTTGCGTATAAGAATGTAATTATAGTTCTGTGCCAAAGCGTAAGGCACTGAAAGAATGATGGGTTCGCCAGGTTTAATGACAACCGTCCTTTTCAGGGCGTGAATATCGTGGCGGCGCTCACGCAAACAGTAGTCCGTGAGCGCCTGGGAACTCCACATTACAACATTCCTGTAATCTGAATCCCACGGCACGGTGGTAAGAATTACTTGCGAATCCGCTTTCCATTCGACAGCAGACATTTCAATCCTTTCATGAATGAGCGGGGCCGGAAAGGAAGGCAAACGGCCCCGCTCAATCTTAGTGTATCACTCGGCGTGCTTTTTAACCCGCTTAGTCCGGTCAAGTGTGTCACTGTCCACATACTCTCCCGTAAGCTTGAGGTCAAGAGTCTTCGTCTTGTCACCGAGCTTAACCGTAACAGTCAACTTGTTAGACGATTCGTCCCCGGCGATAACAAGGTAATCCTGGCGAGTAAGCATTGTGCGCTTACTTTCATTTCCGGTAAGTACAGTGGTATAACCGAACTTTTCATCATCGGCGTTCACCACAAGTCGCACAACATCGCCAGACGCCGCCGTCGTGACGGTTGCGCCGCTGGCATCCTCAAAGTGGGCGTCCACCGTCTTCGCAACAGGTTTATATGCTGTAATAGGAGTCTCCTTCCTGCCGAGACCGATAAGCGGTGCAAACGGGGAGGGACTGTAAATACCCTGACGCAAAAGATTGTGATTAATATTATAACCAACCGGATTGCGCATCGTGGTAATTTCCTCCCACGTGTCAATGCAGACAAAGAACTTGTCCGTCGTAATCAGCATGTCAACACCGTCGGGCATGTCTTCATCTGGCAACGTAAAAATACGTTGGTTGAGATTGGACAATTCCAAATTGTAAGCGGCGGCGAGGGATGTGACATCCAAATCCGCCTTTGTCGTAGCGTCGGTGAAGATCACAAGCTCGTCAGCATGCGCTCGCATGGTGATACCTGCGGGGTTGTACTTATTGTCAGGCCTAGCCGTGATAGTGTTAATCACACCTTTAGCCTTGCGCAAAAGGGCATCTGTTTGCTCCTTATTTCCACCGGTCAGTGCCGGGGTCTGATAGTGGAACACCCAGCCTTTGTCCGTGACCTGCTTCAAAAGGTTACACATGATAAGATACTCGTCAAGAGCATCCCCATTAAGTAGCGTATTCACCGTCGCACTAATCAGCCCGGAAAGCAGCGTGTCGTTAGTGGCGACTTGCTTAAATGCGCTGATTTTGGTAGACGCCTTATAGCGATCCTGACGATTAATGCTGTGGAACGCTGTCTTGACTTCGGGGTCAAGAGACCCGAAAATTTCACGCTCAAGCTCGCCTTCTGGCAGGTCCTGGAAGCCGGACACGCGGGACCTGGCATAATCCATCTGAATTTCTTCAATGGTGGAACCAAAATCCATGGTGCCTTTCTTGAGGGCACGAAGCGGGTTTTCCTCTTGCCTGTCATGCAAAAGCTCAAGCCCGATTCGATTAAACATCGTATTTAGGACTTCATTGAACATAGGCCAATCTTTTGTGATAGCATCGACCGATTCCTCGATGGACTCCTTCGTTTGAGTATTAATGCGATCTGCGTATGTAGGCGAAAGTTCGCCCTTGATAATTTGGAGCATTTCTTTATTAGAACGCTCCGTGAACTGTTTTTTGAACATTTCTTATCTCCTTAGAAAAGGTCATCTATGGTAAGTTGAACTTCTTCATCTAGCGAGTTTTCTTCACTAGATTCAATTCCTACCTGCATAAGCAAATCGTAATTTGCTGCCTTGAGTGCAATATTTTCTGCCTCTTTAGCTTCTAGTGCCGTTTCGAGAGTTGCTATCTTGGCGTTTGCACCTTCAAGCAATTCAGCGTAGTTGACGGTTTCTTCCGTCGTGGTTTCTTGGCTGATGTTTTCCTCAGTTTTTTCTTCGGTAGAGGAATTTTCCGTATCTTCGGTAGGCATTATTACTCCTATGCATAGGGAAGGGCACCCGCTTTTAGCGGGTGCCCCCATTGTATCGCAGCTATTTAGCTATGTCAACCCCGACTGGGTCCCACCCCAACCGCATAGGGCGGGATCAACCGTGGGTCCCTAGCGCGGTCAACAGGGCGACTAGCAAAGCTGCAAACCTATTCAAACTTTGCGGCAGCATCGGCGAGAATCTTGCCTGCAAGGATGCTAACCTTAGTATCCTTGTTGACGGCCTCAAAGCGGAACGCGCGCCACACCTCAACGGGAACCTTGGCACTAAGCTGCTTAAACTCAACCTTGGCGGTCTCTGCGGACTCATTCTTATCAGACATTGGTCTTCCTTTCTTGGTTGTTCACGATAGGTCTATCGTGAAGTCTTGTTGTACTAATATTATACCCCCACTCACTCTCTTTGGCACAAGTTTTCCGGGGATCTTGTGTTGGTGATATATATCACTAAACTTAAGGGAGTTGGCGATATTGCGAGGAAGGCCCGCAATGTGGACATCGTACTCCCCCGTGGTCTTTTGCTCCATGTATTGCTTCGGTCTGAGATAGATTGCCCTCTCGAATCTGCCCTCGTGCTTCCACGCCCCAAAATGGGTAGGGTGTATATCTAGGCCGTGTGCTTCTCCTATCATATGCAGTGAGTCGGTATCCGCATAGCAAAACTGGCCGTAGTGCTGCTGCGCCGCCCGTATCGTATGTGCACGCGCGTATGCTGTGATAAAAACCCCCATAGGCGTATAGACGGGTTTTTTCTCGCACTCTGGCCCTAATGCCAGCTTAACCACATCGCCGTCAAGGTAGGGAAACTTTCCCGTGGCGTCAGTACTTGACGCAAACTTACCATACAGAGAATTGAGGTGTAGTTTTGCCAAAGTACGCTGCGCTCCCGTAGACGTTTCCTTTATACTGCGCCATTTGTCAACGTAATCAAGAAAAAAGTCGCTTCGGGCCCTAAAAAGATATGTGCCCAAAACGGCCAAAATATCCACATCGTATTGTTCCTGCATGAGCTCAAAATCGACATTTGTAAGATAAAGAACCGCCGGTTCAAGTACTTCTTTCTGGTACTGAACGCCATTAAAGAAACGTGACCCCTTAATTTGAATCGTTGGAATGCGGCGTTCCTTGAGTTTGAACGTACACATAATACTTTTAATCCATAACGGATGGGTGTCTGTCGGTTCGACGTCGCCGTCCACAAAAATGGGTTCACCGTAGGGTAGCATTTTTGATTCCATGACGTAAGGGTACAGTGAGTTGACGTCATAAACATTAACATTGCCCACGAATTTTTGTTTCCAGGTCTCGTCAACGTATGTAAATCCTCCCCTGTAGGCGTGGCGAATATCATCGTCCATCGACTTAGGAAGTGTGGGAAAAGTCGTTTCAAAAACTTTCCTAGACATGATGTCTTTAAAATCGGCAAGCGCCTCACTTCCAACGGTTAAGCGCTTTTTTCCCCGTGTAAGCGTTTCGTAAAGAGCGTCTGCGACAATGCATACATCACGTTTAATATAAAACTTTTCATCCTCTGTCAGCTCATGACCGACAGGTCGTTCGATCTCGTAATCAAGATCGCCTTTTTCCATATCAAGATCAAAAGCTTTGGCAATATCGGCAACGGAAAAAGGCAACAGCTTATATGAATCGACAAAATGTTGGTACTTTCCATTGTTTTTCATCGATATCTGATAAAATTTACCCATTTTGTCGATAATTCCCGTAAATTCACCGTATTTAGGGAATTGTGCTTCAGACCATTCACGCCCATTTTTCAACTCATAATCCAAGATGAACGCTGAATCATATGCAAGATTATGGAAATAGATTTTTCCTGAAAGTTTCTTAACATGGGCCATGAAAGACTGGATGTCGGTGCCGTAAACAACGTCATGGCTTCCAATGGTCACAATAGCCCATGCCCACACCCGGCAATTATCTTCCCGGGTGTTGGCTTCAAAATCGGCTACGTACCCTAAATATTTAGAGCGAGTGCCCATTTAATTTGCTCCCGCGCCTCTTCATACGCGTCAACAAACAGCCCCTCTCGCATCTTATTCATTCTGCCCTTTGTCATATACTCCTTAGCAATTTCATACATTAGAGCCGTGTTGTTAGCAAAACCCGTGTAGTTCCATAGGGCCATAAACTGGTTGGCATTCAACTGGCGAAGCTCATTGACAAAATCTGCACCGACGGTGTAGTTTGCCATGTCTATTGCTGATTTCCAGTCCGAAGCTGCAATCTTTTTCATGTAATTCTTGGACATTCGTTTCTCCACACCTTTAAGATGTTCCTCAATCGCCTTAGGCGACTTAATCTGATGTGGTTTGAGTACAGGTTCAGGAGCCAAGGCATGGTGAACATTTCCCGCAATACCAGGGTGGGGGAGCCTACGAGCCGCCACATATTCTTCAATAGAATACGATGAACGATAGGCTGGAAGTGACTTAACCTTATCCCACCACTTCTTAACAACAAGGTTTTTCGACTCTACCTTGCTAACGTATGCCCGATAATCGCCTTTATCGATGGCTCTACCGCTCGCGCCGCCAATAAACTGACGTTGGCGCGACAAAAACTTTTCCATCTTAACCATCTGGGCGCGAAGCTGACGTGAGTTATATTTTTTCAACTTTTGATCGGAAATACGCGGATCATATTGTGTGCCCGCAATGATAACTCCTTTCTTAAGATTGCGCCTAACCTTCGCCGTCACTTTCTTTTCAAGTTTGGCGTATTCTTCTCTGAGCGCGTCAATCTGGCGCTTCTTCTTTTGTTTCACGTGAAACACTCCTTTAAACAGAGTAGGGGAGTGAAAACCACTCCCCTACCTGTTTCCTCAATCAATTAAGCGGCGCTAATCTTTACATTAAAATACCTGCGCTTATTGCGGGACTTGCCCTCAACAATAGTCACCTTGACCTTGTTCCTCCAGTCTTTTCCACTTGCGTTGTCAACGAACAGTGCAACGGAGCGATAAACGGTCCGAGAAATAGTGGAAATAGACATGCCATCATCACGGATGAAGACGGTGCGAGGTTCTATCGTAACCTCACCAGTGGTATCGTTGACAACCTCCGTAGGCTCAATAACGATGTCGCTAAGAATGAAGGTCTTAGGCTCCTTGACCTCACCATCCATGATGCTTTCAATCGAGATGGTTTCGTTAAGCGCGTTAGTGAGCTTTATAACATCTTCAAGCGTTTTACACTCAAAGGTGGAGCGGCGAACAAGTCCGTTGTTGGTAGGTTCGGCTGCGACGGTAATTTCATTGGTTGACATTTTACTTATCCTTTCGTGTTGGGGGGTTGGTCCGTCATTGCACGGAGTTCCCGCATGTTCAGTTTGTTGAAATGAGCGTCTCTCATGCCGAGATACTCTCCGTCGATGTCTATCCAGTCACCCTTCTGGTCAAAGGTGTCTGGCACAACATCTTTGAGAAGATAATGGTTTTTCTTGTCAAAAACCATCACTCCCGACCGCCGATAAAGCATGATCGCTATAGCCATCATCGACGGTACGTATTCGTATTTGGCGCGATACGTGTACACCACATGAAGGGCGTACATTTTTGCACTGTAGCCAGCATTGCCATGTGGGTATTTCTTCAGCGAGTGCTTGTAGAGTTCCATAGCCTTTTCGCTGAAGTGGTGGATTATCTCGCTAATTCGCATTTTTATAAACCTTATAATCGTAGCGAAGGAACCGGTCTACCAAACGTTGGAGATGTGCGGGGTTGGAATTGCCTAGCTCAATAATGTCTATGATGGACATGTCTCACCACCTAGTGACAAAGGTGTCGTAATTAGCGTCCATCGATTGCCATATGGACTTTGGTGACTTAATCTCGCCCGTTTCTATGAAATGTTTCGCGACAGTAAAAATGTTGTCAAGGCGAGCATTGTCAAGGTTGTCGGCCTCCCAACTCATCTTCTCGATGAGATTAGGGCCGTCATAAAAGTAGGCCCAACCATACCAGCCGATATGTTTAAAAATGAACATACGGTTATTGGAATGATGTTCAAGCACCCTGTTATAAAAGGTTGAATATTCCTCGTGCAATTCCAGCTTGGCTTTAAACTTTCGGGTGATTGAGTCATTGCCGTGAGTATTACAAGGGTAACATTCATCATTTGTATACCAACGTGGTTCATGTTCTTTGAACGTCTTGG
>ERZ772977.997-NODE-997-length-15846-cov-17.212843_pt1 | contig 15846 bp, 19 predicted proteins | sample MGYA00511131_ERZ772977 | MGnify/ENA primary metagenome ERZ772977 (study PRJEB29015, sample SAMEA2737935) | human oral metagenome | biome: human oral; feature: human-associated habitat; material: dental | place: China | collected 2151 ...
TGCCAGAATTAGAAGTACGTCCAACTCTTGGGATGGAGAGTGCGCTGGGCTACCGAAACAAGGCGCAAATTCCAGTGCGTACAGTAGAGGGTCAGTTGACGACGGGCTTCTTCAAGAAGAACTCGCATGATTTGATTCCGATTGAAGACTTCCATATTCAAGACCCTGAAATCGACCGCTTAATTGTGGCCGTGCGTGATATTTTAAGAAAGTATCCAGTGGTGGCGTATGATGAGGCCAACAATACGGGTGAATTGAAGCATATTATCGTTCGACGAGGTCTACGTACGAAACAAGTAATGATTATTTTCGTGACGAGAACAAAGGGGTTGCCACAAGCGGAGGCGATTGTAAGAGACATTACAGCAGCACATCCGGAAGTAGTGTCTATCGTGCAAAACATCCAACCCAAGCCAACGAACGTCATCATGGGACGTGAGTCGAAGGTGTTGTTCGGGGAAGATGTGTACGAAGAGAAATTGTTCGAATTCACGTTTAAGATTAGCGCGCGTTCGTTCTTCCAAGTCAATATCGTGCAAACCGAAGTGCTCTATCAACAAGCCATCGACGCTGCGGATTTGAAGGGCGGCGAGACGGTCGTGGATGCGTATTGCGGAATCGGGACAATGAGCTTGGCTTTTGCCCGCGATGCGAAGAAAGTCTATGCCATGGAAATCGTGGATGATGCGATTGTAATGGCTAAGGAAAATGAGAAACTCAACGGTGTGACGAATGTGCACTTTGAAACGGGTGCGGCTGAGAAAATCATGCCACGCTGGAAGGAAGAAGGCATCCAGCCAGATGTGATTGTGGTGGATCCACCGCGCAAAGGGCTCGACCTTGCCTTTATCGAAGCAGCGTGTGCAACAGGTCCTGAACGCATCGTGTATGTCAGCTGTAACCCAGCAACCCTCGCTCGCGACCTTGTACACTTCAAGGAACGAGGCTACAAGGCACAGTATGTGCAACCCGTGGATATGTTCCCGATGACTGCGCATGTGGAGACTATTGTGTTGCTACAACGAGCAGATACGTAGAAATCCTTTATTTCAAGCACTTTTTTAAGCATATCGTCTTTACAGGACAAGGCGATAAAATAAGAAATAAGGAGATAAAAGACTACATCAATGTTTCTGTAGTGATTGATATGGAGTGTGGAGATACAAGGAAATAGGCAGGCTACGTTTATAGGAAACTTATTTACATTTAGGAGGGTTAATATGAAACCGATTAGTTTGGCAGAAAAATTAATGTTTAATACTGTGAGAATAGAAACTCTTGATGGCTCTTCTGGAACAGGATTCTTTTTTAACTTTAAGCAAGGAGAGCTTACGATTCCTGTTCTTATTACCAACAAACATGTTGTAAACTATAATAGAACGGAAACAGTAAAGTTTCTTCTACATTTAAGAGAAGAAGATGATGAAACTAAAGAAAACTATGCACTTACATTACAGACAGAATGGTTTTTTCATTCTGAAAAAGATTTGTGTTTCACATTTATAAATCCAATATTTGAGGAAGTAAAAAAGCGAACAGGAAAAGAAGTGTTTTATTTAGCTAGCGAGGAAAGCTTGATTCCTAGTCTAGAGAAATTAATGGAATTGAGTGCTTTAGAAGAAATTGTAATGATTGGATATCCAATAGGATTATGGGACAGTAAGAATAATTATCCTATTTTTAGAAAAGGATATACAGCGTCACACCCTGCTTATGATTTTAACAAAAAAGGGATAGCTTTAGCAGACATTTCTGCATTTCCAGGGTCATCTGGGTCCCCAATTTATATTTTAAATGAAAGTAGTTACTCTGATAAAAAAGGTAACACGTATTTTGGGAATAGCAGGTTAATTTTTTTAGGTATTCTTTATGCGGGTCCAACAATGAATGCAAACGGTGAGGTATCAGTCATTGATATACCTACACAACAAAAAGTAGTCAGCAGAACATCAGTAATGACTAATCTAGGCTATTATGTTAAATCTGCAGAATTACTTGAATTTAAAACCATTATTCAAGAGAAAATAGCCCAGCAAAATAACAATTGAAATTAATTATTACTCAAAAACAAATAAATCTAAATATGCTTAGACGTTCTGATTAAAAGGAGCGTCTATTTTTTTACCAATTTTTGAAAGGACGTGGTACTACGAAAATAGAAAAACAAGAAAACAAAGGTCGCTCACCACCGTGAAAAACCATCAAACAAATGAGATTCATTCAACCATAAGAAAGGATAGGAAACAATATGGAACTTAAATTTGTGATTCCCAACATGGAAAAAACATTCGGAAATTTAGAATTTGCTGGTGAGGATAAAATCCTACAGCGAAGAATCAACGGACAGCTTGCCATCTTGTCAAGAAGCTATAACCTCTAATCAGATGTACAACGTGCAGATGATATTGTGGTGGTACTTCCCGCTGAAGCTGGCGAAAAACATTTTAGCTTTGAAGAACGTGTAAAACTCATCAATCCGCGTATTACTGCCGAGGGCTATAAAATCGGCACTCGTGGCTTTACCAACTACGTCTTAGAAGCTGACGATATGATTAAGGAATAGAAAGAGAGGAAAAATTATGAGATTAGCCAATGGCATTGTTTTAGAAAAAGACCCTACATTCGGGGAATTAAAGTTCTCTGCACTCCGTCGTGAAGTAAGAATCCAAAATGAAGACGGTACAGTATCAGATGAAATCAATGAGTTCTTGACAACATTTTTTAAGCTCTATCCTACTTCAACCATGAGTGAATTATCTTATTATGTGAATGAGGGTATTTTGAAAACTATTGGCAAAGACTATATCTTTCAAGAGCTGGTCAATCCGATTTACAATCGAAAGGATAATCAAGTGACGGTTTCGCTGTCAGTAAAATATCTTGACCAGCAGACAAAAGCGACACAAGTATCTCAATTCAATTTAACACTTGAAAAGAGCAGTAGTAACTGGAAAATTATAAAGTAAAATGAAAATAGCGTATAGCCCACACATATTTCTGTGATCTATACGCTGTTTTTTGAAACTATATATTATTAAGATAAGATAGATTATCTTTCATTTTTTCTACAATTAGATTCTTTAGTTTAGTTGGTTTGATAGATATGGCTTCTTTTCCATAAGACAGAAAGTAATTTGAAATGAAATTTTCCTCCTTTTTATTATAGTAGCCTTTAATCATCGGAGTTCCAGCAGTATAGACTAATTTCATTGAGGGGTAATTTTCCTTTATGAATATATCAACACCTTTATCTGTTATTGATACCTCAAAATCAGTTGCGTCCTTTTCCTTAAATTGCTGTTCAGTGAGAGATTGTAGTATTTCAGAATCAATAGGAAACCTATTTTCGTTACTTGCTAATGACAGTATTTTATCGCAACGAAATACTTGGAGTTTCTCGCTATCATGATTATAAGCAGTAACGTACCATTGACCAAATGATGTAGAAATATTCAGAAATTGAACTGTATATGAATGATTCGTGTTTAACCTTTTATAAGTAATATCGTTTACTGAATTGTTTATGGCAGAATATAAAATATCCTTTAAGAGTGGGCATTCATTTACCTGTTTTGAAGAAACAAAACTAAAGACACTTTCCATTGTATCTAAATTTAGCTGATGTTCTTTAGAAATACAGCATTCAAATTTCTGCTTCAATTTCTGTAAATCTAAGTCAAAAGGGGTTGATTGATACTCCCTTAAAGTTAGCATTGAAAAATAAATAGCGTACATTTCATCAAGAGTAAAGATAATCGGGGATAATAAACGGTTTTGTAGAACGCCATATCTTCCGTATCTACCATGTTCAGAAAATATTGGCATACCGATATTTTCCAGAGATTGAATATCTCTTAGTGCAGTGCTTTTTGAAATATTATACTTCTCCATTAAATCACTTAAATTAAAATAATTCCTATTGTTTAGATATATCATCATATCATGAAGACGTTCTGATTTATTCATAAGATAACTCCTTTCGCTAATAAAGGTGTCATGAAATGACATCTTTATATAGTATACTATAGATATATCAAAAATACAGGAGGAAATCAAAATGAGCAAAAAACTTTTCTTATCATCATCTTTCGAAGATGTGGTGACCTTACTTCCAGAATTCGAGAAAAATCTTGTAGGCAAAAAGGTAACTTTTATACCTACTGCAAGTATCGTTGAGCAAGTAGCATTTTTTGTTGAATCAGGCAAAAAGGCACTTGAGGAACTTGGATTAATTGTTGATGAATTAGAGTTGTCTACAGCAACTGCCGAAGAAATAGAATCAAAAATAACCAATAATGATATTATCTATGTTACTGGGGGCAATACATTTTTCTTACTTCAGGAAATGATAAGAACAGGTGCAGATAAGTTAATTATCAATGAAGTTAATTCAGGAAAACTATATATTGGAGAATCTGCGGGAGCGGTTATAACTGCTCCAAGTATAGAGTATATTAAGTCGATGGATAGCCCAGAAAAAGCACCTGACTTAATCGATATTAAAGGTTTTGGCTTTGTTGATTTTCATGTGTTACCTCATTATACCAATCAGCCTTTTATGAAAATAGCACACAAGATTTTTGAAGATTATTCATCTGAATTGATATTAAAACCAATTAGTAATAATGAAGTAATTTTGGTAGATGGCAAAGAAACAGTTACTAAAGCAAACTAAATTGAAATGAGTGATAATCATGGGGTTAAATATTGATTATTATGTCCAATTTGTAAATCTAAAACAAGAGTAAAGATACGGAAAGATACCCTAGTTCAGAACTTTCCGCTATACTGCCCTAAATGCAAACAAGAAACTTTAATAAGTGTGGATTCTTTCAAAATAACAGTAATCAAAGAGCCAGACGCAAAGACGTAGAGCCGATAATTTGAGGTTTAATCAATCTCATCTTATCGGCTCTTTCTGTTATGTATTCTCATTATGCTTAGTCTTTAATACTTCTAACTTCCTTGATACCATTGGCTAAAGCTTCAATCAATGACAGTTCTTTATCAGTGAAGTTATCCAATAGTTTTTCTTACCACGTAATGATCTGGTGCATTTCACCAGATCATTACGTGGTAAGAAAAACTCATCAACGGAGACATCAAGTAATGATACAAGGTCGTAAAGAACTTGTATGCTGGGGTGTTGTCCCTTATTTTCAATATTGGTTAAGTACCGTGGGTCAATTTCAATCAATGCTCCCACTTGTTCACGAGTTAAACCTCGTTTCAATCGAGCTTCTTTAATGGCTAAACCAAAGGCTCTAAAATCATATTTATCTTCTTTTTTACGCATAGTAGACCACCTCTATACATTTTACTGTTCCTATTAAATTAGAAACAGGTATAGAAAAACGCATTATATTGTTTATGAGTTCGTGTTTGATGCATTTCATAATAAGCACTACTAAACACCAATAAAAAAAATCGTTATTTGGTAGTGCTATTTTGTGCTGGTGAAAACTATTGATTACTTCCAAATGGCGGTTCGTTGGAGGTTTAAGTCGCCATGAAGTATATCATATACAATCAAGTTCCCTACATTGAATATTTATCAAAAAAAATTATGAGCCAGCGATAGATAAATACGTCGTTCAATGTGGTTTTACAAATCATATAGAAAGAACAATTAAAGCATGTAAACAGATAAATCAATCTGTTTATGTGCTTTTTTGGTTGTTTAGAGCATATATTCAATTTTTTTAATCGATAATGCAACAAATTCCCCTTTCACGTTGGGACTAAGAGTGAAAGGAGATAAAAGAGCAAGGCTCACTTCCTTTCAAAAGAAAGGAGGTGAGAAACATGAAACCATCTTCTTTTCAAACAACGATAGAAAATCAGTTTGACTATATCTGTAAACGTGCGATGGAAGACGAACGTAAGAATTATATGCTTTATCTTTCAAGGATTTCAAATCGAGAAGTGTCCTTTTCGGATATTGGCGATTATATTGTCAATCAGTTTGCAACGACAGATACTTATTCATCTGATTTTCAGATTTTATCGCTCAATGGAATATCCGTTGGTGTTGAAAATGATTTGTTGAGTGAAGCATTACGTGAGTTGCCAGACAAAAAACGTGAAATTCTACTGCTGTTTTATTTTATGGATATGAGCGATTCAGAAATTGCAGACCTGCTGAAATTGAACCGTTCTACTGTCTATCGGCATAGAACCAGTGGACTAGCCTTAATTAAAAAGTTTATGGAGGAATTTGAAGAATGAAAACACAATATCCTATGATTCCCTTTCCTCTCATTGTAAAGGCAACAGATGGCGATACCGAAGCGATTAACCAGATTCTACATCATTACAGAGGGTACATAACGAAGCGTTCCCTACGACTTATGAAAGATGAATATGGCAATCAAAGTATGGTCGTTGATGAAGTCTTACGTGGAAGAATGGAAACCAGACTGATTACAAAAATCTTGTCATTTGAAGTTAAGTGACCAACTTTCTCTTTTCGTGGAAGCGTGCCATTCCATTCTACTCTTCCCGATTTGAGAGCTTGTTATTCCATCAAAGCATATTGTTTTTTCAGTATGTTTTGATAGGCTGACAAGCCATTTGTTTTTTGAAAATTAAATAATAGCAATCGAATACGTTTCGATAAGAAAAGAGCCGACGGAATTAACCGCCATGACCTGTCTTCTAAAGATAGCAAGCGATTCAGTTAGTGATCCGAGAAGCAATCTTTAGCATGATTGCCAGCGAAGACATTCTTATCGTGATAATGATACTTCTGCATAGTCAACAGTCCGAGCGTGATAAAACCGTCGCAGGCAATGAGTGCAGTTGCATGAGAACCATGCAAGGGTGGAACTCCCGTGAGCTTTGCTAAAGCTGTTTGATTGCTTGAAATAAATTAAGAAATAAAGATAAGGAGGGAGTTTTGTGAATGATAAATTAATTCGATATAGCATACAAATTGCCATGTTAAAACAGCTCCTTTCCAGAAATTTGATTTCCGAAAAAGAATACTTATTAGCTAAACAAAGAATTATGAAAGAATATAAAATTATTTCAGACATAACCTCCTGAATTGTGTGATAATAATTTTTATATTAACACCGCTATAGGAATACAAAAAGGAGGTTATAAAAATGAAAGAAGTAGAGGTTATAAAGGCTAATAGTTCGATTTCAAAATCTAAACGTGGAAAACAAATTGAACGTTTGCGTTTGTCTGCCTATTGTAGAGTAAGCACAGACAGTGAAGACCAACTAAGTAGTTATGCTTCACAAAAAACTTATTATACTGATTTAATTCAAAAAACAGTGAGTGGATTTTTTCTGGAATTTATGCTGATGAAGCTATTACAGGAACACAAGTTACGAAGCGTGAAGATTTTCAAAGAATGATTAATGATTGTATGAATGGTGAAATAGATATGATTATTACAAAATCTATTTCCAGATTCGCTAGAAATACTTTGGACACTTTGAAGTATGTACGAATGTTAAAAGAAAAGGATATTGCTGTCTATTTTGAAGATGAGAAAATTAATACTTTAACTATGGACGGAGAATTATTACTTGTGGTACTTAGTTCAGTGGCGCAACAAGAAGTTGAAAATATATCTGCCAATGTAAAAAAAGGTTTAAAAATGAAAATGAAGCGTGGTGAGCTAGTCGGCTTTCAAGGTTGCCTTGGTTATGATTATCACCCAGAAGATAAGTCAATAACGGTCAATGAAGAAGAAGCTGAAATTGTACGATATATCTTCAAAAGGTATGTAGAAGGAGCAGGCGGTTCTGTTATTGGACAAGAACTTGAAAATCTCGGGTACAAAACTAAATATGGTAATTCAACATGGGTGCCAACAACTGTTTTAGGTATTATCAAAAATGAAAAATATAAGGGGGATTTGTTACTCGGTAAAACTTTCACTGTCGACCCTATTTCAAAACGTCGTTTAGATAATATGGGAGAAGAGGATCAGTTTTACATACGCAATCATCATGAGCCAATTATTAGTGAGGAAATCTTTGAAAAAGCACAGGAAATATTGAATTGGAGAAACAAAAATCGGGGTAAAATTGGAAATGGTGATACTAAAAGAGAAAAATTTAGTAGGAAGTATGCTTTTAGCTGTTTACTTGAATGTGGCTTCTGTAAGGGTACGTTAACTAGACGTAAATGGCATAGTGGTTCACAGTATGATAAAGTTATTTGGCAATGTGTCACTTCAACTAAAAAAGGGAAAAAACATTGCCCAGAGAGCAAAGGAATACCAGAACAAGCAATTGAAGACGCTTTTGTTGAAAGTTATCGTATTTTGTGTGATAGCAATAAAGATGTTCTTGACGAGTTTTTAAGAACAATGAATGAGACATTGAGCAGTAGTTCAGTTAATAAGCAACTTTCCAAAGTAGAAAAAGAAATTGAATCGCTGGAAAAGAAAAAGAGTAAGTTAGTTGATATGCGTTTGGAAGATGTTATTGATTCAGAAACCTATGAATCAAAATTTTCTGCTTTGACAAATAAACAAGAAGATATGCTAAACGAACGAGAAAAACTTCAAGAAACCGCAACGAATGAGAAGGATATTAAACGTCGTTTGCAGGAGTTCAAAAAAACTTTGGAGCAAAATGAAGTTTTGCATGAATTTGACCGATATGTTTTTGAAAGTATTGTTGAAAAAGTTATTGTGGGGGGATATGATGAAGATGGAAATATTGACCCTGCACAACTTGTCTTTGTATATAAAACAGGATTCAAAAATAGCTTAGATGGCAATAGGTTTAAGCCAATGAGAAAGAATGCAAGAGGAAATCGCAAGACAAATGAATTGTGTTCACAATCTAATAACGAGGTTCAGTCTTTGTCTTCCCATAGTAGTTCCGACACGTGTTGAGTGTGTGTCACTGCTTGTGCGAGCTGAGGCATCAGCGAAGTAGAAGTAAATAATCTCCCATGCCATAGGACTCGTAGAATGAGGAGGGAAACAGACGAAATGATACGGTAGTCCGAATCACTGAATGTGTAGGTTTGCTGGTGCAATCTTAATCAGTCAATAATAAAATGATATGTTTTAAAAAATTATAATTTCGAAACGTGAATAAACTTGTTTAAACTTTATGTATCTTTAGAAAGAGTGATAACTCGAAAGAACAAATTTTTTGATGGGCGGGAATCCCCAAATAAAGAAATATAGCAATGTTGAGAAAATTGACTAGTTTTCATTATCTAAATCTTAATCTAGGTAACTTAAGTGTAGACGAACTTGATAGATTACTAGTGAAGACTGCAAAATGTGATGTGAAAAGAATCGGGGAGAGCTTGATGAATTTTATTAGTAAAGTAGCCATAAATAAAGGCTGGTCAGATGATAAAAAATATTGTGTGACTGATCAAAATCATCAAAAATATTTCTTGCGTGTTTCTGATAAGGAGAAGTTAGATTCTAAAAAATTTGAATTTGATATGATGGAGAAAGTAGCTTCTCTTGGAGTTCCGATGTGTAAACCAATTAGCATTGAACTCTGCGATAACGAAGTACATTCTTTACACGAATGGATAGACGGGAAAGATGCAAGAGAAACCATTTTAACTGTTTCGAAAGAACAACAATACACTTACGGAGTAGAAGCAGGAAATATACTTCGAAAAATTCATTCACTTCCTGTTACAGAAGTTCGTGAAGATTGGGAACCTTTTTTTAATCGAAAAATTGATGACAAAATCAAAAAATACAAAGAATGTCCCGTTCAATACGAAAATGGTCAGATTTTTATTAATTATTTAAATGCAAATCGAGAATTGTTAAAAGATAGACCTCAGGTTTTCCAACATGGAGATTATCATATCGGGAATTTCATGATTGGTGAAAATCGTAAAATTTATGTCATTGACTTTGATCGATTTGATCTTGGAGATTCTTGGGAGGAGTTCAATCGTATTGTGTGGTCCGCTCAAGTCTCTCCCTCTTTTGCATCTGGTATGATAGATGGATATTTTGATGACAAGGTTCCAGATTTATTTTGGAAACTTCTTGCCATTTACATTCTAAGTAACATAGTTGGAGCTCTACCCTGGGCTCTATCTTATGGAAGCGAAGAAATAGCAGTAATGCAAAATCAAGCCAAGGAAATTTTAGAATGGTATGATGATTTGAAGCAAATCATTCCTAGTTGGTACTTGAACAAGGAGACTGAATAATATAAAGGTTGAAATATCAATTTGAAAATATGTCAAGATTATTTGCTCATATTATAACGAATTCAATTCTTTATTAATACCTATCGAGAATTATCTTGAAACTTGGAATGTTGTTTAGGAGGTAAGTTACATGAAAGAATATATTTTGAATTTAGAAAAAGAATTTTCTTTGATAGAAAATGGATTCAAAGAGGAAGAGAGAAGAGCGCTTGCTGACTATCTATCAAACGATATTGCGTATACTAAAGAATTAGCATTTTTAGCCTTTAAATCCAATGTATATCAAGTTAGAATGTATAGTGTATTTCTCTTTGGCCATTTGTCATCGTATGAAGAAATTTTGATCTTCATGAGGGATGAGGTTTCAAAAGATGAAAATTGGAGAGTTCAAGAAGTATTAGCAAAAGCATTTGATGAATTTTGTAAACAAACAGGTTATGAAAAATCTCTTCCGGTTATTGACGACTGGCTACAAAATAATAATCTAAATGTCAGAAGAGCTGTTACAGAAGATTTAAGAATATGGACGAGTAGACCATATTTCAAGGACAATCCAGATGAAGCTATTAAACGAATCGCAACATTAAAAGAAGATTCCAGTGAATATGTTAGAAAATCAGTTGGTAATGCTTTGAGGGATATTAGCAAAAAATTTCCAAAGTTGATTAAAGAAGAACTTGATAGTTGGGATATTAAGAGTAAAGAGATTCAACAAGTTTACAAGTTAGCAAGTAAGTTTATTAAGTGACAATTATCAGCTACAAAGTAGAAAAAAGGGAACTATAAAATATTTTTATTCTAAAGTTTAATTTTAAACAACAACTCTATCACTTTCGTTCTATAATATAGAAGTTCGCTAGCACCACACGTTGAGGCGGTAGTCTTGATGTTAGGGATCAGGGACTAAGGTGTGTAAAAGCCTTTGAAATCAGACACTTTCCGGGATTCGATCATCTCGGAATGGTCGAGCGGGAGACTTGTCCATGGTAACTTGTCCAAAGCCGATTTATGGCCAAAATGTGATAGGGTTGGGTTGCCGAAATAGATTTCAGGGGTTTATTGAGTGTTCAGGATAGATGTCGGGAAATTATAGAAGACACACGAATGCTTGCTGATATGCAACCAAAGATGACAAAAGTCATATAAATATGTCACGTTTGGTTGGTGGAAACAACGCACGCCCTCGGGTAAACTTAGTATAGAAACTACTGAAAGAGGGAGCGAAATGGAAGCGGTAAAAATCGTTTTAATAATTATCCTGATTATTGTCGCCATAGCTAGTATAGCATTCGGGATATATTGGTATCGAAATATTCATTGGTATGACAAATATGAAAAGGCGTTGAAGGAAGTTCATGTTGCTGAAAAGCAGGTCACATTACCGACAGGCAGTAACATCAATTATGGAGAGGTTGAGAATGACAAACCTCCGCTTCTCCTGATTCACGGACAGATGAGCATTTGGGAAGACTATGCGCTTGTCATGCCCGAGCTCAGTAGGAACTGGCATATTTACGCCGTCGATGTATACGGACATGGTGAATCATCACATGATGAAAGCCTCTATTATCTTGATGTGAACGGCGACGATCTGATTTGGTTTATCAACAATGTCATCGGGAAGCCTACAGTTGTTTCAGGGCATTCTAACGGAGCCATCACGGCGGCATATGTTGCGGCATACGGCGGTGAAAACATTGCTGGCGTGGTGCTTGAAGATCCTCCGATATTTTCGACGGAGGGAGAAGGCTGGGAGGACAGCTTTGCCTATAAGGACACGTTTAAGTCTTTGCATGAATACAATAAGTCAGACAAGACGGAGTGCTGGGAAGCTTATTACCTCCGTCACTGTTACTGGGGACAGCTGTTTATGAAAAACGCGATGCCCGGTATTGCAAATTATGCCCAGGGGTATCATGACAAGCATCCTGATAAAGCCGTAAAGATCGGATTCCTTCCTTCTTCCATATGGTCTGTGTTTGAATATGCAAGAGAGTATGATTTTGCATATGGGGAACGGTTTTACGACTTGAGCTGGAATCATGGTTTAAAGCATGAAGATATTCTGTCGGATATTGAAGTTCCTTGTGTGTACATCCATGCAAAAGAACAGGTGGCTTATGACGGAACTTACCTGTGCGCCGCATCGAGTGAACAGGCAGAGCGTGCCGTTTCATACATCGGAGAAAATTGCAGTCTTGTGGAGACAGATACAAGTGATCATGTAATACATACCGTTCATAGCGATTTTTATATCCAGTCAGTTAATTCATTACAGAAATGAGGAATTTGGTTTGCTGAAAGAGAATCTGATTATGCTGCGAAAATTAAAAGACTTTTCGCAGGAGGAAATAGCAGAGAAAATAGATATTTCCCGTCAGGCATATGGAAAATGGGAGAGCGGTGAGACAATACCGGATATAGAGAAGTGCGCCATTCTGGCTGACGTCTACGGGGTCACTATTGACAGTCTGATTCGGGAACATCGTGTAGAGAATACGCCTTTAGCACCGACACCTGCCGGTAAGCATATATTCGGGACAGTCGCAATAAGCGAACGTGGCCAGATCGTGATTCCTAAAGAAGCGCGGGAATTGTTCGGGCTGACCGGCGGATGCAAGCTGGTGATTCTTGGAGATGAGAATGAAGGGTTGGCTTTGATCAGGGCCGACAAATTTGAGACAAAGATAAAAGACTTCCTTGCAAATGCTGGGATGGATACCAACAAGTGAAAAAATATAGATCACAAATGAAAGAGAGCAAGCGCCCTTACGGTTAATCCCAAGGGCAGCTTGCTCTTATTCTGTAATATCGACGCTTACACCGGATTTGAATTCGACCGTAAAGTGGTCGGCGAAAACGGTGACCTTTTCGATGAGACGTCTAACAATCTCCTCGTCGAAGTCTGTGACCTCTGTTGCCTGCTGGCCGATGAAGTCCTGCAGTTCCTTGATCCGCTTCATGGATTCTTCGCGGCTGTTTCTGTCGACGGTAGCTTGCTCCCTTAGCCGTAAGATCTCGTCCGCGATAAGAATATATCTTTGATAAAAACGGAGAAAAGATAAAAATTAAAAGTGGAAACTATAAATCAAGAAAAGTAAATCTAAATGATTGGAACGAACCTGACAAGGCGATTAAGCGTGGAGAGAAACCAAGTGTAATTGCACAGATTAAAAAGTACCAAGAGCAACAGGAAAAATACGAAAAGAAAAAAGAGAGAACAAAAGATAATTATAGGAATTCAAAAAGGTAAGATGTTTTAACTTTATTAGGGGACTTTCAAGCACCGTAGGAAGCTGATATAGAAAAAATACCTAAAAATGATATAATGTTAAGATAGATAAATAAATTTTAAAGCAGTCCAGTAAATTATTTTTGAATAAATTATATAATGCACATGAATGGGTACTGATGTGAAGAAGAAGCTAAAACCGTTAGTTGATTATATCATCTTAGTTTTATATTCAAGATGACGAAATTAAAGAAATTTACTCTAAAGCTATGGATATCGGATATAATGATCCTAGAGATAAATGGTACGACCAAAATGAAGCACCATATGCGTTGTTTTATAGAGGAAATGTTGGAATATATACATATTTCTGGTTGGGTCAAAGCCAGTTTTTTTGTATTATACCGGTAACAAAAAATACACTTGAGGAGTATTCAAATAAAGATGTTAAGTTATTTGAAGTTAAAAAGTAAATGATTCCAAGCGTTAAAATATTGTGATGGAATGCTACTAAACTATAAGAATAGCTAAATCTAAATTTGTTGAGGAGAGAATATGTATTTTAATCGGATGATTCCTGAATTATCAGTTTTTGATATTGGTCGGACTAAAAAATTTTATAGTGAATTAGGATTTAAAATTGAATATGAACGTGCTGAAGATAAATTCGTTTTCATGTCTTTTCAAGATAGTCAGTTTATGTTCGAACAAATTCACGATGATGGTTGGAATATAGGTGAGTTAGTATATCCTTTAGGAAGAGGAATAAATTTTTCAATAGCCGTCGATGATATTGAAGAACTTTATCAATTAGTGAAGAGTTTGAATATAGAATTATACAGAGAACTAACTAGAAACATATATCAAGTTAATGGAATAGAAGAAATGCAAATAGAGTTTTTAATACAAGATCCAAACGGGTATTTGTTAAGATTTACAAATTAACAAATGTCAATTTGGCGAGAAATGATAATTTGAATTTATAGAGAATTATCAAAAAGAGCTAAGAAAGAGTCATTCTACAAAGTTTAAGCTCATTGAAGAATTAGAAGGTCAGTTAATAGAAGCTTTGATAGCTGAAATTCAAATTTATGAGGAGAAGCAGCCAAATAGACAGTGGCTAAAGTCTATTTCTTTCAAGTTTCCTATCATAGACGAAGATTTGAATATAGATTTGGACAATAATGAGCAAGTTGAGTGTATAGCGTTGCTTGTGCGAGATGAGGCAACAGTGAAGTAAAAATTGAGTATATTGACATTTCCAGCACCAGATGGAGGAGAAACGATGCATCATATTGAGATTTATGTAAGTAATTTAGAGAACACCAAGGAATTCTATTCTTGGATACTTAGCATTTTAGGTTTTGAGTTGTTTCAAGATTGGAAAGACGGTTTTTCTTATAAAATGGGCGAATTTTATATTGTTTTTGTTCAGACAAAAGAAAAGTATCTTAATAACGGATACAATAGAGGTAATATAGGCTTAAATCATCTTGCTTTCCGTTGTCAAACTAAGGATAAAATCGACCAAATTAGGAAGAATCTTATTCAGAGGAATATAGTTTTGCTTTATGATGATAAATATCCATATGCCGGTGGTGCTGAACATTATGCAGTCTATTTTGAAGATCCGGATAGGATTAAAATAGAAATTTGCTTGGATGAACTTGAAAATTTTCAGTAATGATGAGCATTTGTAAATTTCAATTTGTAGCTATGTGTCCAGATACAGAAGGGTTCACTTGGCATACTTAAAGTTCACTTATTTCATGTTGAGAGGATATCACTACTTGTACGTCCTTAGACAGGAGGATAATATAATGGAGATTTTGGAAATGAATCCTATTTCGGTTAAAAAAAGAATCACTGAACTACTATTTGATTATCTTATAATCATAACTTACTTGGGTATTCTGTTTCTTTGCGCTATAACTTATTACTACATTGTTTTTAATGGTGTACCAATGCAAACAGAATTTCAGGTACAGACTCTTACATTTTTTATCAGTGTTCTGCCAATCATGCTATATTTCACATTTTTGGATTATGCAAAAAATGGAAGTTTTGGGAAATCAAAAGCAGGGCTTCGTCTGGTCTATCAGAAAAAAACAATTCAGGCCAGCTTAATTAGAAATTTCATCAAATTTTTACCTTGGCAATTAGGGCATATGGGAACTATTCATGGAGTCTATAGTGATTTTGATCTAATATCCATTATCCTCTCGTCTTTAGCAACCCTACTTGCACTGTTGTTACTAGCAATGGCAATTTTTAGGAAAGATAAAAGGCATCTAGGAGATTTGCTAGCTCATACACAGGTCCAGTTAGAGGGTGCCAATAAGTGATTCAACTTAGCGATTAAAAAACGAAGCTACGAGGAACAGTACGTGCAACCCGTGGATATGTTCCCGATGACCGCGCATGTTGAGGCGGTATCACTTCTTCTG
>ERZ772977.1002-NODE-1002-length-15810-cov-8.018788_pt1 | contig 15810 bp, 10 predicted proteins | sample MGYA00511131_ERZ772977 | MGnify/ENA primary metagenome ERZ772977 (study PRJEB29015, sample SAMEA2737935) | human oral metagenome | biome: human oral; feature: human-associated habitat; material: dental | place: China | collected 2151 ...
TCCTGGGTGGAGGTATGGCCTCAGCGCAGAAAATCTTGGTCACAGGGCGCGTCACCAATGCTTCGAATGCGGTGCTCCCTAAAGTCCAAGTCGTCGTAAAGGAGACTGGTCGCAGCATGACAACTACCGAGCAAGGACTCTACGTCATCGAGCTCGAGTCGGGCCAGACCCTTCAGTTCATCCTCAACGGTAAGATCCTCAAGACTGTCGTGGCGAATCAGCCACAAGTGGATGTAGAGCTCCCAGCGCAAGCCCCAGAGCAGGGGAAGCCTAAGGCCGACACCACCGCTACGCACTCGAGCGACGGGAAGGACGATGTGATCCTCTCGACCTCGAGCCGTGGGGCTACCTCGATCACGGGGAAGGCTCGCCCACTGTGGGTGCTCAATGGCGTCGTCCTCGGTAGCGACTACGGTAGCCTGGAGTCCTTCGCTGGGGCAGATCCCAAGCAGGTAGCTGCAGGTCTCGTGCCAGGTCTGAGTGCTGAGAACATCGCCTCGGTACGCATCCTTACCACCTCATCGGAGACCTCGAGCTACGGTCCACGCGGTATCGCAGGGGTCGTAGAGATCACGACGAAGTCTGGCTCTTCTGGTGTCTCTTCCCTTAGCTATCGTGGGGAATATATCTACCGCCCCATCCCCACGTACAACGACCTGAACGTGATGAACTCCCAGGAGCATGTGTCGCTCATCCAGGATCTGCTCGACGGGGGGATGTATCCGATCCACACGCTGGAGACGTCTAAGGACCAGGGGCTCATCGGTCGCATGTACCAGCTCTTCAACGAGCTTGATGAATCGGGTAAGCCCCTTCTGAAGAACGATGAGGCCTCGCGTCTGGCTTACTTCCGCACCGCTGAGCGTGCGAATACCAACTGGTTCAAGCAGCTCTACCGCAATACCATCGTCCACAACCATACGCTGAGCTTCAACGGCGGTACGAATAAGACGAACCTCTTCGCCTCGCTCACCGCTCGCGTCGACCCAGGGTGGACCATCGGTAGCCGTGCCAACACCTACTCGGGTAGCATGAGTGCGGACTACAAGCTCCTACCTACGCTGAAGATCGGGCTGAATATCATCGGGGAGTACAACACCTCCGAAGAGCCTGCTACCTCTGCAGTCAAGTACGCCAATACGACGAGCCGCGCACTGCTCCCCACAGAGAGCTATACGAAGGACTACGTCTCCTATAATATCTTCGACGAGCTTCGTGAGAGCCGCCGCACCCGCACTCAGGGTTATCTTGGGATCCAGGGTACTGCCACGTGGGATATCCTCAAGCAGCTGCGTGCGACCTTCGTCACCGACGTGAAGTACACCAATACGGTGACCTTCCTCGATAACACCGAGCACTCCGTCCTGGCCCGTAGCATGCGCGCCATGCAGACGACCAACGTACGGAATAACAATAAGAAGCTGCGTACCGACCCCAACGACCCCTACGCACTTCCTTACTCCGTACTCCCCGAGGGGGGGATCCGTGAGAGCCGCGTCGTACAGAACTATGTGAATAGCTTCAAGTTCGACCTCGACTATCACCAGACCTTCGGCAAGCACAACGTCCTCGCTGCTGCTGGTATGGAACTCAATCAGGGGAACGTCCAGAATAACTGGAACATCAACTACGGTGTCCTCTACGACCTGGGCTACCACTCCTACTACCTCCCCGACGCTATCCAGCGCCTCTATGAGCAGGGGAAGGACTACTACACCATCCGCAACAAGGTCAATAACAACCTCGGCTTCCTCACCCGCGCCAGCTATACCTACGACGACCGCTACTCCATCGATGCTCTGCTGCGCTTCGACGCCAGCAACCGCTTCGGTCCCTCGCGCTATGTCCGCTGGCTCCCCACGTGGAATGTGGAGCTGACTTGGGGCGTCGACCGTGAGAACTTCTTCCGTCATCTGAAGCCGCTCTCCTCGATGCGCCTGAAGACCTATGTCGGGCTTGTCGCGGACAACCCCTCTGTCACCAACTCCCTCGAGGAGATCTATCCCAATATCCCCTGGCGCCCCAGCTCGAAGGAAATCGCTCTGGCGTATAGTGAACTCGCTAACCACGACTTGACCTACGAGAAGACGATGACCTACGGTGCACGCCTCGGCTTCGGCCTCTTCAAGGGCCGTATCTCGGCTGAGATCGATGCCTACCGCCGTCGTAGCTATGACCTCGTCGGCCCTATCTACACGCAGTCGCTCGGTGGTTTCGCGCAGAAGAATGGTAACGTCGCGGAGCTGAAGTCCTCGGGTCTACAGTTCACTATCTCGACGGTGAACTTCAAGACGAAGACCTTCAGCTGGACGACAGGCTTCTCTTACCTCCACAAGACGAATAAGATCACCTCGCTCCTGAGTAGCCCCACGGTCCGTACGATGGTCTCGGGCTCTGGCTTCTCTTACGAAGGCTATCCGCTCTCCTCCGTCTTCTCCATCCCCTTCCTCGGTCTGACGAACGAAGGTATGCCTCGCTTCTACAACGAGCGTGGGGTAGAGACGCTTGGCGACTTCAACTTCTCGAGCAGCAATATCAACTTCCTTAAGTACAGCGGTACGCTTGACCCAACGGATGTCGGTACGCTGACCAATACCTTCCGCTATAAGAACTTCACCCTCTCGGCGAATATCAACTATGAGTTCGGCGCTGTGACGCGTCTGCGTAGTATCTCCAATACGGACGACTACTCAGCCTTCCCACGTGAGCTGACTCAGCGCTGGAAGAAGCCTGGTGACGAGGCCCACACGGATATCCCTCGTATCCCCACCAGCTACGCCTTCGACCAGTACGGAGCGGACAACCTCATCAACGGCTTCTATGCCTACAGTGCCTCTACGGCGCGTATCGTCAGCACGGACCACGTACGCCTCAAGGAGATCTCTATGGAGTACACGGTCTCGAAGACCCTCCTGCGTCGCACACCGCTGAAGAACCTCGCGGTGAAGCTGCAGGCCCAGAACCTTATGCTCCTCTACTCGGATGCTCGTCTGCGTGGCGATGACCCTGCCTATATGTACAGCTCTTCGGTCACCGCTCCTAAGAAGCTCATCCTCACCCTGCGTGTCGGACTCTAAGCGAGATACTATTATGATGAATAGACTCTTCGTGCCCCTCGTGGCCCTCGTGGCTCCCCTCGTCCTCGGATCTTGCAACAAGCTCCTCGATGAGCTACCCGACGAACGTGTGCAGCTTGATACTCCTGAGAAGATCCGCCTGGCACTCTCCAACGCTTATCCTATCACCTCCTTCGCCTACGCCTGCGAGATGTCCACGGATAATGTCGATGACTACGGGACGGACAACCCGAACTTCACGAAGTTCACCTACGACCTCGTCTACTGGAATGACGGCCCTGAGTACAACCAATCCGATGGTATGCGTGCCCTGTGGCGTGCTCATTACCTCGCTATCCAGCACGCCAATGCCGCGCTGGAGGCTATCAATAAGCTCGGCGGAGGTGCAGAGCTCAACCCCCACAAGGGGGAGGCGCTCGTGGCTCGTGCGTACTCGCATTTCGTCCTGGTGAATCTCTTCGGTAAGCACTACAATACCTCTACCAGCTCCACCGACTTAGGCGTCCCCTATATGACGGCTACCGAAGTGACGCTGAATCCCCAGTACACTCGTAACACCGTCGCTGAGGTCTATGCAGCTATCGACAAGGACCTCACCGAAGGGCTTCCCCTCATCTCGGATAGCTACTACAAGCAGAAGTCCTACCACTTCAATAAGGCTGCTGCCGAAGCGTTCGCCGCTCGCTTCTACCTCTTCTATGAGCAGTGGGACAAGGCGATCGAGCACGCTACGAAGGCGCTGGACGGGAAGGCGCCTCGCCGCTGGTCTGACTTTCAGGTCGCCAGCATCGTCGGTGCTAAGACGGAGGATGCTTACGCTAAGCTCTACACCCGTGAGACTGTCACGGCGAACTTCCTCCTACAGCCCGTCACCTCCAATGCGGTCGAGTACTTCTCCTACGCTCAGCTGAAGCGCTTCTCTATGACGCACCGCACGGCTGAAGAAGTCTTCATCGGGGAAAATATCTGGCGCAGCTCCACTACACCGCAGGCCGACTACTGGCAGGTACCCTTCGTGTCGTCCTCGTACAACTACCGCGACGTCATCAACCAGTCGAAGTATCCCTACTACGCAAGTAAGAAGGGGAACACGCTTGTCGTGCCCTTCACCGCTGAAGAGACCCTCCTGGTACGTGCCGAAGCTGAGATTATCAAGAAGCAGTACGATGCTGCTGTCACTGACCTCAACACGTGGACGGCTGCCTACCTCAATACGACCAAGAATACCTTCACGAAGGATGAGATCATCGCCTTCTATAAGGCTCTGGACTATAACTCCGCCACAGCTCCTACGATGAAGAAGAAGCTGCATCCCTCCTTCCCCCTCGATGGGGGCGAAGATCAGGAGATGCTCCTTCACCACCTCCTGCAGTGCCGCCGTGTAGCTACGGCTCACGAAGGGCTGCGCTGGTTCGACATCCGCCGCTATGGCATCGAGGTCTACCGCTTCGTCCACGACACGAAGGACCGTGCGAAGTACACCGTAGCTAAGACCCTCACCTCGGGTGATGAGCATAAGACCTTCCAGATCCCGCAGAACGTCCGCAACGCTGGCCTCGAAGCTACTCCCCGCACAAGTAACTAATCCTCAAGCTCGCCTCATCGCGCCACACTATGAATATGACTCTAAGGAAAGCCTCCCTGTGGGCCCTTGCTGCTCTCACGATGGCCCTCGGCAGCTGCCGCAAAGTGGATGCAGATATTAGCTCGACCTCCGTACTCAATGCCTCTGCGAACCGCACGGCAATGGACGAGTACATCGAGCGCGAAGTCACCTCACCCTACAACATCCAGATCTACTATCGCTATACCGAGAGTGAGATCGGCCGTAACTGGGTGACCTCCCCCGCCAACGAGTACAACAGCCTCCAGTTCGTCAACGTCCTCAAGTACCTCTTCCTCGAGCCTTATACCGAGGTGATGGGGGTGGACTTTGTACGCCGCTTCACGCCACAGGCCTTCGTGCTCACGGGGCTCTTGGCCTACAACCCACCGCCCAGCAACTCGAATACGCGTGCTTCGACGGTCAATGGGGTCAAGATCATCTTTATGAACATCAATAGCTTCGACTTCCCTTCGCTCAAGCAGTACTACCATACGCTGGATAGTCTGAAGACTGTGCTGGAGACCGATACCTCCGTGCAGGCAGAGTATGATCAGTGGAAGACTTGGCTGGATGGACAGAACTCCACCTACCTCGAGCGCCTGAAGGACGTCTACCTCCGTACGATGTACCACGAGGCAGCGCATACCTTCCACCAGAGAGTCGAGCCCACGACGGATTTCGACAAGATCACCTCGCTCGACTACCGTCAGGCCGACTGGATCTCCGGCTGGACGCGTGAAGGGAAGAAGTCCATCGAGTATGGCTTCATCACCAACTACGCCAGCCAGGAGCCTCACGAAGACTTCGCTGAGCTCTTCGGGAACTATGTCATCCTCAGTGCCGATGAGTGGGAGGCTAAGCTCGTCTCTGCTGACGTGATCCCCGCAGGGCGCACCCGCTCGGGTCGCTCCATCATCGAGGAGAAGATCACCATCATCAAGGACTACATGCTCAATACCTGGGGGCTCGATATGGATAAGCTCCGTGCGCAGCTGCACGCTCGCTATCCCAACTTCGCTCGTCAGGACTTCACTACAATGACCTCATCCAAGACACAGCAATGAACTATACGAAGATCTTCGCCCTCGCTACGGGCGCTCTCCTTTGGATGAGCTCTTGCTCCAGCTCGAGCGACCTTGATAAGCTCCCCGAGGCTGCCGTCCGTACCCAGCAGGCGATCAGTGAGACGGTCTCCAAGCTCGAGGGGCACGATGGCTACTGGCGCCTCACTTACTACCCCGACACGAAGCGTGCTTACGGGGGATACTCGATGTATGTCCAGTTCAAGGACGGTCGTGTCACGGCACTCTCCGAGCTCTCGACGACCTCTACGAACTCAACCTATTCGGTGAAGAACATCGATATGCCTACGCTTGCCTTCGACACGCGTAGCAATATCCTTCACCACTTCATCACCTCTACCGAGTACTTCCGTAATGCCCGTGGTGGTGACTTCGAACTCCTCCTGATGGGGCAGCGCGGCGACAGCATCCTCCTGCAGGGGCGTAAGTACCGCAATATGATGAGCCTCGTGCCCATGACGACAGACCCTGCGACAGAGATCGCAGCGCTGCAGGCCATGGCTACGAAGTTCCAGGGTAAGAACTTTGCTCCCGTCTCCATCGGTACGGCTGGCTCGGTATCCTTCCGCCTGAATCCCACCTACCGCCAGTTGGAGTACACGCCATCGAGTGGTGATGTGACGACGACGCAGAAGATGGCCTTTGCCTACACGACCGATGGCCTTCGCTTCTACGAGCCGATCACCATCGGTGGGGTCACGATCTCGGGCTTCCGCCTCAGCAGTGACGGCACGAGCGTCACGTCTATCGAAGGGAATGTCACCACGACGTTGGTCTCGCTCCCTATTGATCTCGTGAACAAGAGCTATGTCGCTTACCTCAAGGCTGACTCGGCTGCGGATGACTTAGTCTCCTTCTTCACGCGTGTCAATAATACCCTCTACCGCAATCGCAAGGCTCGTATGTCGGCTCGCACCTACTTCGGTGTGAATACCGCTGCCGATCAGACGGCAGGCCTTGTGGGGAATGACACGAAGGTCGCCAGCTTCCTCACGATGCCCATCTATGAGCAGACCAACGGTAGCTACACGCGCCTCTCCTATGAGGTGGACTTCGTCCCTGTCGGGGATGACCCCACGCAGGTCGATATCATCGCTCGTGATGGGAATGAGTCGACGTGGTGGTACTGGTATGCCTCGGCTGCAGAATATTGGGTGAGCCGCCTCGCTACGCGTGCGCCCTATACCGTCGAGACGCTGACGGACGCTGCAGGTGCTACTTACTACAAGCTCACCAGCGTGAAGTACGCTGATAAGGCGTGGTTCTACCTCTACGAGGTCCAGTAGCCCGCTCTATCCAGTAGATATATACGAAGACCGCCCGAAGCACGCTGCGTGCTTCGGGCGGTCTTTTTATGTGCTTCCGCGTGGAGTGCGTCGAGCTTAGAGGTCTTCGTAGAGGCGTACCCAACCGTGGTTGTCGGGATAGTCGCCATACTGGATAGCTCTCAGACGCTCGTAGAGGGCGGTGCTGATAGGACCGGGGTTGCCGTCCTTGCTGATGACGTAGCTCTTGTCTTCGTCGAGGTCATCTACGCGCAGGATAGGGCTGATGACAGCAGCCGTACCGCAGGCACCTGCTTCGTCGAAGGTAGCGAGCTCCTCGACATGGACGGGGCGGCATTCGACCGTGAGGCCCATATCTTCAGCCAGCTGCATGAGGCTCTTGTTCGTGATCGAGGGCAGGATCGAAGGGCTCTTAGGAGTGATGTAGCTCTTGCCACGGATCCCGAAGAAGTTCGCAGGCCCGCACTCATCGATGTAGAGCTTCTCCTTAGCATCAAGGTAGATGACGGCCGAGTAGCCCTTGTCGTGGGCGAGGACGCCCGAGCGAAGGCTGGCGGCGTAGTTCCCCCCGACCTTGTACTGCCCAGTCCCGAGGGGTGCAGCGCGGTCGTAGCCACGCATGATAGCCATGGGGCTGGGGCGGAAGCCCGACTTGAAGTAAGCTCCTACGGGCGTGACGAACATGAGGAACATGTATTCGCTCGCGGGGCTAACGCCGACCTGCTTGCCGAGCCCGATCATCAGGGGCCGGATATAGAGTGAGGCGCCGCTCTCGTAGGGAGGGATGAAGTCCTTATTGAGGCGGAGGACCATGTCGAGGGCTTCGAGGAAGCGCTCGGTGGGCAGCTCGGGCATCAGGATGCCTCGGCTGGTGTGCTGCATGCGAGCGGCGTTCTCCTCTGGGCGGAAGACGCGTACCTTCCCATCCTTCCCGCGGAAGGCCTTCAGACCTTCGAAGGACTCCTGCCCGTAGTGAAGGCAGGTCGAGGCCATGGGGATGGTGATCATGTCTGAGGAGGATACTTCCCATTCGCCCCACTGGCCATTGCGATAGTAGCAACGTACATTATAGTCTGTGGGGTGGTAGCCGAACCCGAGGTTCTTCCAGTCCAGCTGTTGTCCGCTTTCCATTGTAGTTCTTTTTAGAGGTGGTCGATTATTCGAAATCTCATTGGGTCCCCTAAGCGGGGAGCCACAGGCAAAGATAGAGAAAAGTGCTTATCTCCGATAGTAAGCCCTTCACTCGCTCTTCACCTACCTATATAATAGAAGGGTAGGGGAGTGGGAATGCCCCCTTCTTCCTCGTATAGAGTCGTGCTGCGCCCCTCGGGAGAAAAGTCTTGACCACTACGGGATAAACCCGCCTCCCTCTACTCCAATAAGCTGATCCACGTGCGTAGTCCTAATATCTACGTGCGTGATCCTATCAATTCTCGTGCCTGGATTTAATGTCCACGTACCTGGATCAAGGAATACCACCGCTCGGCGTGCTTTCTTCGTATATGGCTTCGGTAGCGTTTCTCCTCATCTCGCGAGGAAAAGCACTATGCGGATCGGGGTGCGTAATCATTGAAATAGCCCTAGGACATACATGAAAATAGCTAACTTTGCGCCGAAGTAGGATACCAATCATAGACTGTTTTTTTGGAATATAGTGTTTTAACCAATATTCATTCTCCTATAGCGATTGACCTGTTTGCTGGATGTGGGGGGTTGTCTCTCGGTCTTAATAAGGCTGGGTGGAGGGCATTGTTTGCTGTTGAGAGAAGTGCAGATGCGTTTGATACTCTAAGATATAATCTCATTGACAAGACGAATGAGTCTCATTTTATCTGGCCTGAGTGGCTTCCTATAAAGAACTGGGAGATTAATGAGTTTATCGAGACATATGCCGAAGAGCTATATCAGCTAAGAGGGCATATTGATTTGGTTGCAGGGGGGCCTCCTTGCCAAGGATTCTCAATGGCAGGTAGGAGGAGGGAAGATGATATCAGGAATAAGTTAGTCCTTTCTTATCTTGATGTCATACAAAAGGTTATGCCTAAAATCGTCTTCTTTGAGAATGTAAAGGGATTTACCCTTCCCTTCCAAAAAGCAAAAGCTCAGAATCGCGAGATTACCTATGCGGATGAGGTAAAGGTGCGTTTAGAGGCTTTGGGTTATGTGGTTGGGAGGCAGGTGGTCAACTTTGGAGATTATGGCGTGCCTCAGCGTAGAGCAAGATTTATTTTGGTTGCACTTTCTAAGGACTATTTCGGAGATAATCCATCTTTGGTTGAGCGATTCTTTGAGTTGTTAGAAGCTCAAAAGGAAGATTTCCTCCAACGAAAAGGTCTGAGCGTTGGGACTACACTAGAAGAAGCTATTTCTGATCTAAGGGCTCTTCATGGGAAAAGGAAGGTGTCTCCTAAGGATCAGTTTGAATTTGGATTGTATGGGAAAAGGGAGGATAGTCCCTATCAGAAACTGATGAGAATAGGTGTCTCTACAAATGGTAGCATACCAGATAGCCATCGATTTGCAAACCATTATCCTGCGACCATATCCAAGTTTGAAGAGATCCTTCGTTTGACTCGGTGCGATCGAAATCTTAGTCTTAATGATGAGATTAAGAAGAGGTTTAGCATCAAAAAGCATACGATTATTCCTCTATGTTCTTGTGCTAAAGCTCCAACGATAACAACTCTACCTGATGATTATATTCATTACGAGGAGCCACGAATTCTCACGGTCAGGGAATATGCTCGAATTCAGTCATTTCCTGATAACTATGAGTTTCGAGGGAAGTATACGACAGGTGGTAAGCTAAGGAAACGGGAGACTCCACGATATACGCAGATAGGGAATGCAATTCCTCCTCTATTTGCTGAACAAGCAGGGTTGGTGCTTAAAGAAATGCTACGATATGGGAAAGACTCTTAATTTTAAGGTTAGTGCGGGGCTGAAAAGCATTCTGGGACAAGATCTTATTACTGATGACTATGTTGCTGTCCTAGAACTCGTCAAGAACTCCTACGATGCAGGAGCAAAGAAGGTCATCATTACATTTGAGCCTGATTCGATTGTTATTGCAGATGATGGCATAGGGATGACTATGAGGGATATAACCGACAAATGGTTGTTTCTTGCCTATTCAGCCAAGAAGGCCCCTGCCGAAAGCTCCTATCGGGATCATCTGAGACGGCACTATGCTGGAGCTAAGGGTATTGGACGTATGTCTTGTGATCGTCTGGGACAGACATTAATCATGGAGACCTGTCACGAAGGAGGAAAGCTGGAGAGACTAGACATAGACTGGAGTTTGTTTGAGCAGGATCAGAACAAAGAATTTGCGGAGATTGGTCTACCTCATCAGACACTGGATAGAGAGCCAATATTCCCTAATGACTCCTTTACTGGCACAAGATTGCAGCTTTCCAAGCTTCGAAAGCGCTGGGAGAGAAATGACAAACTGACGCTAAGGCGATCTCTGGAAAAGATGATTAACCCATTCTCCGGGATTGATGATTTTGGAATCGAGGTCATTTCAGAGGAAGATCAACTTGGCGATGCAAAGGTGTCTGATGCTTACAAGAAGGTTAATGGGCCTATTAGGAATAATATTAGAGAGGTTTTGGAGATTAAAACTACCGAAATCAATAGTCTGGTTACGAAGGAGTATATACATACCATAGTCAGAGACCGAGGCGAGCTGATGTATGAAATCAAGCGATCAAACCCCTATTGCTATGTGAAGGATGCTAGCATCAGTCTGTTTTATTTGAATAAGGCAGCTAAAAACAATTTCACTCGGAGGATGGGTGTACCCCCGACACAATATGGCTCTATATTTCTATTCCGAAATGACTTCCGAATTTTGCCTTACGGTGAGCCTGGAGATGATAGCTTAGGATTAGACCGCCGAGCTATGCAGGGCTACAATCGATTCCTTGGTACTCGAGATTTATTTGGTCGTATAGACTTACATACGGATGATTTAGAGCTCTTCAAAGAGGTTTCTAACCGAAATGCAGGCCTTATCAATAATGAGGCGAGTCGAGAGTTGTTTGATTATTTTGAGAAAACTCATCGTCGACTCGAAAGATATGTTGTGGGAGTTTTGTGGGGAGATGGATTCCTTCGCCGCGAGTATTTCAAGAGTAAGGATGATGCAAGCAAGGCTAGAAAAGAGCTTCAGGATCGCGAGCGAGAAAGTGAGACTACTGCACATCTATATCATAGCCCGGGTAGTAAGGTTGATTTTATGCAGTTGGTTCGAAGCTTGGCACAGGATAAAGATGTTACAATTGTCAAGTACAATGAGAAACTGGCCAATATCGTGGCTAATACAGATGAGTATGAGCTACTTCAAGAACAACTTCTGGATGATCTTGAAGAGCTGGCAAATAAAACGAGTAGTCAATCTTTAAAGCAGAGTATAGGTGATACTAGAGTTGTACTAGAGCAACTTGCAAGACAACGGGCTGAGCTAGAGCAACAGCTCAAGGACGCTGAGGAGCGACGTAACGCCGCAGAGCAACTGGCTGAAGAGCGTCAGAAACAGAAGGAGGAGGCTGATAAGAAAACACAAGAGGCCGAGAAAGAGCGTGATGCTCAGATTGCAAAGAATCAGTATCTATCTTCTGTGAGAAATACCTCCAAGGAGGTGGAGGATATTGTGCACACGATACTGATTTCCTCAACTAATCTCTCCTCTATTATCAATCTAGTATCAATGTCTCTGGAGGATCTCGGGATACATCAGGCGGAGTTGTCGCAACAGTTAGATAGGGCGAGATTTCAGGTTGAACGAATCGGGAAGTTAGCCTCAATGATAACCAAGGCTGATAGCACTTTGCTTCGTGAGGCCTCTAGAGTTGATCTCAAAGAGTATGTAAGAGAGTATCTAGATAATTTTAGCGCCTCTCTTAATATCTCAATTGAGGATGAGTCTAATGGAGAATTCTTCAAGCGTCTTCCTCTACTCGAATTATCGGTAGTCCTGGATAACCTCGTCAGTAATGCTGTCAAGGCTGAGGCTAAGGAGCTGCGTGTGATATTTCATAACACAAATAGTAGAACCATATATATAGACTTTGCTGATGATGGGAGGGGGGTTGATCTGACCCTATTTACCCCCGAGACTATATTTGAGGAGGGCGTTACTAACAGAAGAGGGGGCTCTGGTATCGGGCTAAGTACGATTAAGGAGCAAATGAAGAAAAGTCTTAATGGCGATATTGAGTTTCTAGGTAATGGTCTACATTTCTCCACAGGTGCAACATTTAGACTGATTTTGAAGTAATGGTGGATATGAGAATGCTAGTTATAGATGATGTAGATATGACTAGTACTACCGATTCATTAAAAGTTACTCTCACTAGAGATCAGATTAACTTAACATCGAGCTTTATACATCTTAATAGCGACTTCTATGATGCTCAGGATAAGTTGGATTTATCTCGCATACTAGATGCCGTAAGGGAAGAACGACAACGGGGTAGATTTGATTTGATTATGGTCGATTATGACTATGGTGATCCCGGTGAACTAAATGGTATATCAATCATCCGTGGACTTAGAGAGGTCTTCCCTAAGGAGAGCATAATCTTGTATAGTGGTTTAAGGCGGGAAGTGATAAAAGAGCTCATTAAAACCGGCAGAGGTACTGGAGAGATCAACCCTGCTGACCTCGAACAAATAGCTTCTCGCTTCGATGATCTCATGAAGATGAAGATTGAGGCATTCATTAGGCGAGATGGTTTTGTGAGTGAAGCAACAAAAATGCTCAAGCAAAAGAAGTACAAAGATGTAAAAGAGCTCTTGATTGATAAACTATCACAGCATACCGATCTAGTTGTTCGTGCTCAAGGAATGCGAGGGATTAATGGGAAAACTCTCAAGGATATTATAGAAAGCCTAAATTCTGATGCTCAGGCTCAAAACTGGCTAGATGAAATATTGGATGAACTTATAGCCTATTTAACCAAGATCTATGAGTAGGATAGTCTGTGTGTTTCCCATGGATGACTCAACTAATTTTCTAGAACCTGTTAGGATAGTTCTTGAAAAGAAGCTGGATGCAACGATTATCAGAGGAGATACTACCAAGGAAGAACATCGAAAAGAAATAATGGCTCAACTTTGTGAACTAACTGAGCAAGATGTTTTTGTGTTTATGGGGCATGGCGCAAGTTATTGTTTGTACGGATCACCTCAAGGCGGGGAACTTCAGCCTCTCTTTGGGAGGGATGCTTTATCTCTTCCGAATCGATCTAGGAGTTTGCTGATTTCTTGTAGGTCGAATGATTTCACAGAATCCCAGCAGTGGGTAAATGCAATTGGCTTTGGGGAAATTCCTGCGACTTGGGAGGAAATGTGTAAGCTTCGAGAAGAGGATTGTAGCTGTTATGCAGGTGTAGATGAAGACACGATCCCAGAATATCAGAATAGCCTTGTTCAAGCTCTATGCGGGGCTCTAAGATTATGGAACCCATCGAGTCCGCTACGTCAACTATATCAGAATATTCGACTTTGCATTACAGGGCAAATAGTCCGACTTCATCTAGATCAAACACTTGCACAAGACCAAAGACAAGGTCTCGTTGAGATGCTCTATGACTTGAAGCTAGAGGTCGGTTCCCACTGAGGGTGTTGCCCTTCTCCTCTTTATTACGTTGATCAGAGAGCTGTCACTTTGCTTAAGTCTACATTCTACTCCCTACTACCCTATGGTGGCTGTTTTGAGGTGGAAGAGCTGATGAATTGGTGTGAGGTGAGATTTAGGCTGAGATGAGCATCCTTTTGGAGTAAGGAGTTGTCACTTGCTGGCTGTCGATTAGTCCGAGGAGGCTACTATGTGGTTTCGCTGTTCGGAGAATTCTGATTGATTGAATGACTTGGCAGCCCCTTCGAGTGAAGGAGGTGTTATGTGTAGGTTGTGAGAGCTTTATGTTGAGAGGATGAAGGTCTGGGCCGAATAGGAATAGGTGGGGTGAAGGCGGGATGTTTCGCCCAATCGTCGGGGAAATTTGGTAGTGTGAAAGATGTGTACTATCTTTGCACTGCAATTCGAGAGCTACGAAGCGACAAGGAAGTGTGGGTGAGTGGCTGAAACCAGCAGTTTGCTAAACTGCCGTACGGGCAACCGTACCACGAGTTCGAATCTCGTCGCTTCCGCCACGGGTTGCAAACATTGCGATGGTGCCATAGCTCAGTTGGTAGAGCAAAGGACTGAAAATCCTTGTGTCCCCGGTTCGATTCCTGGTGGCACCACAAAGAAGAAGAGAGGTATTGCGACGCAGCAGCGTGTGATACCTTTCTTTTCATTTCCTCCCCAAAGTGCTTATGATTTCATCTTGCTGTTTGCTGCTTCTCTGATGAGTGGTGGTAGGCTTCCGTGTATTGTGGACCTTCTCCCCCTGATTTATCTGTATCTTTGTGGAAACGACAAGGGGACATAGCTCCCCGCTAATATCCCGTCTCTTATGAATATACAGCAGCTCGAGTATATACAGGCCTTGGATAAGTTCCGCCACTTTGGGCGGGCCGCTGACTTTTGTCAGGTGACCCAGCCGACGCTCAGCACGATGATCCAGAAGCTCGAGGATGAACTCGGGGTCAAGATCTTTGACCGTAGCCACCAGCCCATCATCCCGACGGCAGTCGGACGTCGCATCCTCGATCAAGCCGCCATCATTCTCCTGCAGGTCGCACAGGTCAAGGAGGTCATTCGCGAAGAGCAAGAGGCTCTCACGGGGGCGCTTCGCCTCGGCGTCTTGCCGACTATCGCACCCTATCTCCTGCCGCTCGTCCTGCCGCTGCTGCGCAAGCATCTCCCCGATCTGAAGATCACGATCACGGAGCTCAAGACCAGCGAGTGTGTCGCCAGCCTACTCTCGGGGCAGATCGATGTCGCACTGATCGCCTCGGCATCGGAAGACGAGCTGCTCGTCGATCGTCAGCTCTTCTTCGAGGAATTCCTCGGCTATGTGCCCCGTCGCTCCGAGCTTTTCGAAGAGACGTCGATCCGCTCGGCTGAAGTCGGGCGCTACCAGCTTTGGCTCTTGGACGAAGGGCACTGCTTCCGCGACCAGCTCGTGAAGTTCTGTCACTTGAAGAATGCGCCCAATCAGCGCTTCAGTTATAGCCGTGGGAGCCTGGAGACGTTTATGCACTTCGTCGAGCAGGGCAATGGCGTGACGTTCGTGCCGGAGCTGGCTTCGAAGACGCTGAGTGCCGAGCAGAGCGAGCTTATTCGCCCCTTTGCTCTGCCTCGTCCTGCTCGCTGTGTCACGCTGGTGCATCACCGCGACTATGTGCGTCACACCGTCGTAGACCGCCTGAGTGAGGTAATCTGCCAAGCCGTCCCCAAGGAGATGCTTCGTCTCCGCCCTGGGCAAGACCTCGTCTAAGCGAAGCCAAGTCCCACCCTATACAAGCAGGGAGCATACAGCCGGTGCACTGTATGCTCCCTGCTTTTTTACGTGCAGAGTGTGGCTTGCCTGTGGTAAGTGTATTCGTGAGAGGTGAGATTTCGAGCCTCTTTCGCGGCTCTACTTTGGTATGATCATATATATTGTACGCGCGCGAATTGGTGGGGAAAGTGCCTTGTCGTCGTATGAATTTGCGTGCTTATTTGGAAGTTTGGATGATTTTTCTCTACCTTTGCACTCGCAAAAGAAACGAACGGCCTAGCGGTGACGCGGGTAGTTTGACTTTAAGAGATCTTTGAGATAATTGATATTGACAAACAGAAGTGTAGTAACAAACGTTTAGGG
>ERZ772977.1005-NODE-1005-length-15772-cov-9.467201_pt1 | contig 15772 bp, 7 predicted proteins | sample MGYA00511131_ERZ772977 | MGnify/ENA primary metagenome ERZ772977 (study PRJEB29015, sample SAMEA2737935) | human oral metagenome | biome: human oral; feature: human-associated habitat; material: dental | place: China | collected 2151 ...
GGGGCCTCGTCGGTGGGGCGGCCGTCGCGCCAGGCCAGGGCTCGGAAGGTCATGCACGAATCCTGCCACTGCTCAGGCGGGGCCGCAGCAGACCGGGCGTTCTGGGCGATGGCGGCCGCGGCTCCGCCCCGACCCCGCCTTGCGGAAGAGGGCCTCGGGTGCGGGGCGGGCGCCCGCCCCGGTTGTTCCCCGCCCCGACGTCGGTCATACTGTCGCGGACCGGCGTGGGAGGAGGCGACATGCCTGTCAACGTGACGACCTTGACCTCGGAGGAGATCGAGGAACGCCGTGCCGAGGGGTGACGGTTTTTCCAGTATGATCGCATGCCGACGCCGCAGAATGAACGGGATCGCCGTATGACGACTACCATCCGCACCACCCATGTCGGCTCCCTGCCGCGCACCGACGCACTGCTGGAGGCCAACAAGGACCACGCCGAGGGCCGCCTGCCCGACGCCGGGCTCGCCGAGGTCGTCCGGACCGAGACCGACGCCGTCGTCGCCCGGCAGGCCGATATCGGCCTGACCATCGTCAACGACGGCGAGTACGGCCACGCCATGACGGAGAAGGTCGACTACGGAGCCTGGTGGTTCTACACCTTCGAGCGCTTCAGCGGCCTGGAGGTTCTCGGCCCCGAGCAGGCGGCGGAGGCCAGGCGCCCGAGGCCTGCGGGCAAGCTCGAGCTCGACGCCATGACCTCTCGGCGCGACTGGGTCGCCTACGCCGACGCCTACCAGGACCCGACCAGCGGCATCCACCTGGCCGGCGCCCCGGCGCCCGTCATCCCCGCCGTCACCGGGGAGCTCGCCTACACGGGCCAGCAGATCGTCGCCCGCGACATCGCGGCCCTCAAGGCGGCGCTGGAGCGGGCCGGCAAGCCCGTCTCCCAGGGCTTCCTCGCCTCCATCAGCCCCGCCGCCGCGGCCCGCATCGGCAACCACCACTACGAGGACGACGAGGCCGCCGTCTGGGCGTGGGCCGAGGCGCTGCGCGAGGAGTACCGGGCGATCACCGACGCCGGGCTCACCGTCCAGATCGATGCCCCCGACCTGGCCGAGTCCTGGGACCAGTTCGAGGTCGAGCCCGACCTGCGGGACTACCGCCGCTTCTCCACCGTGCGCATCGAGGCCCTCAACCACGCCCTGGAAGGCATCGACCCCGCCCGGGTGCGCTACCACGTGTGCTGGGGCTCCTGGCACGGCCCGCACTCCACCGACCTCGGCTTCGACACGATCGTGGACCTGGCGCTGTCGGTCCGCGCCAACGGCCTGAGCTTCGAGGCGGCCAACGCCCGCCACGAGCACGAGTGGAGGATCTGGAGGGACGTCGAGCTGCCCGGTGAGAAGTACCTGATCCCCGGCGTCGTCTCCCACGCCACCAACGTCCTGGAGCACCCCGAGCTGGTGGCCGACCGCATCGAGCGCTTCGCCCGCCTCGTCGGCCCCGAGCGGGTCGTGGCCTCCACCGACTGCGGCCTGGGCGGGCGCGTCCACCCCCACATCGCCTGGTCCAAGCTGGAATCACTGGCCGAGGGCGCGCGCATCGCCTCCGGTCGGCTGTGAGGTTCGGGACGGGCTGGGGCGCGGCTTCGCGGGAGGCGCGGTGGCCGGCGCGGTCCCCGGTTGTGGGGCTCCGCGCGAGATCCGGCTCATCTCCCGGGATCTGTTCCACCGCATGTATGATGCCGAGCGCGAGAGGTTGATGAACCTCATGGTGAAGCGTAGGTCAGGAAACGGCGGCAATTACTGTAACACGGTCCCCTTTCGGATCGGTCGGCCGTTCGCTTAGGTGGTCTTCCTGCCCATTTTTGAGGGCGGACTCCGTACCGTGAGTCCTACGGGTTCTTGCAGGTGAGGGAATACGCTACATTCCAGGAGGTGGCCGCCTGTCTGGAGGTTTCCTGAAGTACTAGATCCTGCACGATTCTGATCCTCCGCATGCGTGCCGTGCCGCTTGAGAAGATTAACCTGCTCAGTATAAATCTTGAACCGTTTTGTCGCTGAGTCTATTCTTGGGCTACATGCGTCAGAAAAATAAAGGTCGATTCTGAACTCCCGCCGAGGCGGGGCTCGCGCCGACTACCTCGACGCCCTCACCGAGCAGGAGGCCGCCACGATGGCCGGTCTGCTGGATAAGATCATCGCCTGCCCCGAGGACCCGCTCGGAACCGATGCCGACGCTGAATGGGGTCCTCGGTTCGCCGAGGCGCGCAGGCACATGGGCGAGGACATGGGCGAGGAGCGGTTCGTGGCGATGTTGCGCATGCGCGAGCACGGCTTCGGGCTCGGGTTCGGGCCGGGTGGCCCGGGCTTCGGCCCCAGTGCCGACGACGGCGCTTACCGCGACGAGGGCCTCGGTGGCCGTAGCAGGCATGGCGGCCGCGGTGGGTGCAGGAGTCCTAATGGTCTCGGACGCTCTGACGGCCGGGGAGGGCGGGGCCGCGCAGACCATGAGGGCTCCGGATTTCCGGAGGAGTTCCCCGAGCGCGGTGCGTGGGAATTCCGGCCCGGTCGGGCTCGCCGCAACCCTGGTCATCAGGGCCGCGGGCACGCGGCGCACGGGGCCCAGCCCCTGATGTGCGTCGTCGATACGATTGGTGGAGCAAAGCATACGGAGCGCCGTCACTGAGCCGAGGGCTGATCCGGTTGCCGGGGCTGAAGTCTTCGGTGGTAGGCGCGCGGCCCGCTCGATCTGCTGCCGTTCGACGAGACTTTCCGGTGTATCGCTCAATAATGTCGTGAGTCCGCGTTATCCTGTGCTGGGGTCGGGACGCCCGGCCATTGATGACTGAATGCCCTGCGGGAGGTGAGTTGGGTGACGGTTCGCGTCGAGGTGTCGCCCACCATGCTTCGATGGGCGGTCAGCCGAGCGGGATGGGACCATGCCACGACTGTGGGCCGTGTTCCGCAGTTCGACGACTGGGTGGAGCGGAGGGTTCTTCCGACTCTCAAGCAGCTGGAAGAGTTCGCGAGGAAGACCTACACGCCGTTCGGCCACCTCTTCCTGGTGGAGCCCCCTGATGAGCGGGTCCCCATCCCGGATATGCGGACCCTTGGGGATGTCAGGATCGAACGTCCTTCGGCTAACCTCTTGGATGCTATCTACCTGTGTCAGAATCGCCAGGAGTGGTATAGATCCTACCTGGCGGACAATGATGCTGCGGCTCTTGATATCGTCGGTTCGGCTGCTATGGATGAGGATCCTCATGACGTGGCGATTCGGATTCGACGACTGCTGCGACTTGACGAAGAACCTTCTTTAGAGCACTCGAACCTGCAAAGATCCAGGCGCATCTTGATCGACAGGATCGAGGATCTGGGTGTGCTTGTTATGGTCAGCGGTGTTGTGGGCAGCAATACTCGCCGCGCCCTTGATCATCAAGAGTTCAGGGGGTTCGCCCTGGTGGACGCCATGGCTCCCCTCATCTTCGTCAATGGCGCTGATATCTTGGGGGCCCAGATATTCACGATGGTCCATGAGCTCTCTCACGTCTTGTTAGGGAAGAGTGCTCTGTCTGATAGTAGCTCTGTCATGTACGCCGAGAAACGGGAGGAGAGGTGGTGCAACGGGGTGACTGCCGAAGTTCTGGTGCCCGCATACTCCCTCAAAAGGCTCTATCAGGGCGATGCTTCGCCGGAGGAGCTGGAGCGCCTGGCTCATTACTACAGTGTGAGTACATTGATGGTTCTCAACCGCCTCTACGATGCGGGTCTCCTGGAGTGGGATGACTTCCAGGAGAAATATAAGCATGAGCGTGAGCGCATCATGGCTGTCCTTAAGGATAAATCCTCCCAATCCACAGGGGGGGACTACTATAATGTCGCACCAATGAGGTTAGGTCGTCAGTTCGCCAGGGCGATCCTGTCCAGCACCCTCGAAGGGTCTACCTCTTACAGGGAGGCCTATGAACTGCTGGGGGTCAAGGGGAATAAGGCGTTCCAAGGGTTGGCCGAAAGATTGGGAGTGGCCTGATGTACGTCATTGATGCCAATGTCCTGATTGAGGCGAAGAATCGCTACTACGCATTCGATCTTGCTCCAGGGTTCTGGAACTGGCTCGAGCACGTGAATGAAAACGGATCTGTGTGCAGTATCGATCCGATCTTCAATGAGATCATCAACGGGGACGACGAGCTTGAAGGGTGGGCAAGAGAGCATTGGCGCTTCTTCTGCCCGATCGGGCAGAAGCCTGTCGAGCATTTTGGGAGGATATCCCAATGGGCGGCGAGCCAGAACTACTCGGACGCTGCATTGAGAGCATTCACAGGGAACGACGCCGACTACCTCATCGTTGCGTACGCCTGCGCCTATAACTGCACAGTGGTTACCCATGAGATCTCTGCGCCCGGTGCCCGCAAGCGGGTCAAGATCCCTGATGCCTGCAAGGCCTTGGGGGTGAGCTTCACCGATACCTTCAGCATGCTCAGGAAGAGTGGGGCCCAGCTCATCCTGGCCTGAAGCGCGCGAGCCGGTGGCCGGTAAGACGCGAGCGGGTGCAGCGCGATCGTAACACCCCTACCAGCACTTACCAGCACTATCCGCTGGGCAACCTTCTGATCACAGGGGCTCGGTTGGCCCTGGGAGGGGTCACAGCGAGACTAGGCTTGTCGCCAGCGCCCGGCGTCAGCCCGCCGTGGGCTGATGACGGACTGACTGTGGACCTAAGGAGCCTCCCACCCCATGAGCAGCACCGCGACGGCTCCCGCCAACCCCGGTCCCTCCCTCTCCTCTGTCCCTTCGTCGTCCCGGGCGCCCGCGCTGCCGGAGCCAGGCCAGGTGGTCGAGGTCCGCGGCTCCACCTGGGCGGCCACTGACGTCGTCGTGCAGGGACTGTCCCGCAGTCCCGCCGATGAGGCCACCGCCGCCCCGACCGGCCTTCAGCACGAGGTGATCCTTCAGTCCCTGGATGAGGACCGTATGGGTGAGGAGCTCCGCGTCATCTGGGAGCTGGAGGTCGGGCACACCGTCCTGCCGGATCAGGGCCTGCCCGAGGAGATCACCCCCGAGGGCTTCGACGACCCCCGCTCCATGGGCGCCCTCGTGGATGCCGTGCGCTGGGGCGCCGTCACCAGCGCCGACCCCAAGCGCTTCCAGTCACCCTTCCGCGCCGGCGTCATCCTGGAGCCCTACCAGCTCGAGCCCTTGCGGAGGGCCCTGGCCGCTCCTCGCACCAACCTGCTGCTCGCCGACGACGTCGGCCTGGGCAAGACCATCGAGGCCGGCCTCGTGGTCGAGGAGCTCCTCCTGCGCCATAGGGCCCGCTCGGTGATTATCGTGTGCCCACCCAGCCTGTCCTCGAAGTGGCGGGAGGAGATGCGGGACAAGTTCGGCCTGGACTTCACCATCGTCAATTCCGCCGCCCTGGCCGATACCCGCCGAGCCCACGGTTTGGCGGCCAATCCCTTCCGCCTCTACCCCCGCATCATCGTATCCATGGACTGGCTGCCCAGGGTGAGCGCCCAGCGCCTCCTGCGCGAGGTCCTGGCCGACGCCCGCAGCTCGACCTCGGCGCGTCGCTACGCCTTCGACGTGCTCGTCGTCGACGAGGCCCACCACATCGCCCCAGCCGCCCCCACCGCCACCGCGCAGGGCCGCGGCTACGCCGTGGACTCCCAGCGCACCATCGCCCTGCGCCAGCTGGCCGAGCACTGCGAGCACCGCCTCTTCCTGTCCGCCACACCCCACAACGGCTACACCGAGTCCTTCACCGCCCTGCTGGAGATGATCGATCCGCGCCGCTTCTCCCGCGGTGCCGAGATCGACCACTCCGCCCTGGCGGAGGTGGCCGTGCGCCGCCTCAAGACCCAGGTGGAGGGCGCCCGCGCCTTCCAACGGCGCATGCTGAAAACCCTGCCCTTCACCCCCAGCGCGGAAGAGGAGGAGCGCTTCGCCCTCCTGGACGCCCTGCTGAAGGACTCCGCGCGAGAGCGCGGGCACAGGCGCCTGGGCATCGCCGCCCTCCTAGTCAAGAAGCGCTTCCTGTCCTCCCCATGGGCCTTCGCCCGCACCATGAGCCGCTACCTGGAAGCCTCGGCCGGCAACCGGGAATGGACCGAGGAGGACTCCTACTACGCCGAGATCATGGGCTCCGGCCAGAGCGACGAGGAGGAGGGGCTGGCCGAGCAGCCCGAGTTCGAGGCCCTGCGCGCCGCCAAGTCCGATGATCCGCTCGCCGCCGCCACAGGCTCCCAGATCGAGGACCTGATCACCTGGGCGCAGGGCTTCCAGTACCGCCCCAACTCCCGCCTGGAGGCCCTCATCAGCTGGCTGGACTCCGTGTGCCGCCCCGACGGGCGCACCTGGACCAACGAGCGCGCGGTGGTCTTCACCGAGTACGCGGACACGGTCGAATGGCTCGTGGCCGTGCTGCGCTCGCGCGGCTACAACGAGGACCGCCTTGGCGTCATCCAGGGCTCCACCCCGCGCGAGCAGCGCGAGGCCCTGAGATTCGCCTTCACCGAGGATCCCGCCAAGGAGCCGATCCGCGTGCTCGTGGCCACCGACGCCGCCGGGGAGGGCATCGACCTGCAGGACTACTGCCACCGCCTGGTCAACTTCGACGTCCCCTTCAACCCCTCCCGCCTGGAGCAGCGCATCGGCCGCATTGACCGCTACGGCCAGGTGCACCCGCCCGAGATCTTCTCCTTCATCCCCGTGGCGGGCTCCCGCGACTCCAACCTTCTGAACGGCGACCTCGACTTCGTCGGGCGCCTGGTGGAGAAGGTGGCGACCACCCGATCCGACCTGGGCGCCGTCAACCCCCTGGTGGACGCCGAGGTATCCAGGCGCTTCCTCGGCGCCTCAGCGAAGCGCACCACCGCCCGCAGTGCCGATCAGGACGCCGTCAACAAGGTCATGGCCGGGTCGGTGAGCATGAACCGCCAGCTCACCGAGCTCGCCCGCACCTATGAGGAGCGCCGCGAGGAGCTGCACCTGAGCCCCGGGGCCTGCCGCCGGGTGGTGGACGAGGCCCTGCGCCTGACCCGCCAGCCCCTCCTCATCAAGACCGGCGATGAGCGCACCGACGCTCCCCTCTACTGCGTCCCCCAGCTCGCACCGGCCTGGCAGGGCGCACTCGCGGGCCTTGACACCGTGCGCGCCCCCGGCCAGTGGCGCCCCATCACCTTCACCGAACTGGACGGCCAGGACCGGGAGCGCCTGGGGCGCGACGTGGTGCCGATCCACCTGGGGCATGCCCTCATGCAGAAGGCCGCCCGCGTGCTGCGCTCATCGGTGCTCTCCAGCGAGCATGCCCTCAGCCGCGTGACCGCCGTGGTGGTGCCGGACTGGGAGACCACCTGCGTGGCCTCGGTGGCGCGCCTGGTGCTGGTGGGGCGCGGGGGCCTGCGGCTGCACGAGGAGGTCTTCGTCACCGGCCTGCGCCTGCGCGGCCAGAACCTGGCCGAGGAGAAGGTGCACGACCTCCTGGACCGGGTGCTCGACGGCGATGACCTTCAGGCCGCTGGCGCCGGCGTGTGCGAGCACCTGGCGCGGGCCTGGATGCAGGAGGGGACGCGCATGCGCGAGCGCCTCACCGCCGAGATGGGCAAGCGCGCCGAGCGCCAGGCGGATCGCGTCAGGGACCAGCTCGAATCCCGCTGCAAGGACGACGCTGAGCGCGCCCGCGGGATCTTCGCCGCCTTCCGCCGCAACCTGCAGGACTCCCTGCGCGCCATCCGCCAGAGCGAGGATGACGGGCAGGATGCGCTCTTCACCCTGGTCACCGACGAGCAGCGCCGCCAGCGCGCCCGGGACATCCGCGCCATGGAGGAGCGCCTGGACGCCCTGGATGAGGAGGAGGCCCGGGAGGTGGACGGCATCCAGGAGCGCTACCGGGACATCCGCCCCTACGTCTCCCAGGTGGCCCTCGTCTTCGCCGTCTCCGGCAAGGACGCCGCGCAGTGGGAGCAGACGGCCGGTGTCTCCCGCAGCAGTGGCGAGGGCGCTGCCGATGCGGGCGATGCCGCCGGGCATCCAGCAGCTGAGGATTCTGAGGAGACAGGCGCATGAGCCCCGCGCGCACCACCACCCGCAAGGGCACCCAACGCAGTGGCCGGTCCGGTGGCCGGTCCGGTGGCCGGGCCACGGCCGCGCAGTCGCACCGCGAATGGCTGACCCTGGTGGACCGCGAGGGGCCCTTCCTCGCCGTCCCTCCCTTGGCCCGCCTCTACTCCACCGGCATCCCGGCGATTCCCCCTGGCGCCAAGGAGGCGCTGCGGGACGCCAAGCCGGCCTTCGAGCGGGCCTGGGACGCCTGGCGCGCCGCCGAGAATGAGGGGGCTGCTCGTTCAGGGCATCTGAACCAGTCTGATGGCGGACCGCTCACCGCTTACCGCGAGGCCCGGGACGCCTGGGCGGGCACCGTCCTGCGCGACGTCCTCGGCTGGGGCCCGTACTGGCGGCCCGCGCCGGATCCGGCCCTTCAGGTCTGCACGGCTGAGAGTCCCAACAAGGCCGTGCGCGTGGAGCCCGACGGCGCCCTCATAGCCGAGGGCCGGGTGGGGGCCCTCGTCTCCGTGGTGGACCCGGTCGACTCCCTGCGCGGCCCCCTGACCGACGGCTGGAGCGCCGGCCCCGTGGACCGCATGGAGGAGATGCTTCGCTCCGGGCAGGCGTCCGGGGCGCGGGACGCGTGCAGCATCGGTGTGGTGACCGATGGCCGCTGGTGGGCCATCGTGAGCGCTCCGCCCGGCGCCATGGCCGCCTCCGGCATCGTGGACGCCCAGACCTGGATCGAGGAGCCCGCCACCCGCAACGCCTTCGTGGAGCTCCTCAGCATCCGGCGGCTTCTGGGCGGCAAGGCCGAGGAGCGCCTGCCCGCCCTCTTCGCCGACTCGGTGCTGGCTGCCGAGGAGATCACGGTGGCCCTGGGCGCCCAGGTGCGCCGCGCCGTGGAACTGCTGGTGACCGCCTTCTCCGAGGAGGGCCGCGCAGCCCGCGCCAAGGGCGAGCCGGACCCGCTGCCCGATGACCCTGCCGAGGCCTATGACGCCGCTGTGACCATCATGATGCGCGTGGTCTTCCTTCTCTTCGCCCAGGAGCGCGGCCTGCTGCCCTCCTCCGAGCTGTTCAAGACCGGTTACGGCCTGGCGGGCGTCCTGGACGATCTGGAGGAGCGCGTCCAGGTGGAGGGGGAGGAGTCCCTGGACGCCACCTCCCTGGCCTGGCACCGGCTCCTGGCCACCTCCGGCGCCCTGGCCCGCGGTGTCGCCTTCGAGGACCTGCGCCTGCCGGCCTACGGCGGCTCCCTGTTCGAACCGGACCGCTTCCCTTTCCTGTCCGCCACCACCGAGCGCGGAACGCTGCGGATCACCGTGCCCGACCGCGTCATGCTGCACGTGCTGCGCGCCGTCCAGGTGGCCCGCGCCCGCGGCCAGGAGGCCCGCCGCATCTCCTTCCGCGACATCGACGTGGAGCAGATCGGCTACATTTACGAGGGCCTGCTCGGCTACACCGCGCGCCGTGCCACCGGCACCATCGTTGGCCTGGTGGGCAGTCAGGGGGACGAGCCGGAGATCCCCTTGAGCGTTCTGAACGACCTGGCCGAGGAGCACACCGACGACGCCGCACTGGCCTGCGCGATCCTGGCCTGGGTCAAGGAGCACCAGCCCTCGGCCACCCCGCCCTCCAAGAGCGCCCTGGCCAAGGCCCTCGCCGCGGGGGACTCCATGGAGGATGCGGAGCGGGCCCTGCTGGCCGTGAGCCAGGACGGGAATGACCGCAGCGCCTTGCGCCCATGGATCGGCGCCATCCGACGCGATCTGCGCGGCCGCCCCATGGTGGTGCTCCCCGGCGGGCTGTATGTGGCTGAGACCCCCTCCCGCAAGAATGCCGGAGCCCACTACACGCCCCGGTCCCTGGCCGAGGACGTGGTGCGCCATGCCCTGGAGCCCCTCGTCTACTCCCCGGGACCGCACCAGAGCGCGGACCGGGGATCCTGGAGGCTGCTGCCCGCGGGCGACATCCTGGACCTCAAGGTGGCGGACATCGCCTGCGGCTCAGGGGCCTTCCTCGTGGCCGCGGCCCGCTTCCTGGCCCGCGCCCTCATGGAGGCCTGGGAGCAGGACGGCACCTCCGAGCGCTTCCTGGCCTCAGGGCGCAGCCCCCAGGAGTTGGAGAGCCACGCCCTGCGCGAGGTGGTGGCCCACTGCCTCTACGGGGCGGACATCAACCCCATGGCCGTGGAGATGTGCAAGCTCTCCCTGTGGCTGGTCTCCCTGGATGCGCGCCTGCCCTTCTCCTTCGTGGATGACAAGATCATCACCGGTAACTCCCTGCTGGGGATCACGGATATCCGCCAGCTCGAGGAGCTCCACATCGACCCCGCCTCGCGCCGCCGCGGCCAGGGCGGCCTGCTGGATGTGGACGCCAGGGGCCAATGGGGCCTGCCGGTGGACATCGAGGGCATGCTGCGCGCGATCGCGGTCAAGCGCCGCGAGCTCAGCACACCCGTGGAGCCCGGGGACCCCATGCGGGACACCAAGGCCAAGGACGCCACCTACGCGGGCATCCAGCGCGACCTGGAACCACTGAAGGAACTGGCCGACGCCGTCATCGCCGCCGGACTGGACGCGGGCGGCAGATCCGGCAAGAAGCGCGAGGAGGCCTACGAGTCCCTGCGAGTCGCGGTCTCCCGCGCCTATCCGGCCGAGGGCGAGGCCGACACCTCCATGCTGGAGGCCATCCTGGAACGGGGGCTCACGCCCACCGTCCCCACGGACTACGAGCACTGGCACTGCATCCACTGGCCCCTGGAGCTGCCGGACGTCATCCAGGACCACGGGGGATTCGACGCCATCATCGGCAACCCGCCCTTCCTGGGAGGGCAGAAGCTCACCGGAGCCATGGGGATGAACATTCGAGACTGGTTTGTGAGCGCCCTCGCCAATGGCACGCGGGGGAGCGCCGACCTCGTCGCCTACTTCTTCCTGCGGGCGCACTCCCTCCTGAAACCCACCGGAACTCTCGGGCTCATCGCCACCAATACGCTCGCCCAAGGAGACACGCGCCAAGTCGGTCTGGACCAGATGGTGGAGCAGGGCTTCACGATCACCCGCTCCATCCAATCCCGCCCCTGGCCCGCTACTTCGGCCAACCTGGAGTACGCCGCCATCTGGGGAACCCGAGGCACCGTAGCCGACGGTGTGCTGCTCACTTGCGATGATGAGCCGGTCACGCGCATCTCCACCCTCCTCGAACCGCTCGGCTCCGTGGAGGGGGCGCCCGAGCGACTCCGGGAGAATGCCAAGATCGCTTTCCAGGGGTGTGTGGTGCTCGGCAAGGGCTTCATCGTGGAGCCCGAAGAGGCCGAGGCGTGGATCGCGGCGGATCCGCGCAACGTCGACGTCCTCTTCCCCTACCTCAACGGGGAGGACCTCAACTCCCGCCCTGACGCCTCCGCCTCCCGTTGGGTCATCGACTTCAATAGTCGGCCTGAGGAGCAGGCGTTACTGTACGGCCTTCCATTCGAGCGTGTGGTTGAGAGAGTTCGGGGTGAGCGCGCAAAGAATAATCGCAAGGTTTATCGAGACCGTTGGTGGCAATTCGCTGAAAAACGTCCAGCAATGCGGAAGGCTATTTCTGGCCTCGATGAAGTGCTGGTGGTGACAATTACGAGTAAAACACTCATGCCGGTTCGCGTCAAGAACAGGTCGGTTTTCAGTCACATGCTTACCGTGATTGCAAGTGGCTCCTATGCTCTTCAGGCATTTGTGTCATCAAATGTTCATCAGTGTTGGGTTGTTAAGAATGGTTCGGGTCTGAGGGGTGACTCTCGATATACGCCTTCTGATGTTTTCGAGACCTTCCCGCGCCCGCATCTCGCGGAGGAATCCGAGCGGGCCTTGGAGGCGATCGGAAGGACGCTGGATGAGGAGCGCCGTGAGATCATGCTGCGCCGCGAGCTGGGCCTGACCAGGCTCTACAACCGTGTCAACGACCCCGCCCTGGCGGACAGCGCCGATCCGGATGTGGCCCGCCTGCGCGTTATCCACCGCGAGCTCGACGAGGCCGTCATGGCTGCCTACGGCTGGGATGACGTCCCCCTGGACCACGGCTTCCACGAGTACCGCAAGATGACCCGCTGGACCATTAGCCCCGCCGCCCGAGTGGAGGTCCTCGACCGGCTCCTCGCCCTCAACCACGAGCGCGCCGCCGCCCAGGAGCGGAGACAAGACCGGAAAGGCGAGCCCTCATGACCACCGTCCCCTCAGAGCACCCCGGGCTATCGGACTCATCCGCCGCTGGAACCGGCTCACCGCAGGCCTCCGGGGCTCCCGGCAGGCGCAACCGGCCGCCCTACGAACTCGCCTATGACCTGGACGGCTCCTCACTGTCCGTGCGCACCAACCTCGTGGACATCCTGCGACGCGAGCTCCTCGGCCCCGCCGACGGTGAGGACGAGATCCTCACCGTCGCCCCGGACGGCCGCTACAACCTGGGGCGCATCGCCCCCACCCGCCTCACCGGCAGCGCGGACTCGCCGGGTCCCGGTGACAACGGTGATCACGGTGCGGATGAGGGGGCGCTGGATGTGGACGCCCTCGACGCCCGCGCCTCCACCGGGGTCCCCATCACCGGTGCGGATGAGGAAGGCCCGGACGGGGATGAGGACACCGCCGGGGACCGCGATGACGCCCCCATCCGCCGCGGCCTCATGATCCCCGCCTCCATGGGCCTGCGCTTCCAGGTCCCCGCCGACCTGGACTCCCTGACCATCCACGCCTCCTGGGGCGTCTACCACCCCCAGTCGGGAGGGCCCGCTGAGGATGCCCACCAGGAAGGCCCAGGGGACGGCCGCGGCGAAGACCGTCCGGCAACCGTCTACCGTCGCGAGGACGTGACCGAGCACGTCCGCATCGACCTGGCCTCACTCGCCCCCGGCACCACCCAGGACCACGTGCTGCGCGAGGACATTATCCTGCGCGTGGACGCCCTGCTGGAGAACCATGCGGAAGGCGACCGGCTGCTCATCGAAGTGGCCCTGTGCAACGACCGCCAGACCCCGCGCCGCATCCCCACCCAGGCTTGGCTCTTCCAGACACGCCTGGACGTGGATGCCGGCGGGCGCGCCGTCTTCCTGCCCGTCCACGACATCCTCACCGATGCATCCGCTGCATCCGCACTCCTGTCCGATGCCGAGGAGGCCCGCCTGGCCCTCCAGTACCGCGACCGCCTGGAGTACGCCGTCGGGCGCACCTGCTCCGCCGACTGGACCGTCCTGCCCGGCCAGCGCCGCGCCACCCAGGTCCGCACCGAGTGGATCCCCACCTCCACCACGCCCCAGACCGATGCCGCCACTGTGGACGGCGCCCTGCTGGACATGACCGCCCTGGCCACCGCCACGCCCGATCAACTCCGCGCCGGGCTCGCCCCCATCATCGAGGCCTACGGCGCCTGGCTGGGCCGGCAGCGCTCCGCCATCGCCGCCCTGCCCGACCACCTGCGCCCCACGGCTGAAGAGGTGGTCGAGGAGGCGGCGCAGGTGCATGCCAGTCTCGCCGCCGGGCTCGACCATCTCCTGGCCAGCTCAGATGCCCAGCGCTGCTTCTCCTTCATGAACCGCGTCATGGCCGACCAGCGCGTCCACTCCCAGATCGCCGAGGAGCGCCAGAAGGAACCCGGCCTGCTCCTGGCGGCGGCCGAGGAGCGCGTGCGCGCCAAGGCCTTCCCCCACCACTGGCGCGTCTTCCAGCTCGCCTTCGTGCTCCTGCAGCTCCCGGCCCTGACCGAACCCGCCCTGGCCCGGCGCTCGGATGCGGAGCGGGCCAAGGTGGAGCTGCTCTTCTTCCCCACCGGCGGCGGCAAGACCGAGGCCTACCTGGGGCTGGCCGCCTACACCTTCGCCATCCGCCGCCTCCAGGGCGTCCTGACAACCCCCGACGGCCCCCTGGACGGGGGCGCCGGGGTCGCCGTCCTCATGCGCTACACACTGCGGCTGCTCACCTCCCAGCAGTTCCAGCGCGCCACCGCCCTGGTCTGTGCCGCCGAGATGGCCCGCCGCGAGGACCCCGGCACCTGGGGGAGCGAGCCCTTCCGGATCGGACTGTGGGTGGGCAGCGCCGTCTCGCCCAAACGGGTGTCCGAGGCCGCCGAGCAGCTGAAGGCGCTCAAGGACCGCAGCGCCCGGGAGACCGCCCCCTACCCGGCCCTCCAGACCACCCGCTGCCCCTGGTGCGGGAACCCGTTGTCCTACAAGGACGTGCGGGTGGACACCGCCGCCGGGCGCGTGCGCGTCCACTGCCCGGATCCCCTGGCCTCCTGCCCCTTCTCCGAGGGAGGTGCCGTGGCCGACGGCATCCCGGTGCTGACCACCGATGAGGAGATCTACCGGCTCGTTCCCGCCTTCGTCATCGCCACCGTGGACAAGCTCGCCCGCCTGGCCCGCGAGGGGCAGGCCGCCGCCCTCTTCGGGCACGTGGCCCGGCGCTGCGAGCGCCACGGCTACGTCCCCCAGCTGGATGCGCGGGGCACCTGCGACGACGACTCCTGCAAGGTCAAGGACTCCCACCCCGCCAAGAACGGCATGCCGCCCGCCCGCGTGGTCCCCACCGGCCGCCTGCGCCCGCCCGACCTCATCATCCAGGACGAGCTCCACCTCATCACCGGTGCCCTGGGCACCACCGTGGGCCTGTTCGAGGTGGCCGTGGACGTCATGACCACATGGAGGCTCACCGGCGCCGACGGGAGGACGCGCACCGTGCGGCCGCTCATCGTGGCCTCCTCGGCCACCGTGCGCAACGCCCGTGCGCAAGTGCGGGGCCTGTACGGGCGGGGGCTCACCGTCTTCCCGCCCCAGGTCCTGTCTGCCTCGGACACCTTCTTCTCCACCGAGATGCCCATCGATGAGGCCCACCCCGGACGCCTCTACCTGGGCCTCTCCACCACCGGGGTCAAGCTCACCAACGCAGAGATCCAGACCGCCCAGGTGCTCATGGCCGCGGGCCAGCTCCTCCTGGACCGCGCGGGCGCGACCGCCGACCCGTACATGACCCTCGTGGGCTACTTCTCAGCCACCCGCGAGCTGGCCGGCATGGCCCGCTACATCCAGGACGACATCCAGACCGCCCTGGCCAAGGGCCTGCCCGGCTCCAGGCTGCCGCGCAGGTACGGCAACGCCATGCCGGGCATCAAGCTCGGCGAGCTCACCAGCCGCATCGACTCCACCACCATCACCGCAACGCTGGGCAGCATGGCCCTGCCCTTCGACCCCACGGTGCACTCCACCGCGGCGCGGGAGGAGAGCGCGAGGCGCTTCCGGGCAGGGCACAGGCCCGCATCACGCCCGGGGGAGCAGCCCTTCGACGCCGTCCTGGCCACCTCCATGCTCCAGGTGGGCGTGGACGTCAGCCGCCTCGGCCTCATGCTCATCGTGGGCCAGCCCAAGAACACCGCCGAGTACATCCAGGCCTCCTCCCGAGTGGGGCGCGACGCCTCCAGGCCCGGCCTCGTGGTCACCCTGGGCAACTGGGCCCGTCCCCGCGACCTGGCCCACTACGAGCAATTTCGCCACTTCCACGAGACCTTCTACTCCCAGGTCGAACCCCTCTCCGTCACGCCCTTTTCCACCACCTCCCTGGAGCGGGGACTGGACGGCCTCCTCGTGGCCGCCGCCCGGGTCCTGACCGCCACCGACTCGCCCGCATCCAGCCTCGGGCCCGAGCACAGCGCCGGGAACATCCTGCGCCAGCGAGAAGCGATGGACCGCCTGGCCCAGGCGATCGCATCGCGCATCGAGCACTCCGGGGCCGATGACCCGCGCAGCCGCGTCGTCG
>ERZ772977.1010-NODE-1010-length-15724-cov-6.196949_pt1 | contig 15724 bp, 6 predicted proteins | sample MGYA00511131_ERZ772977 | MGnify/ENA primary metagenome ERZ772977 (study PRJEB29015, sample SAMEA2737935) | human oral metagenome | biome: human oral; feature: human-associated habitat; material: dental | place: China | collected 2151 ...
AGAAGGTCCAGTCAAAGGGGCTGACCATCGTTCCGCTCGAGCTCTACTTCCTGCGTGGGCGGGTAAAAGTCGAGATCGCTTTGGCCGAGGGCAAGCAGGAGTGGGACAAGCGCGAGACCATCCGACGTCGCGACGCCGACAGGTACGCGGAGCGCGCGATGGCCGCGGCCCGGCGCCGTTCGCGTTGAAGATTTAGAAGATGGGTCGCTAACAATTTGCTTCCCTGGCGCGGCTTCCCCACCTGCCTTGGTGTCGTTCCCGTCGCCTGCTAAGATGCCGAACAAACTCCAATGCGGCAGGCGATAAGAAGCCCGCCAGATCGTCGTTTCAGTCGAAGTTCCTTCGATAATTTTGAATCTCTTCAGTTTTAGTTCTCTTTCAACATTTCAGCTGAGCTGCTTAGTGCATACAACGGGCCGTGATAGAGCCTCGGTCAGGCTTCTTGCATCGTTAGGTGCAATACCGCAAATGGCCGGGGTCTGCGTGCCGAGCGAGAGGACCGGTTGAATCTGAAGCGCAGTTGCCCTCCAAAAACAAGACTCCGACATTGCGTAAGCCATTTCGAAGCAGCTGTTTGAGGAGAAAGGAAGTGGAGCGCTCTAGAAAGTCACATCATCGTCGACCAGCGGACATAAACTAAAGAATGTAGCGTTCGCAAAACCAAACTTCTGTTTTCCCGACTGCACGATGTATCCTGATTTATTACCGAAATCGTAGAGGGAAGAATCGTGACGGAAACGGGGAGGTTTCTGTGACGCGAACGATGACGCTCGCCATGCTGCGCGTTGGTCAACGCCTGCGCGGTTTGCTGCCAGACCGCGCGGTCACATTGCTTGCCGTCGACCCGATCGACGCCGAGCTGGTTGAGATCTACTACCGTGATGACTCGGGCAGCTCTGGCGCACGGACAGTCAGCAAAGCCGACGCTGCACGCTTTGAGATCGTGACTGCCGCTGATTCGGCTCCCGCATATGATGCGGATGCGGACGAATTCCGCCTTGCCGCGGAAGCACTGCGCATCAAGTACGCTGCTCTCTACGATCCGATGGCTGCGGTCAACAGTTCTGACGTCGATCCTTTGCCCCACCAAATCCGGGCTGTTTATGAGGAAATGCTGCCTCGCATCCCGCTGCGTTTCCTGTTGGCGGACGACCCCGGTGCAGGCAAGACGGTCATGGCGGGACTCTACCTCAAAGAGCTCATCCTGCGTTCGGACTGCGAACGGGCGATTGTCGTCGCCCCGGGCGGGTTGGTCGAACAGTGGAGCGAGGAGCTGGCTGCCAAGTTCGACCTGCGCTTCGAAACCTTTGACTACCGCATGGTCGATATGGCTCAGGGTGCGAATGTTTTCGCCGATCACCCCTTCCTCATCGCGCGCATGGACCAACTTGCCCGGAACGAAGGGCTCATGGAGCAACTCGGCGATGTGGCGTGGGACGTAGCCGTCGTCGACGAGGCACATCGAATGTCCGCCCACTATTCCTCGTGGGCGGGCGAAGTTGACGAAACCAAACGGTTTCGGCTTGGGCGTCTGCTTTCCCAAACAGCGCACAACTTCCTGCTCATGACGGCGACCCCTCATGCGGGCAAGGAAGAGGATTTCCAGTTGTTCATGTCGCTGCTGGATCGTGACCGCTTCGAAGGCCCATACCGACACGGAATCCACCGCACCGACACACGCGGGCTCATGCGCCGCATGGTCAAGGAAGACCTCCTCACCTTCGAAGGAAAGCCTCTGTTTCCCGAACGCAAGGCTTACACCGTGGCCTATGAACTGAGCCCGGCAGAACACGAACTCTATGAAATGGTCACCGACTACGTGCGCAAGGAGATGGGGCGGGCCGAGCGTATCGCTAGAGCAGGCGACAAGAAGCGCGGCAACAATGTCGGATTCGCCCTGACCGTTCTCCAGCGTCGCCTGGCGTCCAGCCCCGCAGCGATCGTCAAGTCTCTCGAACGGCGCCGAGCAAGGCTCGATTCTCGCCTGAGGGAAATGCGGCTTGTGGCTGGCAAGACGCATCCTCAGGCCTCCTTCAGGACGCTAGGGGCTGAGGACTTCTATGACGTCGATAGTCCGCAGGGCCTGTACGACGTGGACTTCCAGCGTTTGGACGAGGATCCGCTGGAAAGCGAGAGCTCTTGGTTCGAACGGAAAGCGGATGAGGTCGTCGATCTGGCGACGGCGGCCCAGACGATACCCGAGCTTCGAGCGGAGATCGCCATTCTCGACGATCTCGTTCTGGCGGCGCGGCGTGTGCGCGAGCAAGGAGAGGACCGCAAATGGGTGCAGCTGCGGACAATTCTTGACGAGCAGCTTCTCGCCCGCAGCGGCTCCGACGAGGCACGCAAGATCATAGTTTTCACCGAGCACCGCGACACCCTCGATTATCTGGCAGGCAAGATCGCCACTCAGTTTGGGCGGACCGATTCCGTTGTGACGATCCATGGGGGCACCAGCCGCGAAGATCGGAAGATCGCCCGCGAACGTTTCGCCCATGATCCCAACACTGTGGTGCTGCTCGCTACAGACGCCGCGGGCGAGGGCATGAATCTTCAACGCGCGCATCTGATGGTCAACTATGACCTGCCGTGGAATCCCAATCGCATAGAGCAGCGTTTCGGCCGCATTCATCGAATAGGTCAGCGGGAAGTGTGCCACCTGTGGAACATGGTTGCCAAGGGCACGCGCGAAGGCGATGTGTTCACGCGCCTGCTAGAGAAGGTCGACCAGATGTCGATCGCCTACAACGGCAATCTTTTCAACGTTCTTGGCGATGGCAACGCTTTCGATGAACGATCCCTGCGCGATCTGCTCATTGAGGCGATCCGCTACGGCGATGAGCCGCGAGTCAGAGCCAAGCTCGACCGAGTCATCGACGCGGGCGTTGCCGAGGGGCTCCGTGGGATGCTGGCCGAGCGCGCGCTCCACCCCGAAATGTTCAGCTCACTCGATCTCGCGGAGGTTCGTGACCGCATGGAGCTGGCCCGCGAACGTCGCCTTCAGCCCGGCTACGTGGCCGCGTTCTTCGTGTCGGCCTTCGAGCGCCTTGGCGGGCAGATTCGACGGCGGGAGGAGAGCCGGTATGAGATCACCCGTGTTCCGCCGCGAGTGATCGATATGGCCAGGCGCCTCAACCGGTTGGCTCCCGTTGCCGAGCGATACGAGCGGGTGACTTTCGACGTCGCGCGTATGCGCCCGGATGGGCTCGCCGAGGCCTCTCTTATCGCTCCCGGGCATCCGCTGCTGCATGCCGTCATCGAGGCAACCATCGACGATGCGGGGTCGGCCTTGACGCGGGGAACCGTGTTCGTCGACCGTCGGGAAAAGCAGAGTGCCGCGCCGATGCTGATGTTCGACGTCGAACAGCGCATCGAGAACTCGGCAGCGGCGACGATTTCGCGGCACTTCGACTATCCGCTCCTTGAACAAGACGGCAATGTCACCGTTTCTCCTACGCCGCCGTACTTGGATTACGACAGGCCCACGACGGCCGAGGCTGACGCGATTGCAACGTTCGTTGGAGACGAGTGGTTTCGACAGAACCATGAAAAGAGGGTGCGCGCGTGGGCCTACCGTGAAGGGCTCAAGCCCCGTATGGAAGAGATCGCGGCCCGCCTCAGCGCCGACGTGGCACGCACCCGCGCTCAGGTGGAGAATCGGCTTCTAGCCGAGATCAACCATTGGGACGGTGAGTACAACCGGCTCGAAGCCTTGGAGCGGGGAGGCACCTTCGGCAGAATTCGAGCCGAGGCGGCCTCGGCTAAAGTTCGCGAACTCGACGAGCGCCTGAACCGCAGGCTCGACGAGCTCGCCAAAGCCACGGAATTAGCCGCTGTGCCAGCGGTGATCCGCGGAATCGCGCTCGTCATCCCCGCCGATCTCATTGACGCGACCAGTGACGGCGAGGAAGAGCAGTCAGCATTTGCCCGCGAGACGGCAGTCGTCGAACGCCGGGCCGTCGACGCAGTGCTGATCGCCGAGAAAGCTCTGGGCCGGAATCCCGTCGAGATGCCACGAAACAATCCGGGCTATGACGTCCAGTCAGCCGATGGCGCCGGACGCATCTATTACATCGAGGTCAAAGGCAGAATAGCGGGCTCCACGACGTTCACGGTCACGGCGAATGAGGTTTCGTTCGCCCAAACACAAGGGGACAGGCACCGTCTCGCCCTCGTCGAAGTGTCGCCCGACGGCGCTAAAGAAGACCGCTTGCGGTATGTCACCGATGCCTTCGGCCACATTGAGCCCTCCGCGACTACCCGTTCATACAACGAAGTGTGGCGGGACTATTGGCAACGAGGAGGTCCGCCAAACTAAACCCCAACCTTGCCATCCACACGCTCCATTCATCCTTCTCAGAGTCTCACCACTCGCTTCTCACCACTCAAAATCTCACCACCTAACTCACCAAGAAAGAGAAAAATGAATAGTGCACCAAAGAGGAAGCTCATCGAAACGTCTCTCCCTTTGGAGGCGATCAATGACGCCTCTGTCCGGGAGAAGTCTATTCGTCACGGGCATCCCTCCACACTTCACCTGTACTGGTCGCGCAAGCCTTTGGCGACGGCACGCGCAGTCCTCTTCGCCCAACTTGTGGACGATCCCGCGTCGCGGCCCGAGGAGTTTCCCACCGTCCAGGAGCAGGACGCCGAACGCGCCAGGCTCCACGAGCTCATGGAAAGGCTCGTAAAGTGGGAGAACAGCAATGACGCCGAGCTCTTCAGCCGAGCCCGCGAGGAAATCCGCAAAAGCAACGGGGGCGAGCTTCCCGCCGTTCTCGATCCCTTTGCCGGAGGCGGATCTATCCCGCTCGAGGCTCAACGCCTGGGCCTGGAAGCCCACGCCAGCGATCTTAACCCGCTTGCCGTGCTCATCGACAAGGCTCTCATCGAGATACCGCCGAAATTCTTCTCTCGCCCGCCGGTTTATCCAGGTGCCGCGGAAGAAAGAACAGAGTGGGTTCGGGCCGAGGGCCTGGCCGCCGACGTCCGCGAATACGGCCGGTGGATTCGCGATGAAGCCGAGCGGCGCATCGGCCACCTTTACCCGAAGATCACGGCGCCCGGAGGAACAGAACACACCGTCATCGCCTGGAAATGGGCGCGGACGGTCCGCAGCCCCAATCCCGCCAACCCCATCGAAACGCCACTGGTCAATTCTTGGTGGCTGAGCAAGAAGAAAGGCAAGGAAGCCTGGGTGCGCGCCGCCGTCGAGAACGGAAAAGTACGCTACGAGGTTGTACACAGTGCCGACGGGCCGACAGGCGACGACGACGGGACGGTGGGGCGGAAAGGAGCAATTTCATTAGCTGACGGGACTCCAATCGACTTCGTCTATATGCGTTCTGAAGCTTGTTCTGGCCGTATGGGTGCGCATCTCATTGCGGTGGTTGCCGAAAGTGATAAGGGCAGAGTCTATATTTCTCCTGATGCGCAGCAAGAGAATATAGCTTTGGTCAATAGTCCAGATAATCTACCTGATTCGGCGCTGCCGCAGAAAGCTCTTGGATTCCGTGTTCAAGCCTACGGCTACACGCGATGGACCGATCTGTTTACGAACCGGCAGCTCGTTGCCTTGACGACGCTGAGCGACCTCGTGGGGGAGGCGCGCGAGAAAATTCTGGCCGATGCCCTTGCCGCAGGCACGCCGGAGGGCGAACGGCTGGAGAAGGGCGATACCGGTGTCGCCGCCTATGCCGACGCAGTCGCCACATACCTGGCTCTCGCCGTCAGTCGAACTACCGATTACTCATCGAGTCTTTGTAGCTGGCATAACACCGGTGAGAAAATGAGAAATGTTTTTGCTCGGCAAGCGATTCCAATGGTGTGGGACTACGCGGAAGCCAATCCGTTTTCTCATTCATCGGGCAATTTCCTGGGACAGGTCGAATGGGTGTCAAAGGCAGTCGAACACGCGCCCGCCTCGACCGCCTCGCAAGCCGATCAAGTAAGCGCGTCTGCGCGCAATTATGAGGGCCTCGTCGTCTCCACCGATCCGCCCTATTACGACAATATCGGCTACTCGGATCTGTCGGACTACTTCTACGTGTGGCTTCGTCGATGCCTCAAGAACATCCACCCGAGCGTCGTCGGAACGATGCTCACGCCCAAAACCGATGAACTTGTTGCCAACCCCTATCGTCACGACGGCAAGGAAGGTGCGAAGAAGTTCTTCGTTGAGGGATTCAATTCCGTTTTCCAGCGGATCAGAAGCGGTGCCAATCCCGATGTGCCGATGACTGTCTACTATGCCTACAAGCAGCAAGATTCCGGGAAGGAAGGGACCTCCTCGACAGGATGGCACACTCTGCTTGACGGCCTCATTAAAGCCGGATGGTCCATCACCGCTACATGGCCGATGCGCAGCGAATTGACGAATCGGATGCTTTCCCATGGCACGAACGCTCTGGCATCCTCCATCGTCCTCGCCTGCCGCCCCCGCCCCGCCGATGCGCCGTCGATCAACCGACGCGCTTTCGTCGCCACACTCAAGGCCGAGCTTCCCGAAGCTCTGCGCACCCTCATGCAAGGCGCCGTCGCCCCGGTCGACCTGGCTCAGGCGGCGATCGGACCGGGCATCTCCGTTTTCTCCCGCTACTCGCGGGTGCGCGACGCCGATGGCACGACCATGTCCGTCAAGGACGCCTTGCGTCTGATCAACGCGACGCTCGATGAAGTGCTCGGCGAACAGGAGTCCGATTTCGATCCCGAAACCCGCTTCGCCGTCCGCTGGTACCGGCAGTACGGGTGGGACCTTGCGCTTTCTGGTGAAGCCGACCAACTCGCCCGCAGCAGCGACACGTCCTTTGCCGCTTTGGAACGCGGTGGCATCTTCGAAGCAAGAGGCGGAAAGGCTCGCCTTCTGTCGCCGGTGGAGCTCAGCGGGCACTGGAATCCGGAGACCGACGAACACGTGAGCATCTGGGAAACCACCGTTCGCCTATCCGGAGCGATGAGAGAACGCGGCGCCGATGACGTCTCCGAACTGCTCGCGGGCCTCCACGGCAGGGTGAGCGAGACTGCCGTGAAAGAACTCGGCTTTCTCCTCTTTCACGAGGCCGAAAAGAAGGATGACGCTCCCGACGCCCTCCTCTTCAACAGCCTTGTCACCGCTTGGGGAGACCTGAGCGAGCGCGCTCGCCGCATCGCCTTGCGGCCGCGTGCTGCCCAGCAAGCCTTTGACCTGAACGAAGTGTGACAGAGGCAATGGACATCGCACTTCTGTCACCCCATCGCACCCCCACCGCAGCGTTCCACAGCACTTTAACCAGTGCCTCACCACATCAACAGTCAGCATCTTTTAGGAGAAACAAATCATGGCAATAAACAATCGCGACAGGGTGAGCAGGGCGTTTGACCTGCTCTCGGAGGGCCTGATCGACGTCGTCGATCCGGTCATGACCCGCGCCTTCGCAACGAACGCATGGACCGAAGTTTGGGCCAGCGAAGACGCCGCCAAACGCGGCGGCAAGTCATACATTATGGAGAAGGAGGACGTTCAAACCCAGCTTCGCGCGATCACGGAGAAAGGCCGCGAGTTCAGCGGCGTCCTTTCCCGCGCGCAGCAGAGCTTCGCCTCCGAACTGCGAGAAACCAGAAACCAGTGGGCGCACGGACACCAGTTCAGTTCGGATGACACCGCGCGCGCTTTGGACACCATCGAGCGGCTCCTCCGGGCAGTCGACGCCGTCGATTCCGCGGACGACGTGCGCAAATTGCGTCTCGACTTACAACGCACGGTGTACGAGGAACAGAAACGCAAGCAGGCCAAACGCGTGGAGCACATTGCCATCGAAGGCGACGGGATGAAACCCTGGCGCGAGGTCATCCGGCCCCACGAAGATGTGGCCCGCGGCGAATTTACCGCCTCCGAGTTCGCCGCCGACCTTCACACAGTTCACGCCGGTCTAGCCTCGGGAACGGAATACGCCGATCCCGTGGAGTTCTTCTCCCGCACCTACATCACCGACGGCCTGCGTGATCTCCTCACGCGCGCCCTCCGCCGCTTGACCGGTGACATGAACGCCAGCCCGGTGGTCAATCTGCAAACCAATTTCGGAGGCGGCAAAACGCATTCGATGCTCGCCCTCTACCACCTGTTCAGCGGCATCGAACGCGATCGGTTTCCCCAGGAGATTCAGGACCTCGTGGCCGAGGCAGGCAAACCTGAGCTCGAATCTTTGAGGGTCAAGCGAGTTGCCCTGGTTGGCACGGATCTTCAGGCGGGCTCTCCGCAGATCAAAGACGACGGCACCGAGGTGCGCACTCTGTGGGGTGAGCTCGCCTGGCAGCTTGGCGGACGCGAGGCCTATGCGATCGTGGCAGAAGCAGACGAGACCGGAACCAACCCGGGGGATGCCCTTCGCACACTCATCTCGCAATACTCGCCCACGCTCATCCTCATCGACGAATGGGTCGCCTACGCTCGTCAGCTCGTCACAGAGAGGGAGCTTCCCGCAGGCTCATTCGAAACCCAGTTTACCTTCGCTCAGTCGCTCACCGAGATCGTTCGCTCGATTCCCGGTGCGATGCTCGTCGTCTCGATACCGGCGTCGGACAGGGGAACGAAAGACTACGGATCGCAGATCGAGATCGGCGGAGAGAATGGCCGGCTCGCCCTCGAACGTCTCCAAAACGTGATCCGCCGTGTTGCCGACCAATGGCGTCCATCCAGCAAGGACGAGTCCTTCGAAATTGTGCGCCGGCGGCTCTTCCAACCTCCGGATGCAAACGGGCTTGCCACGATTGCCGCCGTTGCTCGCAGCTTCACGAACATGTACCGCAAAGACTCAGGCCATTTTCCGCGCGCTGCGGCCAATCCCAACGACGACTACGAGCGGCGGATTCGCGCCTCATACCCGCTGCATCCCGAGCTGCTCGACAGGTTGTACGAGGATTGGTCTGCCCTCGAGCGCTTCCAGCGCACGCGCGGCGTACTCAAACTGGTTTCCTCGATCGTTCACGAACTGTGGGCATCCAACGACACGTCTCCGCTCATCCTTCCCGGCAACGTTCCCTTAGCCGCTGCTTCCGTCAACACCGACCTCACCCAGTACCTCGAGGACCGCTGGAAACCGATCATCGACTCGGACATCGACGGCGCCGACTCTACTGCTTCGCGTATCGACAAGGAAAAGGCGAGTCTAGGTGCCCGCTTCATCACCCAACGTTTGGCGCGCACTATTTTTATGGGTGCGGCTCCCAGGACGTCGCGCAAGGGTTTGGACAAGCAATACGTGTGGCTTGGAACCGCGATACCGGGGGACGCCTTGGGGAACTTCGCCATGGCGATTGAGCAATTGGCCCAACGCTCGACCTACTTCTACGAGGAGCAAGGTCACTACTGGTTCGACACTCAGCCCTCGGTGACGAAGACGGCCAGTGACCATGCCGAACGTCTGCGAGAGGACCCGGAGACCGTATGGAACGAAATCGTCGATCGTCTGCGTTCGCAAGAAAGAAAACGGGGCGTTTTCGCAAGAGTGCACGCGGCTCCCGAGACGACCGCCGACATTCCCGACGTTGATGAAGCGCGGCTTGTGATTGTTCACCCGCGCCGTTCTCATCGCAAGCAGGACGGCGAAAGCTCTCCCGCTCTCAAATGGGTCCGTGAAGCTGTCGAATCTAAGGGGACGAGCCAGCGCGTACATCGAAATATGCTTGTGTTCGCGGTAGCCGACGCCAATGAGCTGGAGCGTTTGGAATCCGCGACGCGCAGCTACCTGGGCTGGAAGAAGGTTCGGGACACCTCCGACGAGCTCAATTTGACGGCACAGCAGAGGAAACAGGCCGAGGAATCGGTTACGCGCTGTGAACAGACCGTGGAGGACAGGCTAGGTTCGACGTATACGTGGACCGCGTACCCGGAACAGCTTGACCCGACCGGGCCGTTTCGCGTAACCCCAGACAAGGTGCCCGATTCAAGCGATGCCTCGGTGGCAGAGCGAATCGGCGTCAAACTCGTGCGCGAAGACCAGATCGTCACTGAACTTGGCCCGTCTATACTCGGTGCCGTCTTCCACGAGGAACTGGCAACCCTGTGGGAAGAGAAAGGTGAGATCGGCGTAGGGGAGTTGTGGGGCTATTTCACCCGCTACCCGTATATGCACAGGCTCGCCGGTCGCTCGGTGCTCGATCGTGCGATCGAAACGGCGGCCTCGACCGTTCTGGTGGAAGAGGAGCGGTTCGCCATCGCCGCGGACCGCGACGAAAAGACCGGCCGTTACCGGGAACTCATTCTCCCGCCGTCGGCCAATGCGAGCGTATGCGTCACAGATCGCACCCTCCTCGTCGAATGGGAACGTGCCAAGGTCCAGCACGAGGCCGATCGTCTGCGAGCCCAGCAGGAATCCTCACAAGTCGCCTGGATCGCGGACAGTCCGAGCGACGGGGCCGCAGCTGACTTTGCGGCAGGCTACGCGCCGAGTTCAGCGGCGACGCCGGCTAATCTCGCGGCTTCCCACCGCATCGATCGCCTTGACGTTGGCATCGAAAAAGCGATCGTAACCGATCCCGGTGCTTCTCCCGCCGAGAATGTCCTTGCTCGCTTCTTCGGGTCGGTGAGAATCGACCCCGATCGCTATGTTCGCGACATCGGCAACGTCACCCGCGAAGTCATAGACTGGCTTGCGGGCGCTGGGGCAAAGCTCGACATAAGGATCGACATCCAGGCGACCAAACTCGAGGGCTTTGATGAATCCGAGGTGCGCACTATCGGCGAGAACGCCCGCACTCTTAAGTTCGATCCGGGTTTCGGTTTCGAAAAAGGGTGAACTCCGTGAGCTCCGGAAGGATGTGAACGGTAATGGGGCGAGGCAGAGCGTGAATGGTCTCGTTGGCCTGTCTCGCCCCTATGCCCGCCGGAGTCCTCGCCCCTGTGCTCGCCTGACTGCCCGCCGAGTGCAGCTGCGGTGCTCGCAGGGCGTTGTGGTCCTCGCACCGTTTAGTAGACTTGAGCTAGTCGACCCCCGGCCAGGCCTCGAGCGTGTTCCCACGCAATGCCCACATGGCCGGGGCCTGTATTTCAACGAGGTGTGACACGCGGCTATTGAGTTTCGACGAGCAGTCGAGGAGCTGACGGGCGTCGCGAATCCGCGTGCCGCCCAATGCGTTGCGCCGATCATGTATGAGGGCTGGCTTCACGCGATTTCTTGTACTCGTCTGCCCACTGGCTGAACTTGCTTTTTGCCTCATCGAGACGCTGCGATCCGATGATCTCTAGCGCTGCCTTGTATGCGGGGCCAAAGTAGTCGTTGGTGGCGCCCCCTGATGCCCCTGTCACCTTCCACTCCATGACGGGGCCGCCTACTTTGGGCTCCCATTCCGATGGGATGTCACGGATAACCTTGCACAAGGCCTCTGACTTTCGCGCGTCGACGGAGAATTCCTTTGCTTCGAACGTGGGTTTTGCTCCATAGCTCGGGCCGTGTGAAAACGACGCTTTGGCGCCGTTGGCAGAAAGCACGAGGGTCCATCGCGACGAATACGGCGGGGGAGTCGAGCCGCTGTTCCAACTAATCGATCCGACGCACGGTTTTGCGACGTCGGTGTTTGTGGAGCCGTTGGCGCTTGATGACTTCGAATCCTGGTCAGGCGTCGATCCGCAAGCGGCGAGCAGACCGAGAGCCGCTGAGATCGCTAGGAACTTCTTCATGGCTTTCACTTTCTGTTGTCGCAACCCCACCTTGTTCTGTTGTCGCAACCCAACCTTGCCGTGGCAGCCTGACCAGATGTCACAACCCGATTCATGTCGCCGTCCTTTGATGAAAGGAACCTTCTCTTTTTACTATATCTCTTAATGATCGTGAACGCTACCGCGAAAGGCGTCCGACAAAATCGACGTTGAAGACTCTTAGACGGCAACCCTTGCGCTGAATGCCCTTCTCTCGACTAAAACGCTATTCTCACCGTTAAAACAACGCCGCCGCATTAAATCGACTCTATGGACAACCGCAGGACGGGTAAAAGGAGCGGTGAAACTATTTGTATTCGCATGCTCACAGTACGCTTGCTTATGGGGAGAAAGCGGCTGCGCGTTAGAATCAGGCTTATGGAAAACGCTGGTTTGGAAGGAGGCCGATGTTCTGCCTGAATTGCAACGCGGCCCTTCCGGGAAACGCCGGTGTATGCGGCAGATGCGGGATGCCGGTCAACAACGCCTCGCCCAATCACCCCTTCAGCCACATCAACCAAACGTCGTTCCCCTATCAGAACGCCCCGACGGGCCAATCCGGAGGCCCGGCAGGCTATCGGCAAGATTTCCCCGGTTACTCGCAGGGCCCGTGGGGTTATGGGCCGATGCCCTCTGGACCGCCGACGGCGCAAGGAGGCTCCGCCCCGCCTTATGGCCCAGCTCACTCTTATGGTCCCGCTCAGTCTTTTCCTTCGCAGCGGGGCCCCATGCAGCAGGGCGGCCCATTCCAACAGGGGACGGCGCCTCACGGCAATCCCGGCTTTCAACCGAATCTGAGCGGAGGCAATGCCTCTGCGCCTGAGCCCAACCTCGGTCGTTTTCAGCCCAGGCCTGACTCCCGCCCAGCTTCGCAGCAGCCTGATCTCGGCCCCGGCCAATCCCAGCCGAATTTCGGGCCGGGTGCGCCGCAGTCTCAGCCCGATTTGGGCCCTGTGCAGCCTCGGTCGAACTTCGCCGCCGCGCAGCCTTCATCCGATTTCGGCCCTGCTTCGTCGCAGTCCGCATCCCCTCACGCTCATTCTGCGCCGCAATTCGGCAGCCGTCCGGACACTCCTTTCGACGCCTACCTTTGGAGGGCGTCGTCGCGTCTTCAGGTGCCGTTTTCCTACCTGCCGGAGCTTTCGAGCTACCTCATGGTGACGGAACGCATGTCGGCAGTCATGGCGAATATGCACCAGTTCTTTTTCTTCACACAGAACGACGCCTGCAACGGCGCGCTGATGCATCAGTTCACGAGCGCTTGCGTCTCCTGGGCTCTCCACAATTACCAGGGTGCGCCGCGAGGCATGATGAAAGGCGTGGCAATCTATCCGGTGATGTGTCAGACCGTCGCCAATCCTGAGGTGATCGCCTTTACCAAGCAAAAACCGGATATGCATTATTCTTCTTTCACCCTGGCCTGCTCGGTGGAGCTGTCGACGGGACGAATTGAGTGGATGGAGAAGACGCCGGTCTACGGGCTCGCCATGTGGAACGGAGTCAAAAAGGCCGCCGAAATGGCATTGGCGTAGCCTCGCTGGACGTGCTCGGAAGCGCAGCCGTAGAGTTCAATCCATTGGGCGCGATCGCATTTCTCGTTGGGTGTTGCGGCGTCTCGTGCCATGTAGTGGACGAGGTCTCGCTAGAGATCCGGCCAGGCCTCCGTGCGTGTACGAGGCGGATCGAAGGCTTTCGGCCGCGATTCTCGATGCGCTCCAAGAAAGTGAGCTGCTCCACTTCCGCCCTCCGGCGGCGGTCGCCAGCGATCTTCATTGTCGAAAACCACACGGCCTGGACTTTGGCCTGAGGTGACAATCAACTAGACTCAAATGGTTCCAACAATAGCTTAAGGTGACATATGTTCTGTACAAATTGCAACGCAGCCCTTCCAAACGACGCGAGTATTTGCAGCAACTGCGGAATGCCCGTCAATCGCGCCCACTCCACGCAGAGCCCTGCCGTTTCCGGCCCTCAATCGCCGATGCAGCAGCCGGGAATGACTCAGGCTCCGCCGGCTATCCAGCAACCTCAACCTGCCATGCAGCAACCTCAACCTGCCATGCAGCAACCCCAGCCCGCTGCGCAGCCTCAGCAGCCGATGTCGCAGGATCCTGATTCCAATACGCCGTTCGGTGCATACCTTGGAAAGGTGTCAGCGCGTCTTCAGGTGCCGCCGACCTACATACCTGAGCTCTCGAGCTATCTCATGGTGAACCAGCGTTTCTCCGGGGCGTTGGCCAACATCCATCAGTTCTTCTTCCTCACCCAGAACGACGCCTGCAACGGGGCAATGATGCAGCAGTTCACAGAGGCTTGCGTTTCCTTCGCGCTGAACAATTACAAGGGCGCGCCTCGAGGCCTGCAGAAGGGCATTGGAATCTACCCGGTAATGTGCCAGACGACGCCGAACCCCGAAGTCATTTCTTATACGAAGCGCAAGCCGGACTCTCATTTTTCCGCCTTCGCGCTGCCGTGCTCCGTGAATCTATCTACGGGAGGGCTCGAATACCTCGACAAGACGCCCGTGTGGGGGATGGCAATGTGGCGCGGAATCAAGAACGTGGCCAAAGAAGCGCTGCAGTGCTGACGTCGAAAACGGCGATCTGCGTGGCGCCTTTGAACCGGACGGATCGTCAGCGAGCGCATGCCCCGCATGTTCCCGCCCTCTCTCACAGCCCGCTGCCTCCTACAACGCGGCGCCGCGGCTGGCGATGACGCCGCGGTACCAGTGGAAGGACTTCTTCCGGTATCGCCTCAGGGTGCATGCGCCGTCGTCGTCGCGGTCGACGTAGATGAAGCATTATCGCTTGCTCATCCGCGTTGTGGAGGCGCTGACCAGATCGAAGGGCGCCCATGACGCGTACCCGAGGACGTCGACGCCGTCTTCCACACCTTCGGCCACCTGCACGAGATGTCGCCGCAGATAGTCGATGCGGTAGCCGTCTTCCACGGTAAGCTTTCCGCCTGCTTCCACCGGCTCGTCTTTGGCGCCCAGACCGTTCTCGACGATGAACAGCGGCTTTCCCCAGCGCTGCCAGTAGTCGTTGAGAACGATTCGCAGGCCGACTGGGTCGATAGGCCGACTGGGTCAATCTGCGAGCCCCATTCGGAGGATCAGAGCCCGCGGGTTGGGCACGCCGTGGAACAGGGAACTGGGGCGCGCCTTCTGCGCGCCGTCTTTCAGCGGGTTCCTTCGCCCCGTCGGCGTCGTCGTATGCGCCTTCCAGCTGATTGGCGGCGACGGCGCCGCCGAAGAGGAAACGAGACGGGAAACAATAAAGGACGGTTGGATTCCTCTCAGATCGCGGGCTTTAGATCGAGATTCTGTGGGCGCTCGGTTTGTGGGCACCCGGGTCTAATCTGGCTTGAGGCTCTAATCTGGCTTGGGGCTCTCGCTCCGTCAGGAAGCGTTGCCCTGCCCGGAAGTCTTGTCTTGTCCGGGGGTTTTCCTCTTCGCAAGCGACCTCTCGAAGCCCGCAGACTTCAACTTGTCCCGGAGCGCCGCGGCGTACTGGCGGTATCCTGCGGCATTCGGGTGATACCAGCTGATGAAGTTGCCGACCGTGAGGTAATTTACCGGATGGATCCACAGACCGTCGCCGTCGTCCTTGCTCCGGTCGGCATGCGGCTGGTGCCCCTCGAAACGATCGGGGACGTCGCTGACGAATACCGTCTGCCCAGGATGGGACGCGTTGTCCGCTTTGACGATCTCGGCTATCTTCTTGTTGCCCTCCCGGCTCAGAGCCCGGATTTCATCGCTGACACGCACCGTGCCGCCCGAGCTGTCGCGCAGCGTGAAGGAATCGTCGCGGACGAGCGTTGGGTAGGCCATGACCGCGATCGTGGCGTCCGAGCGCAGGCCGCGCTGACGGATTGCGCTGAAAATGCGCCGGTACTTGCCTTCGACGTCGTTAAGGGATCGCCTGGCTTCGGCGATGCTGTTTCGACATTCATCCGCCTGGCTTTTAGACATGAGGCACGTTTTGAGAAGGCTGCCAAAGCCCATGTCGTTGCCTCCGATCGTCATGACGACGAGGTCTGTTCCGCTCGAAA
>ERZ772977.1016-NODE-1016-length-15659-cov-4.327160_pt1 | contig 15659 bp, 7 predicted proteins | sample MGYA00511131_ERZ772977 | MGnify/ENA primary metagenome ERZ772977 (study PRJEB29015, sample SAMEA2737935) | human oral metagenome | biome: human oral; feature: human-associated habitat; material: dental | place: China | collected 2151 ...
AACGCCCTTTTGAAGGCTAATTAAGCACCTTTTAAAATTCATCCTTATAACTACTTGGAAACTTGTTAGTTACAAGACCACTTTTTAAATATCATTTTGTCTTTACTTTAAGTTATTCATACAAAATTATGTAATGTTTTTTCATAGTCGCATCGGCAATTTTTTGAAGGGTTTAGAAGATTTGTTTTTATTGAGCAAAAAGAAAAATTAGTAGATTAAAAGTATGCCATAACTATGTTTTAGTGTATTAGTTATTATCAACTCTTTGAATAAAGCAATACAACAATCATTTAGGTGCTTTATAAATAAACCCTATTTTATCCCTTTACACTTTTTGCTTTTTTACCTTTTTAAACTCTTTTATTCCATTTTTTTTGTGTTACTTTGCAGGTAATTATATAAGTTTACTAACGTATTAATCCTACTTATTAAGGATCTTTTCTCGAGAAAGTTGTTAATGACTAACATTTTAAATATGAATAGGAGCTTGAAATGGCTGGTTGCAATTGTAGCAACACCTGTCATTCTGTTTCTTATCCTCGTAGCTTTACTATATTGTCCACCCGTTCAAAATTGGGCTGTAAAGCATGTGGCGGCCTATGTTTCAGACAAGACTGGAATGGAGGTAAGCATCGATAGGGTCAATCTATCTTTTCCTTTAGATCTTCAGTTAGATGGTCTAAAGATGCTTCGTCCGAATGATTCTATCCCTAATAAGAAAGATACGGTGGCAGATGTACATCGCTTGGTGGCTAATGTAGACCTATTGCCATTGCTTAAAAGTAGGGTAGAAGTAAACGAATTAACATTTACAAAACTCAAAGCAAATACCGTCAACTTTATTGGTGACCTACGTATTCGTGGTGATTTGCAACGCTTGCATATTGTTAGCCATGCAGTTAACCTTATTGGTGATTCTGTACGTGTTAACAAAGCAGATATAGAAGGGGGATGGGTAGATATTGCATTGGGCGATACTATACCCGAAGATCCAAACAAACAGAAGCCACTTTGGCGTATCAATATAGATAAACTTAATCTTACAAAAACGGATTTTCGCCTCCATATGCCTGGAGACACAATGAGTGTTCGTGCTAACTTCAAGAAAGCAGCAGCTAATGGAGCAGAACTTCTATTACATGACAACATTTACAAGGTTGCAAACGTAGATTGGCAAGGCGGTAATTTTAGTTATGATCAAAACTATGTACGCCATGCAAAGACAGGTTTTGATGCAGCACATATAGCTATGAAAGACGTTAATTTAGGTATAGATTCCTTCCTATATGCTGCTCCAAAGATTCGATTACGTGTTCGTACAGCTAATATGAAGGAAAAGAGTGGACTGATAGTAAAGGATTTCCGTGGACCTTTTTCTATGGATTCTACAAGTATAAATCTACCTGATTTGTATTTCCGACTACCTAACACTGAGTTTTCTGGACGGTTTATGATGGACATGAATGCCTTTGCTGATAAAAATCCAGGGCAGATATCCACTCAGTTAGATGGTTTTCTACGTCTGGGAGATTTGCAGCCGTTCCTAACCTCCGTACCAAAGAATATTTATCAGGCAATTCCTAATCAAAGTATCATCATAAAGGGTCAACTGGATGGAAATCTTCGTTCAGCAGCTTTTAAACAGCTTCGTTTAGCTATGCCAGGCTATTTTGACCTTACAGGAACAGGATGGATAGCTGATATGATGTCTGGAGCTGGTCATCTTCGCAGTGACTTAAAACTCAAAGGAACAGCAAGTAATCTTGGTTTTGTTTCTAAATTATTGCCACGTGATGTCAGGAAGACAATAGCTTTCCCACATGGAGTAGGTATAAATGGTGATATTCATGTGCGTAAAACGCTGTACACAGGTAGCATACAGTTGACACAAGGTGGTGGACGTATTAGATTGAATGGTGCTTATAATACAGCAACAGAACTATATCGTCTTACAGCAGATGCAACTTCATTCCCTGTGCATCGTTTCTTACCCAATATGGGCTTATCAGCTTTCTCTGGAACAATAAAGATGCAAGGACGAGGCACAGACTTCTTAAATCCAAAATCATCAACCAATCTCAGCTTTCGTATTCGTAGTTTCAAATATGGTAACTACATATTGGATGGCTTGAATGGAGATATTTCAAAACATGGAGAGCAACTTTCGGCTCATGTAAAGAGTACGAACCGAATGATAGGTGGCGATTTCACTTATAAAGGCAGAGTTAATACAAAACTTGTGGATGGCCATCTACGGGGTTGGTTACGTCGTGTTGACTTGCACGCCATGGGCGTAATGAATCAAAGATATGTAGTTTCTACATGGGCTGATGTTGATGTACGCTCTGATATGAAGAACAATCATCATGTCAGTGGTCCACTTCGTTCGTTCCGCCTTCTGCAAGAGGGACGAAAGAAAAGCAGACTTTTAGCAGCTGGAAACTTTGATGTTCGAGCTGATGTACGCCCTGGTAGCCTTGACACTCACATAAAAGGAAATCTATCAAAAGCTGATTTGCAGGCTTTTGGATTTATAGATAAGCATTATATAACATCTGCTAATACAGACATTACACTTCGTTCAGATATGAAGAAGTACTATGCTGTAAGTGGAAATGTGGGTAATTTATTACTAAGCGAACAACGTAAGGGAGAGCGTTTACCATTAGCTGAAGGTAATTTCAATCTTGATGCAACCATGCGTGGTGATCAAATTGAAGGTTCAATAAATGGAGTTTTCCCACGTGTAGACCTTTACCAATTAGGAATTGTAGACAAAGCGATGACAAGTAGTTTCTCTGCTAATACCTCGTTTGCAATGTCTGGCAAAGATAATATAAATGTTCGTGGTTTGATTGGCAATCTTCGTGTTACCGAGAAAGACCGTACTTATACTCCAGGTGATGTGAATATCGACCTTATGAGTCGTCGTGATACAGTGCATGCAGTTCTGAATGGTGGAGACTTCCGTCTCAGTACAGCTTTTAATAGTAGTGTCAACCAATTGACAGAAAGTGGAAAGCGAATCTATAAGACTGTACGTGAGCAATTGACTAATCGTCGTATTGATCAGTCTGCTATACTCCGTCAGTTACCAACAGGACACTTTACGCTCCACAGTGGACGTGATAACTTATTCTCTAACTTGTTAGCACAAGATGGATATGCCTTTAGTCAGGCAGATATTAACCTGACATCATCACCAACAAAGGGACTTGATGGAAGAATAAGTATTGACTCTTTAGTATATAATGACATTCATCTCGATAGTGTCAGAGCTGACCTTACCAGTATTGATGGACAGTTGAACTATACACTGTCTGTAATAAATAACCCTAACAATACATATCCTTATCATGGATCTTTGCAGGGTGCGCTCTACGAACATGGTTTGAAGACACATGCAACCATCCTTGATAATAAGGGTAAGACTGGTTTCGACTTAGCGATGAAGGCTGCTATGAAGGGTAGGGGAATAGAACTTTCAATTACTTCTCCTCAATCTATCTTAGGTTATAAGTCATTTACAGTCAATGACTCCAACTATATCTACATCGGACGTGACCGTCGTCTATCTGCCAATCTTCGTCTGGAGGCAGCTGACGGAACGGGTATGCTCGTGTCAACAGAAGATAATGATTCTACTTCATTACAAAACGTTACACTCTCAATGAACCACTTTGAGTTGGCTAGTTTGTTTGAAGTCTTACCATTTGCACCGAAGTTGTCGGGTATGCTGGACGGTGACTATCACCTTGTTCAGACTGAAAAGGAACTCATGATATCAAGCGATATGACTATTAAGAAGCTTGTTTATGAGAATAGTCCTATGGGAGATGTGGGCACACAGTTTGTTTATATGCCTAAGGGAGATGGTACTCACTATGTTGATGGTATAATAACACAAAACGGAAAGGAAGTAGGTTCACTTTCAGGTACCTATAATAATGAGGGGGCTGGAGAACTTGATGCAACCTTAGAGATGAACCGTTTCCCACTGAATTACGTCAATGGCTTCGTTCCTGACCAAATTGTAGGACTCGATGGAGTAGGAGAAGGAACGTTAACAGTAAAGGGTCCACTTAAGAACTTGGACTTCAATGGTGAGATTTATCTTGATTCAACTTATTTGGTGAGTGTACCTTATGGCATAAGGATGCGTTTTGCGGATGATCCTGTTCAAATACACAATAGCCATATTCAGTTTGAGAACTTCGAACTCTTTGCAAGTAATGGTTCACCACTCGACATATCGGGCTACTTAGACTTCTCTAATCTTGATAAGATGCGGCTTGATGCACAACTGAGGGCTAAGGACTTCCAAATCATTAATGCAAAGAAGAATCCTCGTTCAGAAGTTTATGGAAAGGCTTTCGTTGACTTTACGGGACGAATTAACGGCCTTTTAAGCAACTTACAGTTAGTTGGAAAGCTTGATGTCTTAGGTAGTACAGATGTTACATACGTAGTACGCGATGGTACGTTATCTACTGATGACGATTTGAAAGACCTCGTTCAGTTCACCAACTTCAATGATTCGACGGTTAATGTTGTCAAACGTCCAGATATTACTGGCTTTACAATGGGGCTTAGTGTAAATATTGATGAGCAGGCACATGTATTATGTGCGTTGAATGCTGACCAGTCTAATTATGTCGACTTCGTTGGTGGTGGCAATCTACTTCTTAACTATGACCCAACCAATGGTGTGCAGGTTCGAGGTAGATATACGTTGAGTGATGGTAAGATGAAATACTCTCTGCCAATTATTCCACTCCGTACTTTCAACATTAAAGACGGAAGCTATCTTGAATTTACGGGTGATCCAATGAAGCCTACACTTAAAATTACAGCAACAGAAGTAGTAAGAACAAGTGTTTCCAGTGGTTCTGGTGAAGGTAGGATTGTTGATTTCGAGTGTGGCGTAAGTCTTACCAAGCAGTTCCCTAAGCCTGGTGTGGAATTTATTATAACTGCTCCAGACGACCAAGAGATGCAGAATATCCTTAATACAAAGAGTGTTGAGGAACGCTCAAAGCTTGCTGTAACAATGTTGGCATCAGGTATGTACTTTGATGGTGATAACTCAGCAAGTGCTAATACTGCCATGAGTGGTGCATTAGCGAGCTTCCTACAGACACAAGTCAACTCTATTACGGGTAAAGCCCTCAACTCTATGGGACTCGACTTGACTGCCAATATGGAAAGTGCTGCCGATGTGAATGGCAACTTACACACCGACTATACCTTCAAGTTCTCAAAACGTCTGTGGAGTAATCGCCTGCGTATCATTATGGGTGGACGAGTTTCAACAGGTTCACAGTTCTCTGAAGATAATGGCGCTTACTTCGATAACTTCTCGCTTGAATATCGTCTAAACCAAAAAGAAACCAAATATTTTAAACTCTACTATGAGCGTGAGGCATACGATTGGTTAGAAGGTAACTTGAGTGAGTTTGGTGCTGGCTTCATGTGGCGTCGTAAGTTACGTCATTTCAAGGATATCTTCCGCTCTAAAGAAGATAATCCTATGGTAACACCACAGACTGAGAAGCCTAAACGAGATACATTAATAAACTTTGTAAATGACAAAAAGAAATAAATATATAAGAACAACAGGTGGAAAAGGAGTCATAGAACTATTTGCTTTTATGGCATTCTTATTCATACTTGCTGCCTGTAGTACGACTTCAGCAATCCCTGATGGTGAACAGCTATATACAGGTATGGAGCCGACAAAATACAGTAATTACAAAGAAAATCAACACTTCAATGATGTGAAAGAAGAGTTGGATCTTGTGTTAGCAACTAAGCCTAATGCCGCTTGGTTGGGTAGCCCCAGTGTGCGTTCTCCTTTCCCTATCGGGTTATGGATATGGAATGCTTTCTCACAAGATACAACCGGACTCAGTCGTTGGTTAGTACGTGCATTTGGCTCTTCACCGGTATTAATGAGTTCAACAACACCTGATTTACGTGTAACGGTTGGTGAAAACCTCTTACGTAAACGTGGTTATTTCAAAGGAAAGATAAGCTACGAGAAGCTTGCACAGAGTAATCCAAAGAAGATGCGACTACAGTATGCTGTTGATATGGGACGTCTGTGGTTGCTCGATAGCGTACAATACACCAACTTTCCACCTTCAGCAGATAGTTTGATAAGAACCAATCTTGATAAAGCAATTATTCGCAAGGGAGATGCTTTTGATGTAGCAACACTTGAACAAGAACGTAAGCGAATAACTGATTTGTTCCGTAATAATGGTTATTATTATTATCAGAATAACGATGCGAGTTATCTTGCTGACACAACGAAGGCTTATGGCTTAGCTTCTATTCGTCTGCAGATGGCGGATTCAGTAAGTGATAAAGCATTGAGAAAATGGACAATAGGAACCATTAACATCAACCTACAGCGTCAGTTCATAGATTCTCTTACTCAGCACAAGCGTTTCCGTGATGTCATTGTGAATTACAACGGTTCGCATATGCCACTCCGTCTACGCGCCATAGCTAATGATTTAAAGATATGGCCTGGTACTGTGTATAATAACGAACTATTTGAAAAAAGCCAGCAACAGCTGAATGGTAGTGGACTATTCTCTGCTACGAACTTTACTTTCACTCCACGTGATAGTACTGATTCATGTAATATCTTAGACATGGCAATTAATTGCATCTTTGATAAGCCTTATGACTTCTATATTGAAGCTTATGGAAAGGGTAAGACGAGTGGCAGATATGGTCCAGAGGCTATTATTGGTCTGACAAAACGTAATGCATTCCGTGGTGGTGAGAAACTTAACTTACGCGTACATGGTTCTTACGAATGGTCGGCAAGTAGTGATGATGACGGCCGTGATCGCCTTGGACTGAATAATTACGAGTATGGTGCTGAAGCCAGTTTACAGTTTCCTCGCCTTGTCAATCCATTCGTTACACCGCCACGAAAGCGTTGGGAACGTGAAGAAAGGAAGACTGCAGAAGCTGCAGAAAAGGGACTTGTATATATCCCTAAGGGACCACGCATCTATTATACAACACCATCAACAACCCTTAAAGCTTCTGTTGATGTGTTGAACCGTTCTCAGTATTTCAAGCGTCATGTTGTGTCAGGCGAGTTAACATACCAGTGGCAGCCAAACGAGCGTAATAGCTATTCGTTCTCTCCTTTGACACTGACTTATGAGTATATGCATAACGTGACCGACCGTTATCTTGAATTGATAGATAGTGTTCCTTATCTTGAGGTATCATTGGCAGACCAGTTCATTCCTAAGATGATGTTTCAACATACCTTTATGAGCCCAGCTCGTTATAAGAGTCCGATTAAAATATGGACAACGGTTAGTGAAGCTTCAAACATCTTGTCTGCAGGTTACGCTGCCTTTGGTAGACATTGGAGCGAAAAAGACAAGAAACTCTTTAAGAATCCATTTGCACAATTTGTGAAAATTGATGCTAATCTTACAAAAGTATGGAGCCTTGGAGAGAAGAGTGGCATTGCAGCCCACGTCAATTTAGGAACGTTATGGGCGTATGGCAACAGTAGATTTGCACCTTATACAGAACAGTTTTATGTGGGTGGAGCCAATAGCATCCGTGCGTTTAATGCCCGCCAGATTGGTCCAGGACGCTATCGCTCAACACAGCGTCGACGCTCATACGTAGAACAGACAGGTGATATCAAAATACAGCTCAACCTTGAGTATCGCCCTCACCTTATGGGCTCTCTCTATGGTGCGGTTTTCCTCGATGCTGGTAATGTATGGACGATGCACTATGATGATGGTCGACCAGAAGGACATTTCAAGTTTAAGAATATATTAAATGAAATGGCACTCGGTACGGGAGTTGGTTTACGCTATGATATTGGCTATTTCATGATTCGTCTTGATTGGGGACTTGGCTTGCACGTACCTTATGAAACTGGCAAGACTGGTTTCTATAACATATCAAAATTTAAGGATGCACAAGCCTTCCACTTAGCGATTGGTTTACCATTCTAATCTTTTTGATTTTCAACTATTCAGCCCTGCTAATCTGATTAGCGGGGCTGAATAGTTTTATTTGTGTCTCATTATACCTTAAGATGATAACAATAATATGCCTTAACATCAATTCTTACCTACGTGTTTATGTTAGACACATATGGTGCTGATGCTTAACACATATGATGTTGATGCCTAACACATGTAGTGTTAATGGTAAGTACACATATTCTTTAATATCAAACACATTGAATATTACTATTTGGTAGAAGGCTGTAGAGCATCAGAAATGTACTTTTAAACAACTATAAGCAAACGAAAAGACTTTACAAAAACAACAAAGTAGGGGATGTTTTTTAATCAAAAAACGCTTCTTTCTTATGCGTATGTAACTAACAGTAATACAGATTGTTATAAACTTGCATTTTAATAGGTGCTTAGTAAGGCTTCAAAAGGGCGTTAGTTAGAGGTCAAAAGGGCATCTATTGAAAGCCAATTAGGCATCTTTTAGAAGCTAAAAGAGTATGTATTAAAATTACAACTATGGAAAATATCAGACAAAAAGTAAGAAGGAAACAAACTTTTATACAAAAAGCTCCTATGTTAGGAGCTTTTAAAAATGAGTTATCTTGTATATTTAGTTATGTTACTATACAACTCTATATTTGTTATTCTCCTCTCTGGAGGACAGGAGTTTGGGGTGAAGATTATTTCCTCACATAGTTTACAAATGCATATGCAGGATTATCGTCAGCAGCAGGACGTTCCTCACGTGATTCTACAACCCATGTACCATCATTATATTCTGGGAAGAAAACATCTGCTTGTGGAGGAATAGCAGCTATTTCTGTAAGGTAGAGATGGTCTGCTATAGCAAGCGCCTCTTTATAAAGACTGGCTCCACCAATGATAAATGCCTTTTCTTCTGCCCCAATATGTTTAAGCGCTTCTACAAGTGAAGAATAAACATCGCAACCAGGAAAGTCTGTTTCCGTTCTATTGAGTACAATGTTTCTACGATTAGGCAGAGCACCTTTTGGTAATGAATGGAAGGTCTTACGCCCCATGATAACAGTATATCCTGTTGTTAGTTGCTTAAAACGCTTAAGGTCTTCTCTAATGAAATAGACCATATCATTCTGATAACCAATGGCACGATTGGCTGCTACTGCAGCAATGATATTTATTTCCATAATGGTGTTTTTGGACCTCCCCCAACCCCTCCAAAGGAGGGGAGTACTGATTTAGCAATCAATTTGGTGAAGGATTTAAAGTTCTTGACTAATATACTTTACTACAAAGTTAAGAGAATAGCTACTCCCTATTTGCACTCCCCTCCTTTCGGAGGGGTTGGGGGAGGCTTCCTTTACACTGCAACTACTCCCGGAATGTGTGGCAACGGATCGTAACCAATCAGTTCAAAATCTTCATACTTAAAATCAAAGATATCCTTTACATCAGGATTAATCTTCATCTTTGGCAGTGGACGTGGCTCACGAGTAAGCTGGAGTTTAGCCTGTTCAAGATGGTTTAGATAGAGATGTGTATCACCTGTTGTATGGATAAACTCACCAGCCTCAAGACCTGTTACCTGTGCAATCATTTGCAAAAGGAGAGCATATGATGCAATGTTAAAAGGGACACCGAGGAAACTATCTGCCGAACGCTGATAGAGTTGGAGCGATAGTCTACCCTCTGCAACATAGAATTGGAAGAGACAGTGGCAGGGTGGGAGAGCCATATCTTCCACCTCAGCAGGGTTCCATGCTGTAACCAACATACGACGTGAGTCAGGATTATGCTTGATCATATCCACCACATTCTTAATCTGATCGATTGTACCTCCCTTGTAATCTGGCCATGAACGCCATTGATGACCATAAACAGGACCAAGTTCACCGTTCTCATCAGCCCACTCATTCCAAATCCTTACACCATGTTCTTGTAGGTAGCGCACATTCGTATCACCACGTAAGAACCAAAGTAATTCATAAATAATACTCTTCAGATGAAGTTTCTTGGTTGTCAACAGTGGAAAACCATCGCGCAAGTCAAAGCGCATCTGATGACCAAAAATGGACAAAGTTCCCGTTCCTGTTCTATCACTTTTCTGTGTTCCTTCTGTGAGGATGCGGTTGAGGAGGTTTAAATATTGTTGCATAATTGTTCGTTTATTTCTAAGATATTATAGGGATATATTGTTTTCTATATTTTTCTTGTCTACATTTATATTATAAAAGAACCAAAGGCTCGTCTGGTATATGTGTACTCTTTATGCGCCATTCTTGTGGATAAAGGTTGTTCGCACGGTTTCCGAGGTTCTTTGCAAAGCCTATCGAATAGCCTTTATAAGTAAGCAGAACGATACCACGTGGAGCATCAGAAGATAGTACAATAGCCTCATGACGAAGATAAGCGATAGCTGTTTGATAATCAACCTCTACATTAGGATAGGCCGATTTATCAGTTGAAAAGGAGAGTGCTAACGTATGGTCAGGGATAACATTCTTCCCTTTTTGCATTCCATCTTTTACTCCATGCGAGAGAATACGAAGATGTTTACGAGCTTCTACAATAGCTTTATCAATATCAATAGTTGTTTTACAGTTAAGCGCATTATTCTCTCCACGCTTACCAATAATAGCCATAAAGATTCCTTCACCACGTGTCTTACCAGGAATAAAGCGATAAACAGGAAATTCCCGACCGTCTTTAAGTGGGTTATCAATGAGTAAACCTGTTATATTCCATGCCTCTTCTGTAGGTACAGAGAGGAGTTCAGCTTCATATTCGTTGAGAATCCACGCAATATTCTCTTCATCTTCATGTGCATTAAAGGTACAAGTTGAATAAATAAGAATACCCCCAGGCTTTAAGTTGTCCCATATATCAGCAATAATACTACGCTGAAGTTGCCAACAGTTCTCTACATTCTGTAGACTCCATTCCTCTATTGATTGTGGATCTTTACGAAACATTCCTTCACCAGAGCAGGGTACATCGGCTATAATAACATCAAAACCAAGCTTTGTCTTTTTGTAATCACGAGGGTAATTGTTTGTAACAGCGACACCCTCATGACCAAATTTTTGAACGTTCTCTGCCAATATTTGTGCACGTTTTCCAATCGGTTCGTTAGAGAAAAGGAAGGAGCCAGCAGGTAAGGATGCACGTGCGCAAGTTGTTTTACCACCTGGTGCAGCACAGAGATCAAGTGCCATAACAGGCTGTTTTACCAAGTGTTGTAAGACATGAGATAGAAACATTGATGATGCTTCTTGCACATAATAAACCCCAGCATGAAGTAGTGGGTCAAACGTAAAGTTAGGTCTTGTATCCAACCAATAGCCATCCTTGCACCAAGGAATAGGATGAGGATTCAACTTCGGATTAACTTTATGAGTGCCTTCTGCCAACTTAAAGGGATTAAGACGTATACTCACCGGTGCTGTTTCTCCCAATCCTTTTAGGAATGTATGATAAAGGTTATCACCAAAAAGACTACGAGTATAATCAGTAAAGGCAAGAGGAAGTCTTTCTTCAACTTCTTCTATAGTCCTTACTTCTTGCCCATTTGGGTCTAAAGAACAAGGAGATTGTACTGCCTGACATTGTCGGCTCTTATCTTTTATCATATGTTTAGGGAATGTTAATGATAATCATTCCATCGTCATCAAGACTTTCTTTTTTCTTTGGTTTTGGCTGTTGCTTAAGGTTTCCCTTCTCATCAAACATACCATATGTGGTTCGAAGCACTGTAAACTCAGTACGACGGTTCAATTGATTGGCTATTTCTTGCTTCTCCTTATCGAGTTTCTTGATGAAATCTTCAGTGAGTATATCGTTTTCCTTTAGCCAAGGGTACTTCTCGGTAACCTTCTTACGAATCTTCTTTGGACGTTCTTTGCCATATCCAACAGGTGTAAGACGGTCGCGAAGAATGCCATGTGCAGTGAGATAAGCCACTACAGCATCTGCACGTCGTTGTGAAAGGCGTTTATTATAATCAGCAGAACCAAGGTAATCGGTGTGAGCCGAGAGTTCTATTGTTACGTTAGGATTCTCCTTGAGAAGATTGACAAGGGCATCCAAAGCCTTCTCTGATTCTGGACGAAGTGTCGCTTTATCAAAGTCATAGAAGATGTTGTCTATCAACACAGGTACGTTTATACCTGCTAAAGCAAACTGAAGGGTATACACTTTAGAATCATCAACATTCCCAACCTTAATTTCTTCCTTATGATTTAAGTAACCATTGCAGGTCGCAAGGAAGATATAATTAACGCCAGGCTTTATCTCTTGTTCGAAAGAGCCATCTCCTTTGACTGCTAACTTCTTGTTAGTTCCATCATCACCAACCATAAATATCTGCGCTGCTGGCAACTCATAACCATCCATTTCATAGACCCATCCCTTCACAGTCTGAATGATTTCAGGGAGTTCAAAGCTATAGATATGATCCCAACCTCGTCCGTCACCGCGGTTTGAAGAAAAGAAACCACGATTGTGAATACCCTCGAAAGTCATACCAAAGTCGTCACCTTGTGAATTAAGAGGATATCCTGGATGTTCCAAGTGGTAGCGACGATCGTTGCCAACCTTAGCTATAAAGATATCAAGACCACCCAAACCACCATGTCCATTACTTGAGAAATAAAGGTCACCGTTAGGTCGGAATGTAGGAAATTCCTCGTCTCCTGGGGTGTTGATTGGTTCTCCGAGGTTCTCAACACCTCCCGTTGTACCGCCTGTCAGACGTACACGCCAGATGTCAAGACCACCTTTTCCACCAGGCATATCACTGGTAAAATAAAGCCAATTACCATCAGGTGAGACAGCAGGATGCGCAAAACTCGATAGCGTATCACAACTAATTTCCAACTTATTAGCCTTTCCCCAAGCTGCATCAGATCGATTGCTTACCGAAATTTGAGCATAGCGAGGGTTACTTGGGTCGGTCAAACACTGTGTAATATACATTTCCCTCCCATCAACAGAGAAAGCAGGTGTACCCTCATCAGCCTCTGTATTCAATGCAGACTCTATAGCCTTTGGTGTACTCCATTTGCCTTTATCATCCTTTTCACTAAGGAAGATGTCACCAGCCTTTGCACCAGTAATACCGCTCAATTCGTCACCTTTGGCTTCATTTCGTGTAGAAGTAAAGTAAAGCTGTTCGTATTTATCACCAAAAAGCATTGGCGAATAATCCTGTCGACGTGAGTTAAACACGTCCATACGCTTCACAATATACTTTGAACCACGCTCTTTTACGCTTGCAGCTATTGATGCAGCCTGAAGCTCTTGAGCTATCAATTGGTTATTAGGGATTGAATCAAGCGCAATGCGATACTCCTTAACAGCCTCTGCATAGCTACCTTCCTTCATTAGATTATCAGCCAAACGCTTATGCGTCTCACCATTATCCTGTTTATAGCGGATAACATTTCTATAAGCTGCTATCGCACGTTGAGAAGACGAAATACGCTCATAACACTCAGCCATCTTCAAAGAAAGCTCTCCGCGTTGGCGTCTATCCTTAGGCGAAGTACGCTGATAAGCTGTTCTAAATTGGTTCGCAGCGTCATAATATTCGCCCAAGGAAAGGTGTTTTTCGCCTTTCTTAATATTTCTATCTATACCGCATGACGTCAGCATCAACGTGACACCAACAGCTAACAGAAGATTCTGTCGCTGTTTGCGAAGTATATGTAAAAGCCTTAGGTAGTTCATATTAATATTCTAACGCTTGCTCTTTCAATTTATTGCCTATGCTCTTTAACAGTCTTCTAATAAAAGAATCAACTCGTAAACTTGTTTACTTGTAAACTTGTCAACTAACTTATAGTTCCACAACCGTGATACCTGCACCGCCAAACTGTACGTGTTCATCGCGATAGTTTGTGACATTAGGGACACTGCCAAGATACTGTCGGATTAGCTGACGAAGTATACCATTGCCTTTACCATGAAGAATACGCACCTGACTTGCCCCAACAAGAATAGCATCATCTATAAAGTATTGCACCTGATTTAAGGCTTCATCAGCCCTCATACCACGTACATCCAACTCTTGTCGGAACTGGTTACGATGCTTATCAATGGTTTCACGAGTCTCACGACTATAGTTATAAGCTTGAAATTGCTTCTGTTCTGACTGAATAGTTGCCGCATCAACATGCTCCAAACGACTAATAGCCATCTTTGTTCTCATACCACCAAAGATAACTGTTGCCTGCTTTCCTTCAATAGATTCCACCTTACCAACAGACGTTAGACCCTTTATACGTACAGAATCACCAGCCATAACGAGTCCACCTCCTTGCTGTTTACGTACGGCATTCTTCAATGCTTCAGCAGCAGCTTGCTGCTTACTTGCCTTTTCTTTCAGATGCTGTTCGTGGCGTTCCTTACGACTCTTAATCTTGTCAACCTTCTTTTGGAAATCGTCATCAGAGAGTAGTCCGCTACTCTTAAGTTTCTTCTTATTAGACGTATCGCTCTTATCTGTCTTTCCTGTATCCGTCAATCCCGCTTCGTAAGCAGCTAATTCTTGACGAATACGCTTGGTTTCTTCCTTCTCAGCCTGCTTCTCTCTGATTTCACGGATAGCATTTTCTATACGTCGATTACTCTCCTTGATAATCTCTTCTGCTTGTGCCTTGGCACGGTTGAGAATCTCCTTACGACTTTGTTCTAACGCTGCAATATCCTTTTCATATTGACCGATACGTTTCTCCAATTCCTTCTCATGGCTGTGAATGGTTTGACGCTTATTCTCCCAATAACGTTTATCTCGAACAATATCCTGTAAGTACTTATCACTCTGAATATAATCAGAACCAACAATCTCTGACGCATCACGGATTACTTCTTCTGGTATTCCCGTCTTTCGAGCAATCTCAATAGCAAACGAACTACCGGGCCTACCGATTGCCAACTGGAACAGTGGGCGCATTTCATGACGGTCATAGAGCATCGCACCATTGACTGTACCAGGATGTTCTTCCGCAAAATGCTTAAGGTTTTGATAGTGGGTTGTTATCACAGCCCAAGCATGCTTCTTCCAGAACTGACGTAAAACAGACTCGGCAATTGCTCCACCAATCTGTGGTTCCGTACCAGTTCCAAACTCATCAATGAGGATAAGCGTAGACTCTGAAGCACGACGCATCATCACCTTCATATTCATCAAGTGAGAAGAATAGGTACTGAGGTCGTTCTCAATACTCTGTTCATCACCGATATCTATCATAATATCTGTAAAAATGCCAGTGGTTGAGCGGTCGCCAACAGGAATCGAAAGGCCGCACTGAAGCATATACTGAAGTAAACCCACAGTTTTCAAACAAACAGATTTACCACCAGCATTCGGACCAGAGATAATCAACAGATGCTTATCTTTGGTCAGTTGAATATCAAGAGGAACAACACTTGAGGGTACGTTGCGTGCTTCGTCTTCTTCCTCTAATATCGTATTGTAATCCTGTCGGTTATCAACTTCATTTGAAACTTTATTAGAATCGATATCACCAACTGATATCGAGTAGCTTACATTCTTATTATTCTTTCTTTCTAATGATAGTTGAAGTAAGGGATGAATAGCTCTAATCCAATCAATATGAGGCTCCTCAGCTACCTGCGGTTCAAAACTCTTGCAGAGTCGAG
>ERZ772977.1022-NODE-1022-length-15597-cov-15.819135_pt1 | contig 15597 bp, 14 predicted proteins | sample MGYA00511131_ERZ772977 | MGnify/ENA primary metagenome ERZ772977 (study PRJEB29015, sample SAMEA2737935) | human oral metagenome | biome: human oral; feature: human-associated habitat; material: dental | place: China | collected 2151 ...
ACCGGACCGGGCGTCGTCGGGCGTCCGCGGACCGGGCCGGGCGGCGGCCGGCGGGACGGGACCGCCCGACCCGGCGCATACTTGGGGCCATGGCAACCAAGCGCATCGGGATCCTGACCGCGGGCGGGGACGCCCCTGGACTCAACGCCGCCATCCGCGGCCTGGGGAAGGCGGCTATCCAGGAGCACGGCTGGAAGCTCATCGGCTTCCGCGACGGCATGCGGGGCCTGGCCGAGAACCGCTTCACCGAGCTCGACGGCGCCTCGCTGTCGGGCATCCTCACCATCGGCGGCACCATGCTGGGCACGAGCCGCGACAAGGTCCACCGCATGGTCGTCGACGGCCAGGTCCGCGACATGATCCCCACCATCGTCGAGAACTACGAGAAGGACCGCCTCGACGCGCTCGTGTGCCTGGGCGGGGGCGGCACCGCCAAGAACGCCAAGCGCCTCATGGACGCCGGCCTCAACGTCCTGCACCTGCCCAAGACGATCGACAACGACATCGTCGGCACCGACACCTCCTTCGGCTTCGCCACGGCGCTGGAGATCGCCACCGAGGCCGTCGACCGCCTCCACTCCACCGCGCACTCCCACCACCGCATCATCCTCACCGAGATCATGGGCCACCGGGCCGGCTGGCTCGCCCTGGGGGCCGGCATCGCCGGGGGCGCCGACGTCATCCTCCTGCCGGAGATCCCCTACGACGTCGACGCCATCGCCGAGCGGATCGAGCGCCGCCGCGCCCGCGGGTCGACCTTCTCCGTCGTCGCCGTCGCCGAGGGCGCGCTCAACAAGGCCGACCGCGAGGAGATCGAGCACGCCGAGGCCCTGGTCAAGGACGCCTCGACCCCGGAGGCCAAGGCCGCCGCCAAGCGCGGGGTCAAGCGCCTGGAGGCCTCGCACCGCGCCAACACCTTCACCCTGGCCGAGCAGCTGGAGGAGCGCACCGGGCTGGAGGCGCGCGTGACCATCCTGGGCTACGTCCAGCGCGGCGGCACCCCCAACGCGGCGGACCGGCTGCTGGGCACGCGCCTGGGCGTGGCCGGGGCGCGGGCCATCGCCGAGGGCAAGTTCGGCGTCATGGTCGGCGACCGCGGCCAGGGCACCGAGCTCGTGCCCCTCAAGCAGGTGGCTGGGAAGGTCAAGTACGTGCCCCGCGATCACGAGTGGATCCGGGCGGCGCGGGCCGTGGGCACCGCCCTGGGCGACTGACAGTTTCGTTAGCCTCTCTGCCTGACATGTTCAGACAAGGTTATCTGTGGGATTTGAGGTTTTTGGTTCGCTTTGAGTCGATCTTAGTGGTAGCATGCAATACGTGCGCCCTGTCAGCCCGAGGAATCAAGAGCAGTATAATTACATCACGAACCGCCCAAATCAACACAATAACAACGACGACCCACGAGCGTCCGCACAAGATGAACAGACTAAGACATTCTTTCATGTGAGTTATCATGACAACCTCCTCGTCACAATCATCTCATTCTCGTAAGCCCGAACGAGGTTATGTTCACAAATCGTCTCATGCTGTGAATAGAACTGGACATTCGTTGGCTAATCAGGTAGTGGGATGGCTGGTTCGCGCCAATCGTCTGATCCAGACGGGTCGCGCTGGCACATCGATCGATGCGTTCCTGTCTCGAACTTCGTTTCCAATTTCTAAGAGCATGATTTCCATGATGGAGAATGGTAAGCGGCCTTGGAAGCCTGATATAATCGCTAAAATGGAGGAGGTATTCGGTCTAAAAAATAATCCGTTGCAACGTACCTATATTTCCTTGGGGGGCAGTTCCGGACTCTCGGGGCTAGATCCACAAGCGGCGGCAGATAACCTAGAAGAGATCATTGGTGGAAATATTAAATTAGTATCTTCGCTGGATCTTGTAAGGACAATTCAATGGGTAACTTCCAGAAATGACCCCTTAGGACATAGGTCATGGGAGAGGATTGTTGTCGATTATGTTGACCGAACATGTGACACAAAAGGAGTGTTTTATCAAGAATGCGATCAAGCATTACCGCAATTGGCGGCGCACCCTGTTGCAAAAAAACTCTATTTTGATTACACGCAAGAACTTACCGAACAGCATGGTCATCCGAAATCGTTTGTACCAGTGATTGCCTTACAGGCAAATAATGCGTTTGTAGATATTGCCAACTTGGTTCGTCAGATCGAACAGCCGCACAATCGTTGGCTGATTCGTGAACACCTAAACCTGGCTGGCGCAAAACTATTTGATAAACAAATGCGATGGAGCGATGGTCAGATTGAACGCCTGGACAAGGCTGCCTATGAATGGATCACCGACAGTGGGAGCGAAGTTGAAGTGATAAGAGCGGCGAAGGATCTCAGGAACTGTATTTATCTGCGGTCTTTCGGGAAAGTTAGAACAACTCTGGAACATCTGATAGATGAGCCAAATCCAAACCAGAAGTCGCTAAAAATTGCACAGAAAATCGTTGAGATTACAGATATGGCATCTGTAGCTGACGAGAACTTTTTAAATATTTTTGCTATGCTTATAGAAATAGCGTTGAGTCTTCCCGGTCAGGGTAGTCATGAGTTTCGAACTGTCGTTACTGACAAAAAGATTTCATTGCGCGGCGGGGCTGATAGATCTCGCAGTATTGCTACTCGAATACTCGCGGCAAGTCCTTTTTCTTCAGCAATTTGCGACTATGCGCGAACGGTCTTGAATAATACTCGAAACTTCGCTATGGAGCAACCAGAGATGAGATCTTGGATTCGGATCCTCGGGAAACTGGGGAGTGATGTGTTGGATGCAAAATTGATTTGGAAATTATTTATATCACCTATTAACCTTTCATTGCTAGAGACTGCGGCCTGGGCGCTGTGCGACATGTCTGCGGTAGTTTTTCCTGTCGGAAATGATAAGACACTTAAAATGTTACCTTCAAAATATCAGGAAATAGCGAACGATTCAATCAGTAGGGCACTAATAAGCGCGTATGGAAGAGCGGGAAAATGGTCTATATTGAGAGGAATTCAGGAATCAAAAAACCTCACTGGAAAACCGAGTGATGAGGTTGATTGGTGGATTGACAATCGAGCACCCGGTCTATAGAATAACCTTCTGAGATGAGATAAGAGTCATTCGAGAGGACTGCAAACGTCACTCTCACGTTCTGCGTATAATAATCCTTATGATTCCGCTGCTCACCGAACGATTGCGCCTGCGGGCCCTCACCCCCGACGACCTCGACTTCGTGCGGCGGCTGCACGCCAATCCCGACCTCGTCCGCTTCATCCCCTCCGCGATCACGCCGGACGAGGCCACGGCGCGCCGGCACCTGGAGTACTTCATGAGCCTGGCGGACCACCCCGTTCAGGGCTTCAGCCTCATCGAGCTGCGCAGCGCCGACGACGACGGGCGGGCAGTGGCGGGGACCGCCGTCGGGCTCATTATGATCAAGCCGATTCCGCCCTCGGGCGGGGGAGAGGCGACGATGCTGGAGATCGGCTGGCGGCAGGTGGCCGAGCACTGCGGGCACGGCTATGTCACCGAGGCCGCGCGGGCCGTCCTCGACGCCGTGCACCGCGCGGGGGTGGAGCGCCTCGTCGCCGTCGCGGACCCGGAGAACCTCGCCTCGCAGCGCGTGGCGACCCGCATCGGCATGGAGCGGGTCGGGCCCACCACGGAGTTCTACGACGCTGAGACCGTGCTCTTCCGCTCCACCCGCCCCCGCGATCCGCGGGCGGCCCGGCTGCCCGCGGGGTGGGAGCTGCTCCCGGCGGAGGAGTGCGCCCTCCTGCGGTCCGCAGAAGCCTATTGAGCCCTTCTCGCCAGGAAGACCCTCGGACCGGTCGGGATCGGCGTGATGGCACGGGAGGGCGGGTGCGGGGTGGTGCGGCCCCGTGCGTGCGGAGGTCTGAGCGTCCTGTGTCGGGGTCGCATCCGCGGTGTCGGGACGGGGTCGCCGGGCTCGGATGCGTGGAGCGGGCGGGTCGAGACGGTGCTGCACATTCGACCGGGACCGGCTGGCGACGGATCGGCGGAATCATGCGGAAACGCCCCGGCGTTCAACACCGTTGAAACTCTCCCATGTGCAGAGCAGGTCCTTCTGCACATGGGAGCCCGTCCGCTGGAAACCGACGTTCCAGGAAGAACCGCGGAATCGCGGGGAAAACCCGGAATCGGTCCACGGGGGTGCGCCTGTCCAATGTGCAACACCCCTGCGACCGGCCCCAGAAGAACCCGGCCGCGCCCATCATCGGGCTATGCGGCGATGTCGCCGCGGGAGGGATGGGTGCGGAGCCGGTCCACTTGTTCGCCGAGACGTGCGTTTCGCACTCGAGCGGGCACTTTTAACCGCCCCTTTCGAGAGCGAGATGCACATCTCGACGAGCGCAGGACCGACTCGCTCCCACCGCCCCGGACGGCTTCCGTCCGCACCACCCGCGCCGACCCCGGCCCACGGGCCACGACCCCTGGCGAGAAAGGCTCACTGAATACCCGAGTAACCGGTCGTTTAGACGTCGCGCTCCTGCTCAGCGGCGAGCGCCTTGACCAGAGCCGAGTTGAACCGGTCCAAGATCCTGGTGTCAACACCCTGGGCGAAGGCGACGGCGGAAACAGCCTCAACCGTGTTGTCGTCGTCCCCTCCTTCGTAGTAGCACTCACCGAAGGAGTCGGTCACCCGCTCGGGGTAGTCCTCGGGGTCGACGGCCGAGATCGCTCATGTGTCTCTTCTCTTCGGTGATACAACTATCGCGCGCGGTAATGGTCATCCAGGTCCCCGCCCGCGTCTACTACGCCCTTTTCCGTCTGCTACGCCTCTTCACCCTCCACTGTACGAGAAAAAGGAGCGTAGTAAAGGGTGAAGCGACGCAGCAGACGGGAAGGAGCGTAGCACTCGACCTGGCCGGTGAAGTCGGAGAAACTTATCTCCCTGGGAGCCACGCGCACGACCACGGCCTGCGGGCCGAGTTCAAGGCGGGCTCCGAGCCCCTGCCGGAGCCGGACGACCGCGGGCTCGTCCTCTACTCCGACGACGCGCCCGTGGCGCACGCGCTTCGAGATCGTTGCCTGGCGGCCTCACTGCGGACTGTGAAGTCGGGCGAAGGGGTCCCGGGCGGGGTCGGTGCGGGGCTCGTACTCGATCCGCTCCGCGATCGCGCGCATCCGCGCGGCGCCGTAGAGCTCGCCGATGAGCGCCGCCGTCATGTCCATGCCCGCGGCCACGCCCGAGGAGGTCCACCGGTCGCCGTCGTGAACCCACCGGGCCCGGGGCTCCCACGTCACCGAGGAGCCGAACCCGCTGGCCCACGCGAAGGAGCGCTTGTTGCTCGTCGCCCGGCGGCCGTCGAGCAGACCGGCCGCCGCGAGCAGCGCCGAGCCGGTGCACACGGAGACGACGAGGCGGGCCCGGCGCCCGATCTCCGCGAGCCGGCCGAGGAACCGCACGTCGTCGACCAGCCTGCGCGTGCCGCCGCCCCCCGGTACGAGGACGATATCCGGCTCGACCAGATCCTCGTATCCGCACCCCGCCACGACCCGGCATCCCTGCGAGCTCGTCACCGGCCCCGCGGCGGGGCCCGCGTAGTCGATGGCGACGCCCGGAACCAGATGGAGCATCTCGACGGGTCCGAAGACGTCGAGCAGCTCGAACCCGTCGAAGAGGATCACCGAGACCGTGCGCGCATCAACTCCAGCCACATCGACGACCCTACGCGCTCTTCGCGCTCAGGCGCTCGGGCGCAGGTCGATCCAGTAGCGGCGGCGCAGCGGCCCGCCGGGCAGCCGACGGCGGTCCTCCAGGACCCCGCCGTGGTGCTCGATGACGGCGGCGGAGATGGAATTGTCGTCGTCGCAGGTGATCAGGACGCGATCCATGCCGCGTCCGGCGGCGACGCCGAGCATGGCGCCGAGCGCCCAGGTGGCCACGCCCCGACCCCGCGCGCTGGGGCGCACCGCGTAGCCGATCTGGCCGTCGGCCTCCTCCAGCCAAGGCGTGAGGCCGGCGCGCAGGGTGATCCGCCCGAGGTAGTCGGGGCCGTCCACGATCCAGCGGTGCAACGCGGGCACCCACCCGGGCTGCGGGTCGTGCTCCTCGGCGTTGAGCTGGGCGATCAGCTCCTCGAGCACGCCGGGGGAGGCGAGCTGGTCCCCGCGCGCGCACCAGCGTCCGGTGAGGATCCCCTCTCCGCCCTCGGCGACGGCGGAGAGGAAGGAGTCCCGGTAGCTCGGGGCGGGGGCGACGAGTTCGTACACGCCGTCATCTTAAAGGCCGGGCGCCCGGCGCCGCGGTCATGGCATCGGGATGCCCGGGGGAGCGGGGTGAGCCCGGCCCGGTGCGCTCTGGGCGCGGCGGCGCTCATGGCCGGTCGAGTCGGCGGGACATGAGGGTGAGGTCGAGGATCCGGCCGTGCTTCTGCCCGGCGGCCGGGATGGTGCCCACGAGGGCGAATCCCGCCTTCTCGTGCAGGCGCCTGGACGCGGCGTGGCCGGATTCGATCTGGGCGACCATGGTGCGGTCGCCCGCCGCCCGGCACGCCCGGACGAGCGCCGTCAGGAGTCTGGTGCCGAGGCCCCGTCCCCGGGCGGTGGGGGAGAGGTAGATGGAGTCCTCGACCGTGCGGGCGTATCCCTCGTAGGGGTGCCAAGGGCTCGCGACGGCGAAGCCGACCACGCGCTCGCCGCCGTCCCCGCCGTCCCGCTCGCCGCCCTCATCCCTCTCGACGGCGACGAGCGCGGTCCCGCGCGCGATCTGCGGTTCCAGCCAGGCGACGGCCTCGTCGGGGTCCTGCTCCCGCTCCGTCCAGATCGCCAGGGAGTCGCGGATGGCGGCGTTGCGGATCCTCCGGATGGCGGGGGAGTCCGCGATGACGGCGCGGCGCACGAGCGCACCGCGCGAGTCGCGGGGATCTGCCATGGTTCAACTGTAGGGCCGTCGCACTGCGGACCGACCCTGATCGTTCCGGCGGGGGCGACGGCGTCATCCTGCTCGACGAGTAGGTGAACGACCCCCGAGTGCCACGCCCCTGGGTGCCCTCTTCAGGGTCATTCTCCCGGCCGCCGCCAGGCCCGGGGTCGTGCCCGTCGCCATCGTCTTCCTCCTGCTCCAGCGCAGTTTCGTGGCCGGGCTGACGGCGGGCGCGGTGAAGTAGCCCCGGGGCCGGATCCCGGGCGGTAGTCTAACAATATCCGGCGATTCGGATCCGGAAGAGAGATAATAAGAGGAGAGGACTGACACATGCAACCACGACCCATGAGGACGCTCGCCGGAGAAGGCGGGAGGCGGCCCTGGATCGGAGCCAATTTCTGGTCGCGAGAGGGCGGCCCGCGAATGTGGTCCAGGTACGACGGCGATATCGTCCGGCAGGAGCTGCGGGTCCTGCGCGAGCACGGCCTGACGATGACGCGCTCATTCTTCTACTGGCCGGATTTCATGCCCGAGCCGGACAGGCTCGACGAGACGGCGTGCCGGTGGTACTCGGATTTCCTCGACGCGCACCACGAGCTCGGGATGGGCACGATCCCCACATTCATCGTCGGGCACATGTCGGGGGAGAACTGGGACCCGTCCTGGCGCCAGGGGCGCGATATCTACTCGGACGTGTGGATGGTCGGGCGCCAGGCGTGGTACATCACCGAGCTCACGCGCCGCTTCCACTCCCACCCGGCGGTCATCGGATGGCTCATCTCCAATGAGATCCCGATTTACGGCGGGGAGGGGGACGAGCGGGCCATCAATTCCTGGGCGCTGCTCATGGTCAACGCCGTCAGGGCCGGGGGAGGAACCCAGCCGGTGAGCCTGGGGGACGGGCAGTGGGGCGTCGAGACGACCGGGCACGACTCCGGATTCTGCTCGCTCGAATACGGGCCGCTCGTCGACTTCGTGGGACCGCACGTGTACCGGATGGAGCACGACAGGATCCGCCAGCACCTCAAGGCGGCCTTCATCTGCGAACTCGCCGCCGTCGCGGATCGGCCGGTCATTATGGAGGAGTTCGGGCTCTCCAGCGATTTCGCCTCGCCGCAGGCCAGTGCCACCTATTACCGGCAGCTGCTGCACGCGACGCTGGCCGCCGGCGCAACGGGGTGGATCGCGTGGAACAACACGGACTACGACAATATCAAGGACCAGCGGCCCTACTCCCACCACCCCTTCGAGCTGCACTTCGGGATCACGGACCACCGGGGCCGCCCCAAGCCCCCTCTGAAGGAGCTGGAGATCTTCTCCGGGGAGCTGCGCGATATCGACTTCGGCGGCATTGAGCGGACCCGGACCGATACCGCGATCATCGTGCCCTCCTACCTCACGGCCCGGTACCCCTTCACCGAGGACGCCGAGCGCGTCCTCATCGTCGATGCCTCCGAGCAGGCCCACGTCGCGGCCCGCGAGGCCGACCTGGCGCCCGGCGTCGTGCACGAGCCCGACTACGGGGGGCGGCGGGGGACTGCCCGGCGGCTACGGGCTCTACCTCCTGCCGTCGGCCAAGCAGCTGACCGCCCCGTCCTGGCGGAGACTGGGGGAGCTCGTCCGGGCGGGCGCGACGGTGTACGCCTCCTACTGCGCGGGCGAGACGTCCGCGCAGCGGGGCCCCTGGTGGAACGACCTGGAGGGCCTGTTCGGCGTGCGCCAGCTGCTCACCTACGGGCTCAACGACCCGGTGGACGAGGACGTCGTCGAACTCACCCTCGAGGAGGACTTCGGGAACCCGCCCGCCGGCGCGGTGCTGTCCTTCGCCGCCGCCGGGAACGCGGAGGCCCGCGCCCGCCTGCCGATCGAGGTGGTCGACCCGTCGCGGACGCGGGTCATCGCCCGCGACGGGCGGGGCCGGCCCGCGCTGGTCGAGTGCCGCCACGGGCGGGGGCGGACGGTGCTGTGCACCTATCCGGTCGAGTACTTCGCGGCGCGCCGGGGACGGGTCAACCCGGAGGACACCTGGCGCCTGTACGACGCGCTGGCGGTCGAGGCCGGGGTCACCCGCCCGGCGCACGTCGACGACCCCCTGGTCATGGTCGACTCGCTGCGCACGGCCGACGGCGCCCAGTACACCATCGTGCTCTCCCAGCACGACGAGCCCGTCGAGGTGAACATCGACTACGACGACGGGGGCGCAGCGAGCTCGTGCGGCTGGAGCCGCTGGGCGCCCGCCTCGTCCGGCGGCCGGAGACCGATCCGCGAGACGGCGGGGGAGCGCCCCCGATGCGGTGAAGTCAATTTGAAGGTGCCGCGGGTTCCTCCTTCGAGGGGCCCGCGGCGCCGCATATCCGAATCTGTTTCAAAGACCCCGATCGAGCCGGAGCGCCGAAAGAGAATCGTTGGTATTCCGCGCCTTCGCATCCTCCCGATGGCGGGGGAGTCCGTAGCGCCTTACGACCGAATCGATCTGTCACAGAAACCGACGTATTGTCACAGTCGGGGCAGCTTTTGTCTTCTGGATTAGGGGCGCGGGAGATTACTCGTCTGCACTTGGAGCATCGGCATGTGGATTGAGGTCCACAATAACGGCGCTCGCCTGTCTCGATACACCTACAGGTGCGCGGTGCTCCCTGACCGAGTCCGTCATCCTGCTTGTCATTGCGCTGGTTTCGGTCTCAATGCACCTACAGGTGCGCGGTGCTCCCTGACCAGAGGCAGCGGCGCTGCACGAGTTTTCCAGCGGGTCTGTCTCAATGCACCTACAGGTGCGTGGTGCTCCCTGACCCCCTATCGGGGGCTGATTCTCCGCGACGACTGACAGGTCTCAATGCACCTACAGGTGCGTGGTGCTCCCTGACCTGCCTGGGTTGCTGGTATGGCGGGAGTCTTCATGTCTCAATGCACCTACAGGTGCGTGGTGCTCCCTGACTCAACAGTGGAGATTCCTATCCGTTGTCATTAGGTGGTCTCAATGCACCTACAGGTGCGTGGTGCTCCCTGACCCCTGCCCTCGGGAGCGGCGGTATGACGCCACTTCGAGGGCCCGGAGCGCCACCGGCCCCGGGAGCACCCCTCCGGACCGGCCAGCACCGGGCCCAGAGTAGCACATAGTGGCGGAATCACGCCAAGCGCCACCGACGGCCCTTCGAGCCCTCCGCGCGCCGACTTCCGACCAGGTCATGCGGAAAGGTCGGCGTTGAAACGCCTTACTGCAAACGTGCAATAAGACACCCTGTTCGCTATACCGCCCCACCGGCCACAGCAGCACCTCCAGCATCAGCCTCATGGCGGCGACTGCGATACGCGCCGGGTTGCCAGGCGGGCACGCTGAGCCCGCTCCGGAGCCCCATCGATCCTCTTCCGATGTCATGTCAATTATTTTACAACCATCCCTGGTAAACGCATCCTCTCCGTATCTGCGCCCTTCTCGCTGGAGATGGTGGGCTCCGGATTATAGGGGACTGAGTTCGCCGGGTCGGGGTGGACGCTGTCGGGATCGGCCGTGCGGGTTCGGGATCGGCCGGGGCGGGCTGCACATTCGACCAGGATCGGTTATCGAAGAATCCGCGGAATCATGCGGAAACGCCCCGGCGCTCAACGCCGGTGGAATCCTCCCATGTGCAGAGGGGCCCCTGCACATGGGAGAGCATCGTCAGGAAGCCGACGATTCGCGAAAACCTTAGAATCACGAGAAAACTCGGAATCGGCCGGTGAGGGGACCTTTTTCCCATGTGCAACACTCTGCAGCCCGCCCCGATCGCGGCCGCCTTCGACCCGAATCGCCCGCCCCGACGGCGTGCGCGAGCGGGGCGGGGGATGGTTGAATCGCCCTCATGGCACGCAAGGCAGCACCCGAATCCCACCACCTGCGCCCGCTGAGGGCCGACGACGCCGCGGCGGTGCTGCGCGTCTTCGAGACCTCGCCGGGCATGGACCGCCAGGGCGAGGTGAGGGATCTCGAGGCGGCGAGCGCTTATGTCAATCTGCTCTCCAATGGTCCGGAGCATCGGGGCTGGGCGATCGCGGGGGGCGACGGCGCGCTCATCGGCCTGGTCGCCATCGACGTCGACGAGTCCAACCGCTCGGGCTCCGTGACGTACTGGATGGGCGAGCCCGACCGCGGTCGCGGGCTCACCCGCCGCGCCGTGGCCACGATCGCCGACTGGGCCCTGAGCGAGGACGGCCTCGACCTGGACCGCCTGGACTTGGAGCACGTGGCGGGCGACCGCCACGCCGGCAACGTCGCGCGGGCCGCCGGGTTCCTCCAGGAGGGCACGCTGCGCGACAGGCTCCTCGCCCCGGACGGCGGGCGCGAGGACGTCCTGGTCTACGGCAGGCTCGCGGACGACCCGCTGCCCATCGTCGCGCGCCTGGTCATGCGCCCGACCTGAGCCCGGATCGGGAGACGCCGCGGGCGCGGGCTTCATACGGTCAGGGTCCTGGCCGACGGCGGGCGCGAGGCCGACCCGCGCCCATGGGCTTCATGCTCACGCCGCGAACTGCGCCGGCGCCCGTCGGATGACCTCCGAGCGCGTCACCCGCTCCGCTCCGCACACACATGCATCCGATAAGGGGCATTATGACATTTCAGGGAAGCGCGACGCATCTCTCCCGCGGGGTCCGGCGCCGGGCGATCCGGTCCGTGTAGCCTGGCCCGGGCGCGCCGGCCGGCGCGCCCGCCCACACCTCAGGGAGCCCGATGTTCCTCGCGCTGCGCGAGATCCGCCACGAACCGCTCAGGTTCGCACTCATCGTCTCGGTCGTCGCACTGGTCGCCTACCTCGCCTTCTTCCTGGCCTCGCTGGCCATGGGCCTGGCACACCTCTACCGCGCCGGGATCGACGGGTGGGGCGCGGGGAGCATCGTCGTCACCGACGCCTCCAACGAGAGCATCCCCGCCTCGCGCCTGAGCGACGAGCAGGTCGACGCCGCCCGGGAGCTGGCCGGCAGCCGCGGCACCACCGCCGCGACCCTGATCAGCGCCCCCGCCGTGGCCCAGGCCGCGACGGCGGACGACGGCGTCCTGCGCGACGACGTCTTCGTCTTCGGCGTCGACCCGGACGGCGGGCTCGTCCCCGCCGTGACCGGCGGGCGGGCCATCTCGGACCCCGACCGCGAGGTCCTCGCGGACGAGTCCCTGAGGGCCGAGGGGCTGGACGCCGGCGACACCATCCGCCTGCTCGGCTCCGACCACGACTGGACGATCGTGGGCTTCACCCGCGACACCACCTTCCAGGCGGCCCCCGTGGTGACCCTGGACGCCGACGCGCTGCGCCGTCACGCCCCCGCCGCCCCGCCGCCCGCGGCCTCGGCCGTCGTCTACGGGGCGGATCTGAGCGCCGACGCCGACGCGCTCGAGCGGGCCCGCGACGCCGGGCTGAGCATCTTCACCAGCGAGCAGATCATCCGCTCCCTGCCCGGCTACTCGGCGCAGATCCTCACCTTCAGCCTCATGATCGGCTCCCTGGTCCTCATCGCCTCCACGGTCCTGGGGATCTTCATCTACGTCCTGACCCTGCAGAAGCGGCCGGTGATCGGGATCCTCAAGGCGCGCGGCGTGCCGACCGGCTACCTCGCCGGTTCCGGCTGCGCGCAGACCCTGGTGCTGTCGGGCGCCGGCATCGCGATCGGCTCGCTCCTGGCCCTGGGCACCTCCCTGCTCCTGCCCGGCACCGTCCCGTTCCGCTCCTCCGGCCCCCTCTACGCCCTCATCGCGATCGCCTTCGTCGCCGTGTCGGTGGCGGGCGGCCTCATCTCCGTGCGGGCGGTCGCCCGCATCGACCCGGTGGAGGCCGTCTCGTGAGCGCCGGGGAGGCCGGGCCCCCGGCGATGAGACTGGAGCGCGTGTCCAGGGACTACCGGCAGGGCGGCGAGACCGTCCACGCGCTGCGCAGCACCGACCTCGAGCTCCGCCGCGGCGAGCTGGTGGGGATCCTGGGCCCCTCCGGCTCGGGCAAGTCCACGCTCCTGACCATCATGGGCGGCCTGCGCAGCCCCTCGACCGGGACCGTGACCATCTCGGGCGAGCCCTTCTCCGCGCTGCCCGAGCGGCGCCGGGCCGACCTGCGCCTGCGCCGCATCGGCTTCGTCCTCCAGGCCTCGGGGCTGGTCCCCTTCCTCAGGCTCAACGACCAGTTCGCCCTGCACGACGCCGCGGCCCGCACCCGGGCCGACCCCCGCAGGCGCGACCGCCTCCTGGAGGACCTGGGCATCTCCCGGCGGGCCCGCGCCTACCCCGCGGACCTGTCGGGCGGGGAGCGCCAGCGCGCCGCCATCGCCGTGGCCCTCTACCACGACCCCGACATCGTCCTGGCCGACGAGCCCACCGCCGCCCTGGACACCCGTCGGGCCCGGGACGTGGCCCGCCTGCTGGCCGACCAGACCCACGAGCTGGGCAAGGCCGCCGTCATGGTCACCCACGACGAGCGCCTCCTGCCGGTGTGCGACCGGGTGCTGGTCATGCACGACGGCGTCCTGGCGCCCAGGTGAGGGCGCGCGCCCGGGGCGGACGTCCCGCCGCTCAGGGGCCCTGCAGGCTCATCTGCCGCGTCAGGCGCCGCGTCGCGCGCTGGGCGCTGACCGCCGCCCACACCAGGGTGACGCCCAGAATGGCGGTGAGCGTGCCCAGCGGCCAGAGCACCACGGCCGCCAGTCCCTTGGCCAGCAGCATGAGCAGCCCCAGGGCGCTGAGCACGACGCCGACGAGGACCCCGGTGCACCACAGCGGGCCGAGCAGCGCCGCCGGCGAGGCGGCCGGCGCCCCGGCCTCCCGGTCCGCGTGCGCCTCCGGCCCGGACACGGGGTTGCCCGACTCGTCGATGTAGAGGGTTCTGTTCATCTCGGGCGCATCCATGATGTGGACGTTATAATCCCGCCCTCAACCCCCGCCCTGCGAAGCCTGTGAATCGGCTGGGCGCACCGGCTCGGCTAGGGTCGGCACGTGCCCACCACGCCGCGCCGCCCCGTCTTCCCCACCGCCGTCTTCCTGGGCGACTCCGTCACGACGGGCTGGCGGTCGATCAGCCACCCGCGCAACCGCTGGACCTCCCTGGTGTGCGAGCACCTGCGCTGGCGCGAGGTGAACCTCGCCGCCGACGGCATGGGGTTCTTCGTCCGGCGCGGCGGGCACCTGCCCGGGGGCGGGCGCTCCCCCTCGTGCCGGGACTCGACCTGGCTGGAGACGGCGGTGCGCGCCGAGCCCGACGTGCTCACCGTGTGCCTGGGCCTGAGCGACGCCGCCGCCCTGCCCTCCCACCTCGACCTGGTCAGGCGGGCCGTCGGCCACGACCTGGAGTTCCTCGCGCGCAGGCTGCGGGGCGTGCCCGTCGTCGTCGCCCCCTACTTCCCGGCGCTCGACGTCGGCCCCCGCTTCGCCGTCGTGCGGCGCCTGATCCACGAGCGGGCCACCGAACTGGGCCTGAGCTCCTCCGACGCCGCCACCAGGGCCGTGGCCGGCGACGCCGCCAAGCTCGCCGCGGACGGAGTCCACCCCGACGACGCCGGGCACGCCGCCATCGCCCGCGCCATGATCGGCGTCTACCGGCGCCTGGCCCCGTCGCTGTGCGGCCGGGGCGGCGCGCCGGTCCGATGAGCGGGCGGCCCCGGGGGACCTCGCCGCCGGGATAGAGTTGGTCCGATTCAGCCCCCGCGTCCGAGGAGGTCTTCGTGCCGCAGCCCCATGAGCCGACGCTCGCCGACGTCGCCCGGGCCGCCGGCGTGTCCCTGACCACGGTCTCGCGCGTGCTCAACAACCGCGGCTACCTCAGCCAGGCCACGAAGGACCGGGTGGCCGCGGCGATCAAGGAGCTGGGGTACCGGCCCAACCAGCTCGCCCGCGCCCTGCACGGCAAGTCCACCCGGACCATCGGCGTCATCGTGCCCACCGTGGCCCTGCCCTTCTTCGGCGAGCTCGCCGCCGAGCTGGAGGACGCCCTGGCCGTCCACGACTACCGGATCCTCGTGTGCAACTCGATGGGGCGGGCCGACCGCGAGCGCGAGTACCTCGACCTGCTGGTCTCCCACCGGGTCGACGGGATCGTCTCGGGGGCCCACAACGAGGACCTGTCCGAGTACGGCGCCATCCGCATGCCGCTGGTGGCGGTGGACAGGGACCTGTCCCCCGGCATCCCGAACGTCCGCTGCGCCAATGAGGAGGGCGGGAGGGCGGCGACCGGCCACCTCCTGGAGCGCGGGGCCCGCCGCCCCGCCCTGCTGACCTCCCGCGCCGGGGCCCACAACCGCCGCGAGGCGGGCTACCGCGGCGCGGTGGCGCGCGCGGGCGTGGAGCCGGTGGTTCTGACGGTCGACTTCCACACCCCCGCGCCGCTGCGGGCCGCGGCCGTCGCCGATCGCCTGGACCCGGTGGCGGACCGGGTCGACGCCGTGTTCGCCACCGACGACCTCAGCGCCGCCGAGGTCCTGGAGTGGGCGCGCGGGCGGGGCCTGCGGGTGCCCGAGGACTTCAAGGTGGTCGGCTTCGACGGGACGCTGGCCGTGCGCCGGGCCCTGCCGGGGCTGACGACGGTCCGTCAGCCCATCGCCGCCATCGCCCGGGAGGCGGTGGCCTCGCTGGTGGCCCAGATCGAGGCCGCGGCCGCCGGGGAGGATCCGCGCGCCGCGCTGGAGCGGCTCGTCGAGCTGCCGGGCGAGCTGGTGGTGGGCCGCACCACCTGATGGCCTGTCGCGTCGTCGGCGGTCCCGACGGCGC
>ERZ772977.1023-NODE-1023-length-15595-cov-2.743308_pt1 | contig 15595 bp, 14 predicted proteins | sample MGYA00511131_ERZ772977 | MGnify/ENA primary metagenome ERZ772977 (study PRJEB29015, sample SAMEA2737935) | human oral metagenome | biome: human oral; feature: human-associated habitat; material: dental | place: China | collected 2151 ...
TACGGTACGTAAAAAATTATATCCATTTACTGATTCTTTTTCATGTAATCCTTTTTTGGATTCTAAAAGATTTTTACCATTTTCATCAATGTATGATGTCCATTTAATCTTACTATATAAATGTTCTACATCCCCGCTCTCAAGTTCTATAGTTTGAACAAAATCATAACCCTCAATATTCTCTTTATCATGAATTCCTTCTTTTTGTGTCAATATCTCTTTATGATTTTCATCTAAGTAATAAGTATGTTTGATTCGTCGATAAATGTGTTCAATGTTACCATCTGGAGTTCGATTTGTTCTCACAAACTCATGCTCATCAATTTCTTTTTTGTCTAGAATACCCTTCTCCTTAGGTAACAATTCTTGTCCAATTTCATCTAAATAAGATGTGTAGTGGATTTTTGAATACACGTGTGTGACGTCACCAGTCTCAGCTCTGTCAGTTCGAATGTAATCATACTCTGGTATCAACTTATGGTCATGAATGCCTTCTTGCTTCTCAGCAAGTTCTCTACCATCTTCGTCCTCATATCTAGTATAGTTAACGACTTCAATTTCACCAATAACTTCGTTTAACTCATTTGCTGGTTGAGTTGGAATGTCTGGTTTATGTACATGAACCTTAGACCCTGTTCCGAATATATCAGTATACATATATGGTAATCCAGCACCCTCTGGGTCTTCTTTCACTCGATTTAAACTTTTTTCACGAAACTCATCCCCTTGAATTGAAGTCTCATTCCACTCTCCATGTGTATAAGAGAAAGAATCCCCTGCTAAAAGAGAAACAAATGAACCTCTTGGAATTGACTCTGCTCCATTAGCCACATTATATTCTACGTCTTTTACTGTATTTGGAACTGGAACTCTATCCGCATCCCATATAATAGTATCTAAACCAGATTCAGATTTAGGTGGTACAAGATTTCCTAACCATGCATTACCACCCACAGTAACACTCTGTAGATAATCAATGTCGGTTGATACTAATCCTGTAACAAGTTTCACTGGATTTCCATCTCCATCAACAAATTGGATATCCAATTGCGTTTGCTTACCAAATGCAGATTCAATACTCATTTGTCTACTTCCATTTGTTGTTTTACCTAATAGTAGATACTGACCACGTTTGTCATTTGGAAAATATGACATATATTCTTGAATAAATTCTGGTTTGTCATCAGTCTTAGTTCTAAACTTTCCTACCTTAATGAGCATATCCACATTTCTACCATCATCTAACGTTGCAACGTGAGTTAGCTTCACTGTAGTACCCTCAGCTGGTAAAGAACCATTACTACCAAGTGCAACATAGTCCCAATCTGGATTGTTAGTAGATACTTGTCCAACTAATTTTGCATCTCCAGATACGACTTCCCATTTAGAGTCATCGTAAATGCGTACACCATCCACAGCACCTTCATAGTCCGAGTCAGCATCAAAGAACATATGAATATTTTTATAATAATCATGAGAACCCTTTGCTTCCTCATTGAATTGTCCATATATACGAACACCCTCTTTTTCCATAATTAATGGAAATTTAGATTTAATATCATCTTCCTCAGATTGGAGACGAGCTTGCTCTTTTTTCACACTTTCCTTGTGTGCTTTTGCGATATTTACTACATTCTCATTAGCTTTATCCACTTTAGCAATAGCAGATTCTATCTCAGACCGTGCTTGTAACATCTCTGAACCTGAATGAACTATTTTTTTAATAACAGTACGTTCAACTTCTGGTGTAACACCCAATGCTCTCAATTCATCCATCCGACCGTCTAGCTCATGTGATTTATATTCCAATATCTCATGACCATCTCTGGTCTCAGCTAAAATGGGACTTGCATAACCCATCAATAGCAACGATGCTGCTAAAGCACCACTGACCTTAAAAGTCCTTTTCATCTTAAACTCACGTCCTTAAAACTTAATATATAACATACTTACATATTAACATAAAACACGTGTCATGTAAAGCCAATCATGTCCATATTAAAAATATTTAATTGATATGTTGACATGCAACAACATATAGTATATAATATTTATTTAGAGATTACATTTAGTTTTATTAAAATCGAACTAAATAATAAATATTAAAATTGGAGGGATGAAACTATGAAGTTTCCAAAATTTATGAAACCAAAAACATTGTTTTCTGGCTTAGCAATCGCTGGTGCTGCTAGTCTATTTTCATTAGCAAATGGTTCTACCGTATCAGCAGATACTATTAGTGTTACACCATCATCAGACGCTTGGGGTAATGGTACGATGTATTTTAGTAAAGATGGAGTTCCTAGTTGGACAGAATATGTTGTACTACGACTAAATGGTCGTGTAGTTTTCTGTTTAGACCCATGGACTTTGGCAGTTAATGGTGCTGATTATGATTACAACGAATCTAAATATACACAAAGTGTGACCAATCTTGGTAAAGCAAACGCACCAGTTGATGAAGAAAAATTCAGAAAACTAGAACTAATTGCTTACTATGGATATTATGGTTCATCTGATACTCGTGACTGGAGAGCTGTAATGACACAAGCTTTAATCTGGGAAGAACTTGGATACACTCCTGAGCGATTCACTGGTGATTTAACAATGACTGATTATGAAAACTTCAAGTCTGAGGTATTAGAAAAAGTCAACAACCATAAAGCTTACACATCATGGAATGGTGAAGTAAAACAAATCCAACGTGGTCAAACTGTTGAATTAACAGATGACAACAACGTTATTCAAAAATTAAGCATTCCGTCTACTCAAGATGGATACACATTCTCGTTGAATGGAAATGTTCTTTCGATTACAGCTACAAATGAAGCTCCTAAAGAATCTAGAACTTTTTCATTCGAAAGTGCCGATAAAGCATATGAAGGTGCATCTTTAATTTGGTACAAGTGGGGTTCTCAAACCGTTGGTGAATTCAAAATCAAAGATGGGAATTATGGTTCTGTATCATTGTCACCACAACCTACTGAAAACATTACTGACATCGAAGGTGCATTTGCATTACGTAAAGTCAACACAGACAAAGAAGGTCTTGCCGGTGTAGAATTTGAAGTATTCCAAGTGAAAGCTGATGGTACTGAAACATCAATCGGTAAATACAAAACTGATAAAGATGGACTATTAAAAGTCAACGGATTAGAAGTTGGTAAATATTACATCCGAGAAGTTAAAGCAGCTGATGGTTATAAGCTCGATAACAAGAAAATTGACTTTAATATCGTCGGTGGTGAACGTGCCACATTAGCAACAGCAACATTATTTACAAATGATAGAATCCCTACGATTCAAACGGATGCTACGAACTTACAAACTGGTACAAAGACAGTTTATAAATTTGAGACTAAAAAAGAAGTCGCTCACTTAACAAACTTAGACATTGGTAAAACATACACTGTCCGTACGTATGAAAACGACAAAGATACTCAAAAACAACGAATCCAAGTACAAGAGAAGAAGATTGTAGCAACTGCTCACGAAATGGATGTTGAATTTGAATATCCAGTTCTTGAAGAAACAGTTGGTCACTGGACAGTATTCGGTGAAGAATTACTTGACGAACAAGGTAACATTCTTGCTTCCAACTTCGACTGGGAAAACGAACGTGAAACAGTCTACAACCGTAATCCTAAATTGAACACTATTGCTCAAGTTAATGGCAAGAAAGTTGTAACAGTTGGAGAAGATGGAAAAGTATCAGATACGATTAAATATCAAGATTTCGAGAAAGGTTCACAAGTATTTGTTCGATTAGAAATCGCCAAATACGGAACTGATGAAGTTGTTGGAACTTACGAAACAACAGCGACCATCGATGAATCTGGTGAATTAGTTGTAAATGCTGATACATTAAATACTAAAGATTTACCAGCTGGTAAATATGTATTATTCGAAACAGTATTTGAAGTAAAAGATGGTAAACCAACAGAAAATGTAATCTCTAAAGAACGTGATAATAAAAATGAAGACCAATCATTTGAAATTCTCAAACCAAATTCTGAGTTACCAAAAACAAATGCTGCGATTACTGGTGGATTAGTAGTAGCTGGTGTACTTGCTCTTGGAGCATCTGGTTACTTCGTATTCAAAAAACGTAATCACAAAGTTCAATAGTTTCATTTCATGAAACAAAAAATAACACTATAGCAATTAAGCTATAGTGTTATTTTTATTGCCCTAATAACTTGCGATATGCTTGTGGGTCATCCATGAACGAACGTATGTTCGCATGTAATGCACTCACCAACAATTCGATGTCGTCATCGCTAATCCATCTTTCAATATCTTCCGGGACATATAGTTGTAACTCAACTACACCTGTTGGTTTATTACCCTCGGAATCAATAGTGTTTAGCTTCACCACATAATCGAGTTCTTTTTTCAACTCAATTGATGGTGTTGTTGGTTTATCCGATAATGTATCTCGATATTTAGACATCAATGTTTGTAATCGTTCGTCGAATCGCTCCAATTCCATATCAATCGGTGTCGTAATCGCACTATACAATCGATTCAATCGTTGTTCAAACACAGCTTCTGTGATGTCTCCTAATCGTAACAATTCCAATCCATACTGCGTTAGCGATAACATATCCATGGACAGCTCACCAATCAATGACTCTTTATTACTAGCCACTAATACAATATGATTCATTGTAGATTTTGTTAGCTCATTTGGTGACATGATTGCTTGAGCATTTAGTTTGTTATACTTAGATAAACAATGTTCTGAGAAATAATCGAAATTATCCAAATCACCAAAGAACTTACCATCACCCTTAGCAAAGTAAATCATGTCATTATCGAATAACGTAGTCTCGTCGTAATCCCAGTAAGCTCGTGACATTCCTAAAATTACTTCCATAACACGATATAGTGAGCATAATTGCTTTACAATAAAACTTGTCCTGAATTTCATATCGATTTCGATACAATTTGTTCCAATCTCGTAATATGGGTGTAGTTTAACGACTTCATCACTCTCTCTTAGATAAATCGGAATTAATTCAATGTCTGATTCGTGAGAGTCACCAAATCCACTATCTTCAATGTTAATCATTTCTTTCTGTGTCACACCCATGAATGTTGCTCTAACTAACTGATTTTCTGTGATGACATGGTATAAGTCCTCACTGCTAACGTTATCTGTACCTACAACATATCGCGAGACGTCCTCTTGTGAGAAAATGTTGTTCGAGTCAACCCACTCATAATGCCCATGAGCATCTCCCGCGTTAGTAGTCTTCTTGCAAACATATTCCTTTTCCATCACTTTACTTAATCGTTCAGCTAAATCGTCAGCTACTCGCACATCATCGTGCACGATTAAAAATAACGGTCTACGTACTTTAGTAGTACCTAAACCCTTCACATACTGTAATAAAATTTCTCTTTCGTTCATTATTTACGTCCTTTCTCGTATAATTTCTGCAGTATTTCAATTACTAAATCAATCATGTCAGTAACTGATTCTACAACTGCCATAATTGTTTGTTCGTAATCAACGTGTTTGTAGCAATGTTTGTATGTATTAAGTTCATTATATGGACACTTAAACTTCCCATTACTCAATTCCAATTTAGCTGGTGGTACAACTTCACGTCGAAAATTAATAGTCCCTTTTACTAGAACCACATCATTCATCTTCTCATAGAAGAAACTAATATTTGTGATGTCGAAAAACTCATCATAATGTAAATTACTTGTCAATTCACTCCCAATCACCAACGTATTCTCGTCCATATAAACATGAATATCATCCCAATCATCACCATGCGACAATGCAATAAGCGACAATTTGTCGTCCTCGCTTAGTCGCTTTAAAAAATATTGTTGTGCTTCTCTTACTTCTTCATTGTTAAGAAATTCCATATCTCACCGTTACTGAAAACTTACAAAAAGTGTTAAACTTTTATGTTCCATTCTTGCTTCATCGAGTATGCTTTCGTATTCAAGTTTACTTAAATACTACTCACAAGTTTTGTACTCTCCACAAGCGTAAATTCCCGATTAACGCTCGGTACATATCTGTAATTACTTGATTTTGTTAGTTTACAGATTTTGTTTTAAAACATTTTCTCCATATTGTTTTAGATTCAAACTCGCTTGAAAGTCTCTATCAATAATGTTTCCACAATCACATTTGTAGACTCTATCTGAAAGTTTTAAATCTTTCTTAATCCCACCACAACAACTACATAACTTAGAACTTGGAAAGAATCTATCTACAATAATTACTAGAATATTATTCCATGTAGATTTGTATTCTATTTGTCTCCTAAACTCATAGAATCCTTGTTGTTGTATGGATTTAGATAAATGTTTGTTTTTCATCATCCCACTTACATTCAAATCTTCAATACAAATAAAACTTGGTTTTCGTTTTACTATCTCAGATGTTATTTGATGTAAATGATTCTGACGAATATTCGTTAATCGTTTAATTAATTTTAAAAGTTCTTTTTCTCTTTTTATAATGTTACTTGTTTTCTTGTAACTCTCTCCTCTCTTATTCATATTATATTTTCTAGAGATAGAACGTTGTAACCTACGTTTCTTCTTTTCTATTTTCCTTACAATTTTTGTCTTATTTATGTTCTCATAAGTATTCCCATTGGAACAAACTGCTAACTCTTTAAGTCCTAAATCAATTCCAACACCTTCGCTTTTAGGTGGAGCGTTAGTATTGTCATCTACTTCCACGCTGACCGATACCCACCAATGTAATCCATCAAAAGTAATTCGTGGATTCATATACTTACAATTAGTTGGAATTTTGCCTTTCTCACAAAGTTTAATCCAATTTAACTTTTGTTTATTTTTCTTCCTACTGGTAGAAAATCCTTCAATTTTTACATGAGTGTCAGTAAATTGTATCTTAACATTATCTTGATAAAACGATGGTTTGGAATTCTTTTTACTTTTAAATTTTGGATGTTTGGATTTTCCTTTGAAAAATCTCTTATAACTATTACAAGCGTCTTTGATTGCTTGTTTTGTTACATTGTTACTAATTTTATTTAACCATTTGTAATTTTCTTGTTTCTTTAACCGTGTGAATTCCTTTCTCAATTCATTGTCAGATAAGAATTTATTACCTTGTTTATAATTTTCTTGTTCCTTAGCAAGTGTCCAATTGTAAGCAAAACGTGAACAATTAGCATATTGAAACAATTTGGTCAATTGTTTGTTATTTGGACTCAATTGTACTTTTAGTGTTTCTATCATATCACACTGTTTCATCTCCTTAAAAGCTATAAGAGTTAACACGTGTTTATAACTATTTATAAGTTATTAACAACAGTTAGAAGACTCTAATTTCTATAATAAAAAGTCACCTAGCTTTTGATTTACTCTTTCGATTTCTAGTTCACGTTCAAGTTTTCTTTTGCCCCATTCTACGTCCAGTGGAACAGTGTAAACGTGCAATCGTCTGTCAACCCCACGGTCAATACGAACCTCACCATTTTTCATCACCACTTCTTGTGTCCATGGAGTTTCAACGATAGCGATTCGTGAGATACCAACATACCAACAACGACTTGCAATCTCATCTGGCACGTCAGAGTTTGGGTCTCGTTCCACCACCAACAATCCACTATGTAAGTTGTCACCGTATTCATCATATTTCGTTGGTGAATGTCTCCATAAAGCATCGTCATGCTCTCGTAACCATCGGTTCAAGATTTCTCGTCGTTGGTTGTCATGCTGAATTGAAACAACTTTCAACAACTCATACAGTGTCCCCTTCTGGAAACCATCATTATCCAATTGGTCGAACTTAAATGTATCGTTCAAGATGTATACATGCTTCTCGATTGGAATTTGTCGTCTAACATACTCGTGAGATACTCGATGACCGTCTTCAACATTTCGATTCTCACGAAATCCTAGAATTACCTCAATCCCTTCATTGTTTGGATAAATTTGTTTTATTTCCTTTTGATTCTCGTAATCATATTCATAGTTAAATTTGTCCGAAACAATCGCATTGCCATCTTCTGATTTATTGGACGCCACATCTCTACCGACATTCTTCATAAATAACTCTTTTAACTTTGTAAACATCTACATTTCCCCCTAAAATAAATCATTATTCGTTTGCTTCTAAAAGTTTATGCATGATATCGAACATGTACGATATAATTTCTCTCAACGAACCAACAGTAAAGCTTGAGATAGCACCAACTCTACCTGTAGTACCTTGTTTCAAACCAACCCCACGGTCTTTAAATTTCACACATTCGTCTATTTCAAAAAGTGGTGGTGTCACTGGAAGTACATCGTAATATGTACAACAGTCACAAAGTATTTCGTAACCAACTCCACCATCATCCAATTGAGTCATGCGTTCTAATACGTAAAACTCAATGTTGTTTAATTGTAAATTATCCCTATGATATAAATATTTTGCCAAACTAGGTTTAATTGTGATTGTTTTAGAATAGTAACAATTGTTAGTTGGTAAATCCAATACATCATCAATATTAATATCGTTATCTTCGATAATTTTAAACAATCGTTCATCATCTTTCAATCGACGAATGAAGTCCTCAAGTGCTTCCAATGAAGCTTCACGTTGTAATAAGTTCATCATATCACACCTTTCAATAAATTATTACTCATTTTCGTCCAGTAATTTATGCATAATCGAAAAAATCACTGATACCAATTCCATCAATGATTCCACTGTAAACTCAGCTTGATTTGTTTCTCGTATTGGAACAAAAACTCGCTCAGTATTCCAATATCCCAAACCACATTTGAATTTCACTTTATCATCAATGTCAATAAGTGGTGGTCTTACTACATCCACATCGTAATGTGCATAACAGTGTACATGTAGTCTCGTACCAGTAATTCGATTGTGCCTATCTCTTAGTGTGTACTCTCTAACATCAAATTCGATGTCAAAAAGCGTGTAATTATAATTACTAAATAAGTACTGTGCTAAACTTTTTGTAACAGCAACAATCTTAGATTGTCTTCCATCGTCTGCTGGTAAATATAAAATATCGTCTATATTCACATTGTTTTTATCAATAATGTTCATTAGACGCTCATCACCTTTCAATCGTCTTATGAAATATTCATATGCTTCCATTGAAGCTTTGGAACTTAATAAATCCATCATATTCATTCCCCTTTTAATAATTGTTCAAAAATCCTAAACGTTACATCCACTAATTCATCAGCTGTTCTCACTTCAAATGTAGTTTCCATTCTACGTAGATTTGTGTAACGCCCATCAATCTCATTACTGCATTCTCGACCAAATTCATCTTTGTAAATGAATTTCACATCCTCCATGTCAATTGCTGTTGGAAATACAACTTTAAATGAGAAGTCAATCTTACAATTCACATCCAAAACATTACGTTGCCAATTATTTGTGATTCGCATATTGATTGAACCTATCTCGACATTATCGTCCTTAGTTGGAAAGTGTTTCAACAACTCATTTCTTACCAATACACCGTGTTGACCCCACTCTCCGTCAATTGACGTATAGAGTACATTCTCTAAATTCACATCGTGTTCTAACACTAATGTGTCAATCATCACATCGTCATTTAAACGTTCAAAAAATGAAAGTTTAAAATTATCCATAAATGCTCTATCTACAAGTACCAAACTACTCACCGTCTCTCTTATACTCACGTTCTTCACGTACTCGTTGCGTAAATGTTTTCTTTTCTTCTTTTGGTGCATTTCTAGTTTCAGTAGTACTAAACCAGTAAATTGCGTAGAAAACAATACCAGTAATAAGAGTGTAAAAAATTAATGGAATCAAGAATGTCAATACGAATACAATCACAGTTCCAATTCCAACCACCATTGTTGGTACTCCTAGTGCGATAGTTCCAATAATCATTCCCATAAATAAAGGTAACACTACAGAAATTACAAATGTAGCTACAATCAACCAAAACATTACTTTAGCAAATCCTTTTAAATTTTTCATATATAAAACCTCATTTCTTAACTTGATAATATTATTATATCACAAAATGATTTTAAGTACAGACCTAGAGAAAAACTTTTTGAAAAAATTATATGCTTTTATTTGCGATTTAAGACACCTTAGAGCGATTTTAAGTCACCAACATGTAAATACATTAAAACGTGCTTAAAATCACTCAGAGCTAAAATATGAGCTTCTGAGAGCATTCTATATTTATTTTGTCTTTTCGGATTCACAGAACGCATGTAAGTGCACGATAGTTGCATTCTAGAGCGTTGATTGAGATTTTGTAATTTATGAACGATTTCAATAGTAGTTGTTTAGAATGTTCGTAAATTACTGATTTTAATACTTTCACTCTACAAGGTGTGCAGTACTTTTTAGTTCTGCACAGGTTCTGCACAGGTTCTGCACAGGCAGACGACCTTCAACTATCGTTGATATCAAGCTTTTTATAAGACCTCAAAAATTAAGCTGTGCAGATGTGCAGAACTTTACCCCAAAAGTATTTTTTTATTAGACGTTTTCAATAATCTACTTTTACCCTATAGTTCTGCACATCTGCACAGCTTATCTCTTTCTCTTTTTTCACAAAGTAGAAGAAAGAAGATAACACCAACGTTTCTGAGGTGTTAAACCTAAGAATTGTAAACGCTTTCTTGCCTGTGCAGAACCTGTGCAGAACCTGTGCAGAACTATGTGAATTTTTTGTGAAGAACCCACAGTTGTTGTCAAATCAACGTTTCTGACCCATGCTTTGCCTGTGCAGAACTTTTTTCCACCACTTTGTGAACATTTCACAAACTTCGACAAAAAGTACCCAAAACCGTTGGGAGAGTAGTTCACAAGTGGTGTTTTAGGTGCACCTAAATTCACACCTTCTTCACATTTTTACCGCAATTTCTTCACACAATTTCAAGGAGTTCTGCACACTTCTGCACACTTTATTGACTCGTCTTAAACTTTTCTTAACTTTTACAGCACACTTTCCAAGAGTTCTGCACAGTTCTGCACAGCTTAGCACACTTTTATAAAATGTGATTAAATCAACGTTTCTAAGAATTTTGTAAAAATCTAAGCATAAAAAATAGGAATTACGCTCATTTTTCAATGTTCGTAATTCCCATGAATTTTATAATTCTGTTTTATTGTAAAGTTTTTCAATTTCGCTATATGGTAAAGAATATAATTCTGTATCTTTCATTCCATTCAACGCTGCTAACTCATTTAGCTTTTCAACTTGCTCATCTGGAGTCAATCCATCTAAGAAGTTTTTTGCATTATTTTTTCTAAATGCATTGATAGTACTTTTGACAGCTTTGTAACGCTTATCATTTGGTGATAAGTCTAGCAAGTCTAAACCGTCACTGTACTCTCGAATGTGACATTCAGTAAATGGTACTGTAGTGAAACGTTGACGATAAGGATGTAAGACATCATATCCATTTTCTTTCAAGATTGGCTTCAATCTTGCTGTGAACAATTGTGTTCGCATTGGTTTTGCACCCGGATTGTGAATAGACACATAATCACAGTATTTCAAGTACAATAATGTTACTGGAACAACTCGTTGTTTAAACACTCCACCAGCTTCGCAATCGACAATGAAGTCATCCACGATATCTGCAGAGTCGCTCATCGCTTGTTTTAATTCACCATTGAAAGCGACTACGAATTCGTCGAAATCAGACTTCACTGGTAAGCGATATTGACCGTCCAACAACCAAGACACAAGAGCTGTATAATACTCATATTGTAAATTGGTTTCAAGCGAACTATTTACCAATACGTCTAAAGAAGCACCGAATGTAGAAATTACACGCTTACGCAATTCGTCTACTTCAATGTCAGTATTTACTTCACGAAAGTTATCGCTTGTCCATTGTACAAATAAAAGTCGGTCTTCGATTGCTGAGCCACGTTCAATGAGTCGCATGAAATCATTGGTTAATTGAATTCGCATTCCAGTATGTTGGATTGCAAGTGCGTCTTTGTACTTACGGTCAACATATACGATTTTACCCATTACGAGCTGTTTGAAACGTGTCGTCACTAATCCATTCATCACCCAATTTGTTGTTAAGTCATCACCAGCGAGTAATTTGTGATATGGTCGAATCAATTCAAAAATTGAGTTAGTATCATAGTCATGTAAGTTGATATCTAGATATTGAACTGGTCCGGCCATCGCTTTACATTCATCTAAGAACGTAGATTTACCGTTACCACCAGTACCTTCAATGACAATTTGTCTATGAATATCCAAACCACACAAGCAAGATAATAATGTTGTCTTAATAAACTTTAACTTTATTGGGTCATTGATACTCCATCTATCGTGAATTGCTTCTATAGTAGAAATAAATTCTGGTTTAATTTCATGGATTGCTTTTACGTCAAAATTATACGTATGTGGAAAGAAGTATCGTTTTCCATTTTTATCCGTTGTAGTATCTTCATATAACATTGTGTTCAAATTAAAAATACCAGACTTACATTTAATAAGATGAGATGGTGGTAGTACAATTTCTTCTACTAATCTATCATCTAATACTTCGACTTCAAAGATACGTTCGATGTCTTTGGATGTTAACAATCCATACAATTCATATTGTTTAGATACACGTAACACATGATTAATCATTGTGTCTAATTCAGATGTATATTCTTGTTTGTCATAATCTGGAATAAAATATGTTTTTGAACTACCAGTTTTTAATACAGAGAACTCACCAACAGCTAACAATGAAGCAATAATCAAATTTGTACCAATACGCTTACGAGATAACAGTCGTTGATATTTTTCAATCTCGTCTGATAATGCATTATAAAATTCTTGATTTGATTGGAATTTGAATTGCTTAGTTGATGTCAATGAATTCACCAGCTTTCCATAAAAGTACACGACAACCAGACCAGCTACACATTTCAAGTAGTCGTTCTGGTTCTTTCGAATCGAAAACGTCAAGCGAGTCGATGATTAATGTTGTTACGTGCTGTACAACCACGGTACGTAGTGCATCTTTCATGTCGCTTACTCCGAATACATATGTGCTTTTGAATCCGTGCTTTTTACAAGCACGTTGGATAGACTCACGCTCGTCGGATGATTTCAATAATAAAATCGTACGAGCATTACGCACAGTGTTTTGATTTTCTTTTAATCGTTTTACATCGCTTTCGTTATAATCATATCTATTTACACCAATCTCAGTACGTCGAATTGTACCTTTACTGCAGTGCTGGGACAACATTGTACGACTAATTTGAAGCGTTTCTAAAATCGTTTCTGCTTTCATGCAAGAACCTCTCTTTCTGATTAATGTAAAACTATTATACCACACCTCCGTTGTCATGTACATATAAAGTTTATATTTTTTATTTTGATTTTAGGGTATACACGGAGACTTTTTTATGATATAATGATAAAAGCGAGGTGATGAAAAAATGTTGATGATGTCGAATGATGGATTACGAAACTTAATCAAACGTGATATTTTATCAAAAACTGAGGATTATCACGATGAGTTGGTTTATCTATCTAGCAAATATGGAACTAAGGGTTTCGAACGAGAAGTCTTCAAACTCATTCGAGACGATTCTTCTATTATAGAAGAAAAAATCAATTCATTGTATGTCAATACGTTAACGTGGGGGAATTGTCAACAGTGTTATCAAGATATTGGAACAACACTGTCGATGAATTTAACAGCGTTTCGATTGAAACATGAAATTGACAAACGTATCGATAGAGAGCTTGAAGAATTGGTAAGTGATTTAGCGAATTACATTCAACCAAGTGCAATTGTGAAACCACCAAATGACTATAGTTACTTATTATATGTTAATGAGTTGACAGCTTGGGAAAAAGTTCTTGGAACAAACTATAACACAACTTATAGAGAATGGTTGTTCAAGCAAGACATTCTTAAGTGGAAAGACAACGAAGTATTAACAAAATTGACGGATAGAATGCATGAAGATATGAGTGAGTACTATACTCGCACATTTAGACATGTGAGTCATTTTGATAAGGGTCTCACTAGATTGCATGGTGCGATTTATAGCTTCTTGGAGAAAAATAGTGATTATATCTTTGAGTTTTTAAACGAATTACGAAAGGAAAATGTATAAAGATGAAAAATGAGATTACACTACATAGTGTAGGTGAGTCATTACTTCCAGTAGTAAGTGACTTACACTTAGAATTGGAATTAGTAGGAGACCATTACTCAATTGTGAATCATGATGAATTCATGGCTGAGTTAAAACAATTAGATGAACAAATTGACAATTATGAATATAAGTCAGAAGATAGACAAGATGTCAAGAAGTTCCGAGCAGCTGTGAATAAATATTCTACAAATTTAAATAAAGCTGTGAAAGAACATCAAACATACTTATTCGGACATGTTAATGAACAAAAAGCAGAAGCTTCTGGTTTAATGAGTGGTATCATCAAGAAATTAGACGTTGGTCTAAAAGAAGATGAAGCTCGAATGAAAGCTGAAAAAGCATATGAGTTGGAACAAGCATTTAAAAATGCAATTGTACACTTTGAGCATTTGAAAAATTCTCAATTGAGTTTTGAAGATGTTCAAAACAGTTCATGGTTCAACATCACAACATCTAAAACAGCTGCTATTCGTGAATTGGATGAACGATTAATCGCAGTTAATGAATTAGTTGCAAATATCATGAATCCAGAAAAAGACGTTTTGAAAAACGCTGATGCATTAAGCCGTACTAACTGGAATGAGTTACAAGCGTTAAACTTAATTGCAACTGAGCATAAAGCTGTTGAATTAGAACAACAACGTCAAGTTGAGATTAAAGAACAAATTGTTGAGAAAGTGGCGGAAAAAGTAGTTGAAGAAGATGTTAAGATTGACAATTTAGACGAAAAAGCTACTATCTTAATTCACAAATCAGACTTAAGACGTGTTGAAGCAATGCTTAAAGGATTGAAAGTTGACTATACAGTAATTCTGTAATCAGAGGACGGTGATGTGAACATGGAATTTAAAGAAGATGTATTAGAAGCATTGGGAGCAAGTGCTGAGTCGATTCTGAAAGAGTCAGCATTAAATCTGATTGAATTAAGAGCACTAGTGCGACCAACAAATGATGAATTAGCATTACAGGTGTTAGAACTGTCACAAAAATTAAACCAACTGGCATCAAATGTTGTTATGATTTGTAAGTTACAACGACCATTTGAACCACTGTTGAATAAATTGGTGACGATTAAAGAAAACTTGAAATATGTACGTGAGATTGTAGTGAATGATTTCGCACAAAACTCTGACGAGTATCATTACATTTCTCACACATTAGAATTGGTTGATTCCGTACCAGAAATCGGAAATATCTATAACGAAACAAGAAAGATGTGATTACATGTTGAATTATGATTTATTGATGTCAATAATCAACGAAGACAGAATCATCGATGAGATTGGTAGCATCATGTCAACACGACATGGTTCGCAGTTTATCGAATTGTCGCAATTAATTATCAACATACTTGAGAAAACCAAAGAAAGCAATGATGTTGCTTTACGTAAACAAGCGTACACTGAGCTGGTTAAAATCCATCAATCATTGAAACAATTC
>ERZ772977.1026-NODE-1026-length-15515-cov-32.695084_pt1 | contig 15515 bp, 9 predicted proteins | sample MGYA00511131_ERZ772977 | MGnify/ENA primary metagenome ERZ772977 (study PRJEB29015, sample SAMEA2737935) | human oral metagenome | biome: human oral; feature: human-associated habitat; material: dental | place: China | collected 2151 ...
ACAGGAAGGGAGAGTCTCATGTCAACGACCCCGACTCCCGTCGAGGACGATCTCGATACCGGTCGGATGATCGCCAGTCGGTGGCGACCCGCCACCCTGCGCACGACGCCGTCGAAGGAGGACCGGGGGCTGTTCGGCCACCCCCGGGGCCTGCCCTGGATGCTCAACGTGGAGATGTGGGAACGCTTCTCCTACTACGGCATGCGCGCCATCCTGCTGTACTTCATCACCGACACCGTGGCCGGCGGCGGCCTGGGCCTGAGCGCCAACTCCGGGCAGGTCATCCTGGCCTCCTACAGTGCGGCCGTCTACCTTCTGGCCATCCCCGGCGGCATCTTCGCCGACCGCATCATCGGGCCGTGGCTGTCCACCCTCTACGGCGGCCTGGTCATCATGGCGGGCCACATCTGTCTGTCCATCCCCACGCCCGCACTCGCCTGGACGGGGATCGTGCTGGTGGCCGTGGGCACCGGTTTCATCAAGCCGAACCTGTCCACAATCGTCGGGGGTCTCTACGATGACGACGACCCTCGGCGCGACGCCGGATTCCAGCTGTTCTACATGTCGGTCAACCTCGGATCACTGGCGTCCCCACTGGTGACCGGCTGGCTGCGCGAGCACTACGGCTACCACGCCGGCTTCTTCTCGGCCGCCGTCGGCATGGGGGTGGCCCTGATCGCCTTCATCTACGGCCGCCACAAGCTCTCCGCCTTCGCCTTCACCGTCCCCAACCCCATCCGCCCCCAGGAACGCCGGAGCTTCATACTCACCTCGCTCCTGACCGTGGTGGCCGCGGCCGCACTCGTCTCGGTCCTCAACGTCCTGACCGGCAGCCTACTCGACGCCATCTCCGCGACCATGCTCATCATCCCGGCAGGTGCCGCCCTGGGCTACTTCGTCCTCATGTTCCGCTCCCCCAAGGTCACGGCCCGTGAGCGCACCCACCTGCGCGCCTACATCCCCCTGTGGATCGGCGCGGTCCTGTTCTTCATGATCTCCGAGCAGGCAGCCGGCAAGATGGCCACTTTCGCCAAGGACAACACCGACGGCACTATCCCGTGGCTCGGCTGGGCCATCACACCCGAGACCTACCAGTCCATCAACCCGGCCACGATCGTCATCCTGGCACCATTCATCGGTTGGCTCTTCACCCGGCGGGCGGGCAGGTTCCCCTCCACCATCATGAAGTTCGCGATCTCGGTGCTCATCATCGGGGGATCGGCCTTCATCCTGGGCTACGGCTTCCAGATCTGGCCGGGCGGCGCAAAGCTGTCCCCCTGGTGGTTCCTGGCCGTGGTCTTCATCATCCAGACCGTCGCCGAGCTCTTCCTGTCCCCGGTGGGCCTGTCCACGACGTCGGCGCTGGCACCCAAGAACTTCGCCTCCCAGACAATGAGTCTGTGGCTGCTGACGACGGCCACCGGTCAGGGGCTGGCCGGCTTCATCATCTCCAGGACGGAGAACATCGCGAACTCCACCTACTACTACGGCCTGGGGGCCGTGACGGTCGCAGTGGCCATCATCCTGTTCATCGTCGCCCCGTGGACGGAGCGGAAGATGGCCGACGTCGGGGTCACCTCCCAGGACTAGTTCGCAGGACTAGACACGGCTAGGCCGCCGCGAGCTCGTAGGTTGAGTCTTGGGTTCGTAGGTTCAGGGCACTGTGCTGTCTCCTCACTTTTGAGACATGTGGGTGTCATGACGTCTGAGGCACTCGCTCGGGCGGAAACCCGGGGCAAGCTGGTGGTCCTGGGGTCGAGGACGGGACGAAGGGAAGAGGCCTGGCGGGTCCTGGCAGGTCGCTGGTGTCCATGGTGCTGACATTAAAGGCGTATCGGCGCTGCACGCTGGAGAGAAACCGCAGGATTCCAACGATCCCCGCTGGGCGCTTCGACGCCAGGCTCGTCAATGTCAGCGCTGTGGACACCGGGCCGCGCAGGAGCGAGAGTCCGGGGTTCGTACGGCAGAGCCCGGCGACTCCGTCACGGGTCCTCCTGCACCGTTCCCTGGCCGTCGTCTGCGCAGGGTCTTAGTGGTCATGGTTCGACGCCTGCCCCGCCCAGAACTGGCTCGAGATGGCCCGCGAGTCGCCCTACTCCACGAGGGTCGGGATCCACTGGCCAAGGGTTGTGCGTACTGCACGAAGGTCCCACCTACCACCAGTACACCCAACCCTCGTCCAGTAGCACCCCACCCTCGTGCAGTGCATCCAGACAAGGCCGGCAACCACCAGAGCGACCGGGGCAGCCCCTCCGACAGGTCGAAACAGCAGCTCGCCCATCTCTCTCCCATCTGGCAGACGCACCCCACCGGTGTCGTGAGATGTCATGACATCCGAAACTCTCAGAAGCCACGAGACAACACAGCAGGTTCAGGGCACGACCGCAAGGGTTAACCTACGATCGCACGCCTCCGACTGCCACCGGCGGGCCAGCGAGGACGAAGAAGGAGACCGCTGTGAAGGACTACGCCTCCGGTGAGGAGCTCATCGCGGAGATCCGCAAGCGCGCTGAGCTGTTCATCGCCGAGTTCGACGACGTCCCCGCCTCCGAGCTCCACACGCTCAAGGACGGGGTGGACCGCACGCCGGCGCAGATGCTCGCCTACCAGCTGGGGTGGATGGACCTGCTGCTGGGCTGGGAGCGCGATGAGCAGGCCGGACGCGAGGTGGTCACGCCCGCTCCCGGGTACCGGTGGAACCGACTCGGCGATCTCTACAGCGCCTTCTACGAGCAGTGGCGTGACGCCTCCCTGCCCCGGCTTCAGGAGGCCTTTCGGAACCGGGGCGACGACGTCGTCGCCCTCGTGGCATCGCTGAGCCGGGAGGAGCTCTTCACTTCCGGGCAGCGGGCGTGGGCCTCCTCGACGCCGTCGGCCTGGCCGGTGGCCACGTGGGTGCATATCAACACGGTGGCGCCCTTCACCTCCTTCCGCACGAGGATCCGCGCCTGGAAACGCCACTGAGTGCCACCGAGCGCCACCGAGCGCCACCGCGGGTAGGACACGATTCATGGGGGCCACCGACGTCTTCGGTGGCCCCCATGAGATCAGAGAGTGCTGACGTCACTTGGAGGTGATCGCCTCGGCGAGCTCCTCGAAGCAGCTGACGTAGGCGTCGATCGCCTCGTCCGTGTGGGTCACTGACAGGGTCCACTCCTCCTCGCGGCCCGGGGTCATGAAGATTCCCCGGTTCATGTTGAACAGCCAGGCGAGCTCGGACAGCTCCGCGTTCTGGTGCTCCTTGAAGGACTCGTAGTCGACGACCTTCTTGGGGGAGAAGGTGACACACCCCTTGCCGCCGACGCCCACCGCGTAGCCCGGAAGGTTGTAGCGCTCAATGACCTCCGTGCAACCCGCGAGAATGCGATCGTTGAGGTGGTCGAGGTGGGCGTATGCCTCCGGGTTGAGGACCTTCTCGAGGTTGGCCCGCACTGCGGCCATCACCAGGGGGTTGCCGTTATAGGTGCCGACCTGGAAGACGGTGTGGTCCTCCACCACGGACATGACTTCCTCGGTGCCTCCGATGGCGCCCGAGGGCAGACCGCCACCGAGGGCCTTGGCCATGGTCACCAGGTCGGGAGTCACTCCGAAGCGCTGGGTGGCGCCGCCCGGACCGATGCACAGGCCGGTCTTGACCTCATCGAAGATCAGGACGACGCCGTGTCGCCGGGTGATCTCGCGGACCTGCTCCAGATATCCCGGTTCCGGCAGCACGACGCCCAGGTTCATCATGGCCGGCTCCATGATGACGCAGGCGGGCTTACGCCCCTCATCGGTCAGCCGGATGATGCGGCGCTCCATGGCCTCGGCATCGTTGAAGGGAACCGGCACCGTCATCTGGACGGTGGCGTCGGGAATGCCGCCTCCGTAGGGCAGCGAGGCCAGGTTGTCACGGTCACCGATCTTGTCGTACTCGACGCCGATCGAGACCATGACGGTGTCGTGGTGCCCGTGGTAGGAGCCGAAGATCTTCATGACCGTGTCGCGACCGGTGTAGGCGCGTGCAATACGGATCGCGTCCATCGTGGACTCCGAGCCCGAGTTCGTGTAGCGCCACTTCGGCAGCCCCCACCTGCTCGAGAGGTTCTCCGCCACCGCCAGGGCGTCCTCGGTCGGGGCGGCGAAGTGGGTGCCCTTGCCGTACCGCTCCTGAATGGCTTCTCCGATCACCGGGTGGGCATGCCCCTGAAGCATCGATCCGAAGCCGTTGTGGAAGTCCCACATCTCGTTGCCGTCAACATCCCAGACCTTCGGCCCCTGCCCCCGTTCGAGGTAAATGGGCCAGGGCTCGCGCAGCTGGTACGAGGAGGCGACACCGCCGGAAAGGCTGTTTCTCGCGCGGTTGTACATGTCGCCGGACCCCTTGGTCCGTTCATTGAGGCGCCTGGACTCGATCTCCGTCAGCTCAGCGACTCGCTCCATGTTGATGCTCATTGCTCACTCCTTCGTGGTCCGGCCTGGCGTCCACATATCGTGCGTTTGATTACCGGCGCATCGATCAGCTGTGGCCGTCGATACGATGACAATGTGATTCCTCTCAGCTCCTTCCGCCGGCCTGGCGCGGAGTGAGCTGTTTTCATGTGTGTGTTCGCTCCGGTTCACTGCATCTATGACGCAGCACGGAGCTGGGAGGCTTCACCATCGTCCTCCTCTAAGACAGTTGCCACCTTCAACTCCTCGGTGACAGCGTCGGATCGTGCGATCACCTCCCCGCGGAAGAAGGCCGGTGCTCGGACGTACTGTACGAGCATCAGCACCACGCCCAGGAGAATGAGGGCGAGGGTGAGGACGAAGACGAGACCGACGCCGAAGACCTGCGATCCCGACCCGTACTCGGGGTTGAGGGAGTCCTTCAGGGTCAGGCCGAGCAGCAAGAAGAGGATAAGACCTCCCAGTCCCGGTGAGACCAGCGTGAAGAAGAAGTTCCTCACTGAGGAGAACCATTTCCCTCGAAAGTACCATACCGCGGCGAAGGCGGTGAGACCGTAATAGAAGGCGATCATCGCCCCCAGGGTCTGAACCGTGTCCCACAGGACGGAGGTGGATACGAATCGCAGCAGGGTATAAAAGGTCGAGGCGGCGACCGCCGAGACGACTGTTGCGCGACCAGGGGTGAGGAAGCGCGGAGAGATCTCGCCGAGCTTCTCCGGCATCGCCCCGTAGTATCCCATCGACAGCAAGGTGCGGGCGGGAGAGACGAAGGTGGACTGCAAGGACGCCGCGGACGAGACCAGCACCGCCGTCGACAGGAGGATCGCGAACGGCCCCAGAACCGGTCTGGCCAAGGCGAAGAAGACATTGTCCTGGATCGCAGGATTGCCCAGTCCTATCCCATCCTCCCCCAGGCCGGCGAACATCATGGATCCAATCGTGACGAACATGTACACCGAGACAATTGTCATGACAGTGAGCACGGCGGCGCGCCCTGGAGTGGAGCTGGCGTCGTCGGCCTCCTCATTGACCGTCAGCGACACGTCCCAGCCCCAGTAGATGAACAAGGACAGGGACACGCCCGCCACGAAAGTCCCCAGCGAGTCGACGGCGAAGGGATTGAACCATTCGAGCTTCACGGGTGTCGGATTGACGGCGGTTCCGGTGAAGTAGCGGTAAATGGCCACCGCGCCGAAGCCGAGGAACACCGTCAGCTGAAACCCCACCAACCAGTACTGGAGCTTCTGGGTGGTCTGCATATCACGGTACGCGATCCAGGTCGCCAGCGTGATGAAGACCAGGCAGGTGAGGGTATTGACCCATACGTTGTCGGAGAGATCCGCAATGGCGGAGTTGCGAGTCACCTGTGCGAGCAACAGATAGAAGAAGTCGACGGCGATGGCCGCAAGGTTCGACAGGACGACGACGGTCGCCACAATCAGCCCCCATCCGTTCATCCACCCGATCCACGGACCGAAGGCACGCGTCCCCCAGGTGAAGGATGTGCCCGAGTCGGGCATCGCCGCATTGAGCTCTCGGTACCCGAAGGCGACCAGGAGCATCGGGATGAATCCGACGAGGAAGATCGCCGGTACCTGCTCGCCCACCTCTGAGGCGGTCGGCCCCAGCGCGCCGGTGAGGGTGTACGGGGGCGCGATGCAGGACACCCCGATGATGATGGCGCCGAGCAGACCGACAGAGCCCTCGGCCAGTCCCTTCTTCGACAGCCCGCCTCCGGAGCTCGTGGTAGCCGCGCTCATGTTGCACCCCCGACGTCGGCCGCGTCGGCTGGGACCGCGACGAGCGGCACCGGCAGGACCCGCAGGATCTTGTTGGCGTCCGGCCCCAGGAACAGACGCCCGCTCTGGGCCAGTCGCGCCGATCCCAGGAAGGCCAGCTCATTCCTGTTCCACTCCATGGCCAGCACGGCGGCGCTCATACTGTGAGCGTGGACGATCTGGACACGCTGGTCATCCAGCCCCTTGAGATCCAGGCGTACCTCGGCGAGCAGGGCCTCGGTCCTCTCCCCGATCTCCGCGGTGTTCTGCGAGTCGCCGGTGGCCACCGTGATGAGACGCAACGGGACACCGGCTCTGTCAGCGAAGGTCCTGGCCTTGCTGAGCACCCCCCTCCACCTGCCGGACTCCCCCAGCATGACCGTGATGCGTGAGAGTCCGTCGAGAGGGGCGTGCCTCATGCCGCGCGGGGACAGGGCGACCGGAACTGTCGAGGAGTTGAGCAGGGTCTGCCCCACGGAGCCGAGGGACACTCGTCCCAGGACCCCGTGACGGCCCCCGCCGGCGACGAGCAGGTCGGCCTTGAGCTCCTCGGCCGAGGCGATGATGCCCTCGGGGAAGGAGAGGCTGTACCGCAGGTACTTGCTCACCGGCACACGGGGCCGATGCTCCTCCATGATCTCCGACATCCAGTCGTCGACCTGCGTGGCGACGACGTCCTGGAAGGCGTGATCGGTGACGTCAAGGACGTAGCGTCCCCCGCCGCCCTTGACGACGGTGACGAGATCGAGTGGGCACGAGAACGCTTCAGCGAGAGACACCCCTAGGTGGTAGGAGTCTCGACCGCCGAGCGAATTGGTGAAGGCCGTCAGAATGCGCATGGGGGTGACCTCCTGTTCGCTTCCGGGGCGTCACAGGGCACTCATGACGTGCTTGATACGTGTGTAGTCCTCCACGCCGTAGACGGAGAGGTCCTTGCCGTAGCCGGACCGTTTGAAGCCGCCGTGCGGCATCTCCGCGACGAGGGGGATGTGGCAGTTCACCCAGACGCAGCCGAAGTCCAGGTCCCTGCTGAATCGCAGGACACGCTGGTGGTCAGTCGTCCAGATGGACGAGGACAGGGCGTAGTCCACGCCGTTGGCCAGGGCCAGGGCCTCGTCGTCGGAGGAGAACTCCTGAACGGTCAGGACCGGCCCGAAGATCTCCTGCTGCACGAGCGCGTCGTCCTGCTTGAGCCCCGAGATGACGGTGGGCGCGTAGTAGTAGCCGCTCTCGCCGACGCGGTGGCCACCGGTCAGCAGGTGGGAGTGCGCGGGCCGCTCCTCAACGATCTTCTGCACGGAGTCGAAGTGGCGAGCATTGTTGAGGGGACCATAGAACGCCTCCTCCTCGGGGATCGGACCGGTGCGCAGGGACTCGACGTGACGCACCAACGCTTCGGTGAACTCCTTGGCCACCGAGGCCTCGACCAGGACGCGGGTGGCGGCGGTGCAGTCCTGCCCGGAGTTGAATATCCCTGCGGCGGCGATGCCCTCGGCGGCAGCCTCGATGTCGGCATCGGCGAAGACGACGGCGGGGGCCTTGCCTCCCAGCTCGAGATGGACGCGGGTCACGTTGCCGGCCGCCTGTTCGGCGAGATCCGAGCCCGCGCGCACCGAACCGGTGAGCGCGACCAGCCCGGGCACCGGGTGGGAGCTCATGAGCCGCCCGGTCTCCCCGGTGCCAAGCACCAGGTTGAAGACCCCTGGCGGGAGGATCTCACTGGCGATCTCAGCGAAGACAATGGCGCTCTCGGGCGTGTTGGCACTCGGCTTGAGCACCACCGTGTTGCCTGCGGCCAGAGCGGGCCCGACCTTCCAGATGAGCATCATGAAGGGGTAGTTCCACGGAACGATCTGCCCGACGACGCCGATGGGCTCGCGGCGAATCTGCGAGTTCAGCCCCTCGGCGTACTCCCCCGAGGCGACACCCGACTGGAGACGAGCGGCCCCGGCGAAGAACCGCAGCTGAGAGGCCCCTGTCACGACTTCCTCCGCCCGAATCATCTCGGCGAGCTGACCGGTGTTGCGGCGCTGAGCCTCGACGAGACGGTCGGCATTGGCCTCCAGGGCGTCGGCGAGCCGGAGCAGGAGCATCTGCCGTTCCGCCGGCGTTGTCAGCCGCCAGCTCTCGAAGGCCTTGAGGGCGGCGTCGTAGGCGGCGTCGACATCGGCGGAACCCGAGACCGGGCACTGCGCTACGACCTGTTCCGTTCGAGGATCCACGACGTCGAACGTGGCATCGGTGGCTGCCGGAATAAATTTTCCGTTGATAAAGTTCTGGAGGAGAGGAAGGCTCATGTGAATCACTCTGCTTCTTGGCTTCGGCGGGACGTCGGTGTCGAGGTGAGAAGTTTCGAAAGTCGAAAGAAAATGAGACGACTCGGGCATCTACTGCCCAAGCTCACGCAGGACCGGCGCAGGCCACATCGCCGCTAGCGCCCGATGAGTCACAAGTTCTGCTACGACAACTCGGGCTAAGGTCCTAGGTGACAGCGTCATAGTAAGCACACACGGCAGAGTATGTCGAACATCACGTTCCACACTTCAAGGAATCGCATCAAAACGCGGAAAAGTCACCCTTGTGCGAGATGACAAACCGTCACTCCGCCCAAAAATGTAACGCACACCACAAATTTGCCCGCTGCTCGGCATCCTCGATGTCGACGCCGAGTGCCCTCCTCAGGCGCGCAAGACGTGCGGGGACGGAGTTTCGATGCACCCCCAGACGCTCGGCGATGCGCTGCACCGCCCCGGCCTCGCTGAGGTAGATCCTCAACAGCTCGAGCAGCTCGGGCTGATCGGCGACGCCCCCGAGGCGAGCGCGGGCGAAGGCTTGGGCCCGCTCCTCGTCCAGGAGGTCCGTGACCGACGGCCGTCCCGAGGTCTCCCAGCGCACCGCCTGTCCGAGCTGCCGAGTTCCGGTGCAGACGGACAGCGCCTGCTGTGCGCCCCGCGGCAGATCAGTGATGCCGACAGGACCGCTGACGCCGATCCGCATCCGCTCCGTCCAGGGCGTGACACTGCCGTCCTCAAGAAGGGAGGGAACGCGCTCGACCTCACCGAGGATCATCAGGCGGGTCCCGCCCCGGTCCGTGCGCCACAGAAGCCGCTCCCCCACCGGAGCCCCCCGACTCTCGACGAGTAGGCGGGCCAGCACTGTGGAGAGCCCGGCAACGTCAGCACTGCCACCCTCGAGGCAGACAACCCGCCACTGATGACCACCACCGGTAGCGGGCACCGATCGCCGCTCCGGAGACGGCAGGCGTGTGAGGACGAGCTCGTGAACCTGGTCCGCCAGCGCCAGTCCCTGCTCGATGTCACCTGCCAGGAGATGCCGGGTGGAGGCCCCCACGAGCTGGAGGAGCCATCCGGTGAAGGCCTTGGAGGACTCGGCGATGAGATTCAGAAACGACCAGGCGAGATCGACCCCCAGGGTCTGAGCGCGCGTGAGCGTCTCGCGCTGAACGGTCGCCAGGTAGCGCTCGGGCTCGCCGGTGATGCCGACCGGGCGGACGACCAGCCGCATGTCGCCGAGGCCGACTGCTCCGGCTCCTCGCATCCCTCCCGGACGGATCCGGTCGATGCACTCGGCGACCTCGTCGTCGATTCCCGTCGCCTCCGGCCCGAAGGGACCGACCACGGTGCGTCCCGTGGCATCCCGCAGGGACACCTCGCCCCGGAGGATCGAGGCCAGGGCGCGCATGATCGCGCTCTGGTTGTCCTTGGCGGCTGCACGCGTCAGCTGTTGCAGGACCAGGGTCTCCTCGTCTCCCGCCCCCTCGGCACCGATCTCAGGCTCGGTGGCCTGAAGCATGGCCCCGACCTCGCGGCTGATGGAGGCGAAGGAGACCTCGAGGGGGACCTCGATGAGATTGAGACGCCCGGTCCTGCAGGCCTCGCGCAGGTCCTCGGGCACGGTGTCGAAGGCGATGCCGGTCCCCAGTCCGAGAGCCGCGACTCCCGCCTCGACCAGTGATGCCACGTACTCCCGCCACGTGGCCGCCTCCGCATCGGCCATGACGAGACCCGTGGTGAGAACGAGCTCGCCGCCCTCGAGGTAGGAGGCCGGTTGGAGGAGCTCGGTCGCGACGACCCAGGTGACCGCGGCGTGCGGTGCGGGCAGAAGCACCGCGCGAACCCCCAGGTCCGCTCCTTCGATGAGATCCGACACCAACACCATGCCTGGATTCAAACACTGTTCTATGCATCACGCACAGGATTCGCGAGATTTTGTGCATTGGGCTTAGGTGCTCAGACCTAGAGGCGGGCATAACCTGAGACGGAACTCATAGCCGAGCACGTTTCTACGACTACCCGGAGCGCCCTGTTCCGCGGCAGATCTCCTCCCGTCACGACACACTGTGAGGTCCATATGGCAACGCTGCCCCAGACCATTCATCTCGCCACTCCTCTGCCCGGTCCCGAGGCCCGCGCCCTCGACGAACGCGCAGGTACCGCACTCCCACGCGCCCTGACCGCCGCCATGCCGACATTCGCACGGCGTACGGACCGAGGCGTCCTGGAGGACGTGGACGGCAACCGTCTCATCGACTTCGGATCCGGCATCGCGGTGACAACCGTGGGCGGTGCGGCGGCGCCCGTCGTCGCTGCAATCCAGGAGCAGGCCGAGAACCTGACGCACACCTCCTTCGCCGTCACGAGGTACGCCGGATACGTCGAGGTCGCCGAACGCCTGAACGCCCTGACCCCGGGCAGCTTCCCGAAGAAGACCGCGCTGTTCAACTCCGGGGCGGAGGCCGTCGAGAACGCCATCAAGCTCGCACGCAAGCACACCGGCCGCCAGGCAGTGGTCTGCTTCGACCACGCCTTCCACGGACGCACCTCCCTGACCATGGGACTGACGGCCAAGGTCGCCCCCTACAAGGGCGGCTTCGGCCCCTTCTCCCCTGAGCTCTACCGGGTCCCCGGCTCCTACCCGTACCGCGACGGACTGGACGGCGAGGCCGCCGCCGAGCGCACGATCAGTCAGATCGAGAAGCAGGTGGGGGCATCCTCCGTCGCCGCCGTCATCATCGAGCCCATTCAGGGCGAAGGCGGGTTCATCGTGCCTGCGCCCGGCTTCCTCACCGCGCTCCAGCGCTGGTGCCATGACAACGGCGCGGTCTTCATCGCCGATGAGATCCAGTCGGGAATCGCCCGCACCGGGGCGTGGTTCGCCTGCGACCACGAGGGAGTCGTTCCCGACCTGGTGACGACCGCCAAGGGCCTGGCCGGAGGCACCCCCTTGTCGGCGGTCACCGGTTCGGCCGAGATCATGGACTCCGCCGAACCGGGCGCCCTTGGCGGCACCTACTGCGGTAACCCCCTGGCCTGTGCCGCCGCCCTGGCGACCCTGGACATGATCGAGGAGCACGATCTCCTGGGACGGGCCCGCACGATCGGCGAGACCGGCATCCGCCTGATGGAGCAGTGGAAGGCGAAGGACCCCCGCATCGGCGAGGTCCGGGGCAAGGGCGCCATGATGGCTCTCGAGCTCGTCGACCCCGACTCGCAGAAGCCCGATGCCGCACTGACCGCCGCCGTCGCGCAGGCCGCGCGCTCACGCGGTCTGATCCTGCTCACCTGCGGCACCTACGGCAATGTCATCCGCCTCCTGCCACCGGTGACCATGCCGGACGAGCTGTTCGCCGAAGGCATGGAGATCCTCGAGCAGGCGCTCCGAGACCAGCCCTGATCCCCTCTTCCACCCACGTCTTAAGGCCGCACCGGCCCCGGATCACGCTGATCCACCCGACCGACCCAGGAGGTAGCTCCATGCCCTCGACCCCTCACCCCCTCACCGATGCACGGGCGCAGCTCGCCGAGGCGATCCAGTTCCTCGGCTTCGACGACGGAATGCGCCGCATGCTTGAGACCGCCCGTAAAGAGGTGACGGTCGCCATCCCACTGCGACGCGACGACGGCACGATGGAGCTGCATATCGGCCACCGCGTCCAGCACAACATCTCTCGCGGCCCCGCGAAGGGAGGGATCCGTTACTCCCCCAACGTGGACCTCGACGAGGTCCGAGCGCTGGCCATGTGGATGACATGGAAGTGCTCTCTTCTCGATCTGCCCTACGGCGGCGCGAAGGGAGGGGTCCAGGTGGACCCCCGGGCCCACTCGGAACGAGAGCTCGAGCGACTGACCCGCCGCTACACCTCGGAGCTGATCCCCCTGATCGGCCCCGACAAGGACATCCCGGCTCCCGATATGGGGACCGACGAGCAGACCATGGCCTGGATGATGGACACCTACTCGGTGGCCACCGGGCACACGGTTCTGGGAACCGTCACGGGCAAGCCGGTCAACCTCGGCGGGTCACAGGGGCGGGCCGCCGCCACCTCCCGCGGCGTCGTCTACTCCGTCCTCAACGCGATGGAGAGCATCGGAGTGAATCCCTCGCAGGCCACCGCGATCGTTCAGGGCTTCGGCAAAGTCGGTCGCGGCGCTGCCCGCTTCCTCCACGAGGCGGGCGTGAAGGTTCTGGCCGTGGCCGACATCTACAGCACGATTCGCAACGACAAGGGCATCGACATCCCCGCACTCGAGGCCTTCGTGGATGAGACCGGCACCGTCGACGGGTTCCCCGGCGCGGACCCGATCCCTGCGAGCGAGCTGTTCGCCGTCGCCTGCGACGTCGTTGTTCCTGCAGCGGTCGAAGGGGTCATCACCGAGCAGACCGCGCCATTGATCGACGCCAAGCTGGTCGTTGAGGGCGCCAACGGCCCGACGACACCCACGGCCGACGCGATCCTGGCCGACAAGGGGATCCTGGTCGTACCGGATATCCTCGCCAACGCCGGTGGCGTCATCGTGTCCTACTTCGAGTGGGTACAGGCCAACCAGTCCTACTGGTGGACCGAGAAGGAGGTCAATGAGCGCCTGCGCACCAGGATGGACAAGGCCTGGAACGAGGTCACAGACTTCTCCAGGGAGCACGGACTCTCGCTGCGCACCGCCGCGACGACGATGGCCGTCAAGCGCGTCGCCGAGGCCCACGTCTCCCGCGGTCTCTACCCGTGATGCGTGGCAGGCGACAGTCGATACTCAGGGAGCACAACCATGGCTGACACACGACCCGGCGCGGCAACTGACACAGCGGCGTACACCACCCTCGGAGCCCACCCGGCTCTGGCCGACTACCTGCACAGGATCCGCCCCGAGGAGGGGATGCTCCTGGGCGGGCGGATGACGGCAGCCTCCGACGGCGGAACCTTCGACGTCGTCGACCCCGCCAGCAACGCCGTATTCGCACGCTGCACGGATGCGACTCCGGTGGATGCCGCACGCGCCGTCGACGCGGCCTCCGAGGCGCTGCCTGCCTGGAGCACCACCCCGCCCCGGCAGCGCGCAGAGCTGCTGCGGACCCTGTTCGACCTCATGGTGGGACAGACCGAGGAGCTCGCGGTGCTCATCAGCGCCGAGAACGGCAAGTCCCTGGACGACGCCAGGGCGGAGGTCCTCTACGCGGCGGAGTTCTTCCGATGGTTCTCCGAGGAAGCCGTGCGCACCGAGGGCGGTTTCGGCTCCTCCCCGGCAGGCGGGACCCGGACGATCGTCACGCACCGCCCGATCGGGGTGGTCGCCATGATCACCCCCTGGAACTTCCCGGCGGCGATGGGGACCCGCAAGATCGCCCCGGCCCTGGCCGCCGGGTGCACGGTGGTGCTCCGTCCCGCGTCCCTCACGCCCCTGACGGCAGTGGCACTGGGACATCTGATCCAGCAGGCCGGCGTGCCCGCGGGCGTGGTGAACATCGTGCCCTCGAGCCGTTCCGTGGAGGTCTCGACGACGTGGCTCGAGGACTCCCGGGTCCGAGCCGTCTCCTTCACCGGTTCCACCCAGGTCGGTCGTGTGCTCATGAAGCAGGCGGCGGAGAAGGTCCTGGTGTCGTCCATGGAGCTCGGGGGCAACGCACCCTTCGTGGTGGCGGCCGACGCCGATATCGACGCCGCGGTGACGGGTGCCGTTCAGGCCAAGCTCCGAGGCGGGGGCGAAGCCTGCACGGCCGCCAACCGCTTCTACGTCCACCGCGACGTCGCCCAGGAGTTCACCGAGAAGTTCTCCGCCGTCGTCCGCGACCTGAGGGTGGGGCCGGCCCTGGCGGACGAGGCGAACCAGATCGGCCCCCTGGTGACACCGGCTGCCCGCGACAAGATCAACGCCCTGGTGGACGGGGCGGTGGCCGGGGGCGCCGTCGTCCACGCCGAGTCCTCCTGGCCCCAGGAGTCTCCGGGGTCGTTCGTCCCGGTGCGGGTCCTGACGAATGTCGCCCCCGACGCGGAGATCGTGCGCACCGAGATCTTCGGCCCCGTCGCCCCGATCGTCACCTGGGACGACGAGGACGAGCTGCTGACGTGGATCAACGATACGGACTACGGGCTGTCGGGCTACGTCTTCTCCCGCGACCTCGGGTGGGCGCTGCGCCTGGCCGAGCGCATGGAGGTTGGGATGGTCGGTGTCAACCGTGGGCTCGTATCCGATCCCGCCGCCCCCTTCGGGGGTGTCAAGCAGTCCGGTATCGGGCGTGAGGGCGCGCGTGAAGGGATCCGTGAGTTCCAGGAGACTCAGTACTACTCGGTTGCCTGGGGCTGAGGGGCCCGTCCCCGAGCAGTGCGCGACCGCGAGGGTCGATGTCGTCGATATACGTGGTGCCCCGGGCCGAGAGCCCGGGGCACCATCGCGTTGACACTGAGGTCGTCAGTGTTGCAATCAGTGTTTCACGAGGCCTTGGGGTAGGCCTTCTGGACGGCCTCGAGCATCTCGAGGGCCGAGTAGTAGTCCAGCCGGAAGGACGAGGGCGGCATGTACTGCACCTTTCCGCCGGTCACCGGGGCCGCCGAGCTGAAGGTCTCGTTGGTGGTGACGGCGTTCTTCGCGGTCTCGTCGGCGGCAATGACGACCCAGTTCTCACCGGTCAGTCCCGCCTGAACGTTCTCGGGCGAGAGCTTGACGATGTCCTTGCGCTCACCCATGGACTGGTCACCCTTGACGCTGTCGGGGACGGCGGCAATGGTGAAGCCCAGGTCCTTGAGAAGCTGGGCCTGCGGGGCCTCCTCAGTGAAGGCGTTGGCGCCCTTGGTGCCGTCCCCCGGGACGGTGAAGACCGAGGTCGCCCCCTTCGGGACGGAGATGGCGCTCTTGGCCTTCTCGGCCTTGGTGGTGTAGTCCTTGACGACGGCGTCGGCCTTGGCCTGGCGACCGGTGGCCTGCCCCAGGGTCTTGGTGACGTCCTGCCAGGAGTGCGAGCCGTAGTCGATGACGAGGACGGGCACCTCGAGCTGGCGCAGGCTCTCGACGACCT
>ERZ772977.1027-NODE-1027-length-15497-cov-6.340888_pt1 | contig 15497 bp, 14 predicted proteins | sample MGYA00511131_ERZ772977 | MGnify/ENA primary metagenome ERZ772977 (study PRJEB29015, sample SAMEA2737935) | human oral metagenome | biome: human oral; feature: human-associated habitat; material: dental | place: China | collected 2151 ...
AAAAAATGTAACTTTCATATGTTTGTTTTATCAATTTAACTAAAATATGATAGCACATTATCATCAATACGTCAATACTAGCTCCGTTATTCAGCAGACGAATTACTGGCGCTGAAGTGTAATCTGCAGCTCTGCACCTTCTATCGCAACTGTGGTCGAATACACGTCGCTTTGCCCAAAAGTCGCCAATGTCTCAGCAGCAATCACCTCCGCATGCTCGTTGATCGCCTGGCGAAGCTGCTCATTATCCGTCGTCAGCTGCAGCATAATCCGATCGTCCACCTGCAAGTCCGCTTTTTTGCGCGCGCTCTGGACATGGCGGATAACCTCGCGAACCAGACCTTCACGCTTGAGCTCAGGAGTAATGACGAAATCATAAACAACGCTTGGTTGTGCTGATGATTCGGCAGCTTCAAGCTCTGAACCAGTAGTAATCTCTACAGATTTAACATTCAACTCGTCCCGTGCAATATCAACCAAGAACCGCCTGACCTCATCCGACGTATTCTCAGAGATGGTGCTGACAAGTTTGGCGGATGCCAGTGGCTGACGAACCTTGATTCCCTCAGCGGCACGCTTCGACAAACCATCGTTCACAGCAGCACGCAGTGCGTTCATATCGCGCAGTATTGCCCTGTTAATTTCTCCCGCTGCCAGCCAGTCCTTCAAATGAATTGATTCATCATCACCTGTCAAATTATGATACAACTCCTCAGCCAAAAACGGCGTAAATGGAGCCAAGATGTAACTCAGACGCACCAGCACGTAGTGCAGCGTGCGGTAAGCATCGTTCTTGTCACCATCATCCTCAGATTTCCAGAAGCGGCGGCGACTGCGGCGAACGTACCAGTTGGACGCGTCGTCCAGGAACGGCAAGATCGGGCTCAGCGCATCAGGGATATTGTAGGTATCCATGTGACGCTCAACCTCAGCCACCAACTGATGCAACCGACTGACGATCCAGATATCCAGCGGGTTGGTCAGATCACTGAGTGGATCTCTCAATTCACCATCAAATTCCCAGCCATCAACCTCCGCATACATAGTAAAGAAATCATACATATTCCAAATCATACTGAGCTTGCGCGCCACATCACCTACGTCCTTGTCATGCAGAGCAAAGTCTTCACCGTTCAATAGCGGGCTACTCAGTAATAGGAAGCGTAAGGAATCAGCGCTGAACTTATCCATCAGCTCGTTCGGGTCGGTGAAGTTACCCAGCGATTTACTCATCTTGCGGCCGTCATTGCCCGCCACCACACCAGTAGTGATGACATTACTGTAGGCGTTTTTGTGCTGCGCACCGGCCTCGCCAAAGGCACCGATTTCTGCCAAGGCAGCGTTGACGGCATGCACGTAGTAGAACCATGCCCTCACCTGGCCGATGTACTCAACGATGAAGTCCGCTGGGTAATTCTGCTCAAACTTGGCCTGGTTTTCAAACGGATAATGCAGCTGAGCAAACGGCATCGAACCTGACTCAAACCAGCAGTCCAGCACCTTGTCGATGCGCGTAAATTTCTCGCCGTCAATTTCAAAGGTGATATCATCCACCCACGGGCGGTGGTAATCATCCAGCTCCACACCGCTCAGCTCCTTGAGCTCCGCGTACGAGCCGACCACCTTGACGGTGCCGCGGTCACCCTTCCACACCGGCATGGCCGTCGCCCAGAAACGATCACGGCTCAGGTTCCAGTCTGGTGCTTGCTCGATGTTCTTGGCAAAGCGGCCGTGCTTGAGGTGGGTCGGAAACCAATTGATATGCTCGTTCTGCTCCAGCATCAGCGGCTTTTGCCCCTGGATATCAAAGAACCAACTCGGAATAGCCCGGTACATGATGCGCTGCTTGCTGCGCGGGTTAAACGGATATTCGTGGCGAATATACTCAATCTTCCACACCGCGCCCTTTTCCTTCAGATCTTTGGCGATGAATTTGTTGTTGTTCCACACCTCCAGGCCCTTATAATTACCATCGGTGTAGTAGCCATTGTCATCAATGACATGGAAGGCACTGATGCCATGACTTTTAGCTAGCTCAAAGTCGTCCTCACCATAAGCCGGCGCAATGTGCACGATGCCCGTACCCGACTCGTGCGACACGAAATCCGCCGTGTAGATGGTGTGAATCTTGTCATTTTCTGGCCAGGCCGAGCCGGTATCCAGCGGCTGGTATTTCTTGCCCACCAATTCGCTACCAGGGAATTTCCGCAATACGTCGTAGTCCAGCGGCTGGTGCTTTTCATTCTGCAGCGTGCGCTCCAGTGCTTCCTCGGCGATAATCAGTTTTTCGCCGCCCACCAGCACTTCGCAGTAGGCCATATCTAGATTAACCGCCAGCATCAGGTTAGCTGGCAATGTCCATGGCGTGGTCGTCCAGGCGAGGACAGCAGCATCGTCGTCAGTCAACTTAAACTTCACATACACACTCGGGTCGGTCACCGTTTGGTAGGCGTCGTTGTCCATGGTCACTTCAGCCTTGCTGACAGGGGTAGCAAACTTCGTGTCGTACATCAGTACCTTTTCGCCTTCGTAGATTTTGCCAGCCTCATACAACTGCTTAAAGGCCCACCAGACGCTCTCCATAAAGTCCTTGTCCATAGTGCGGTAGGCACCCGTAAAGTCTACCCAGCGGCCGATTCGATCGATCACGCCCTGCCAGGTTTCGCTGTTCGCTACCATGCTTTCGCGCGCCTTGATGATGTATTTTTCCAGGCTGATGGTTGGCAAAGGATTACCGTCTTTATCCAGCGGCGCTGGCTGATCACTACTCGCCACAATCTGCCGCCGGTCCACGATATTCATCTGCTTTTCGACGAAATTCTCTGCCGGTAGGCCATGGCAATCCCACCCCCAGCGGCGCTCCACGCGCTTGCCTTTCATCGTCCAGTAACGCGGCACGGCGTCCTTGACGATTGAGCTCAGTAACGTACCATGATGCGGTACGCCAGTAATAAACGGTGGCCCGTCATAAAAAACGTAGGCATTATCTGCCGACCGCTGTGCCACCGACTTTTCAAACGTCTGATCGTCCTTCCATCGCTGCACCCAATCCTTTTCGTATTCTGCCGCCTGGCGGCGTGTGCCGTGTTTGAATTTCATCATGATCTCTCCTTGTCCTTGTTTTTACTATCTCGTGATTCAATCTGATCTTTAATTCCCTCTGGCAAACCTTCGAATAATTCATTTATCTGATTCTTCTGAGTGATAAGCCTATCGGTAACATAGTTCATTAGCCCATACATTTTGTACACCAGGCCAGGATCTTCATCAAGCTTAATCTCCCCAGGGTGAGCTCCACTATTACCAAACACCCTTAGAATATCTAGAGCCCTTTGTGTTTCAGGTTCAACACCCAACGCAACTATTTTCTTTATATCATCATTTATATTTTTGCCATCTCCCCCCACAGCACCGAGAAGTATCTGCAATCCTAGCCTCAATAGTGCTGCGGCCGCACGTGGTGAAATAGACAAAACTTGAGCTGATTCTCTATATAGTTTTTTAACCTCATCCGGCATATCATCATTCGGATCTTCCACTGTAATTTGCGCCGGATAAACTAAAGACTCCTTAATCCAGATAGACAGCTCGTAACAGTGTCTGCATTTTGATACAGCAAGTAAATCTGATGGCAAGGATGAGTTAAGCAACCTGCTAGACAAACTACCGCCCCATGCTTGATGCGCAAACACCCTACAATGTGCACAATTAAACTCATCTTTTTCATATTCTGGCGGATAGTACTTTATTTTTGTCATCATAATTCTCCTCAAACAAAAATCACCTCTTTTGACTTCGAGAATCCGCTGGAGGTGTTTCAAACGGACGGTACCATCTCGATTCCAAAAGAAGTGATTCTTTTAGCTCTTTCTTATGCTATTTACGCAAGCTCACGGCGGGGTCTAATCTCAGCTGACAGTAAGCCGATTTCTTCCCGCAGGCTTCGCGGTTGATAGCCGCTCATTTCGCGCTGACATCATCAAAGCTATGCTCAATCAGAAACACACAAAAACGCCCTACTCTCATTGTAGCGCGTTTTTACTAAAATCCCAAGAGATTTATTTAATTTCCAGCCCACCCAGGACGCATTCGCCCCTTACATGGATTGTCTTTTTAGCTGAAGGTTTCGAGACACTTTTGTCCTCGCTACCACCCAAAACGCCGCGAACTTCGTTTTTAACAACCACGTCATCTGGCAAACTGAGACTAACGCCGCCGCAAAACGTAAAGATGTCAATAACCGCGCCGTCTTTAATTTTCGCCTGGCGCAAATCCAAATCTACGCCGCCGAATATCGCCGTTGCTGAACCGCCAGTATAATCACCCTTCACGCGCGACTCTTCGCCATAAAAAATCGCAATTTTTTCATTATCACCACTGTCACTGGTTGATTTTTCATACCTCTTGCGTCTTCCAGACCCAATACTAAACACCATCATCAGACCAACAGCAATCAGCACCACCGGCCAAAACAGCTTCCAAATACTAACGTCAATTATGCCATACGCGTTCAGGCCAATTGACACACCAGCAGCCATCAATAGCAACCCCCACGCCCGCGTCAGCAGCTTCCGAGAGCTGATTATCGTCGTTAGTCCCGCCAAAACCAGACCGGCCGCCCAAACCGTTCCCCAGAACACGTTCCAGCTATCAAACTTAATAATCTCGAGATTCCTTAGCAGCAGAACCCCGCCGAGCGCCGCAATGACAATGCCAAAAAACGCTCTGATGAGAAAGTTTTTCTTCATACAGTTAAGTATAATATATCGCTAACGATTACCAAAATTAGCTGCTTTTTTGCGGCGTTTAATTGTGGCAATAAGACCAATCAATAGCAGAATAACCAACAACAAGGCGCCACCAATTATCGCCAAAGCCATAGTTGACGGCCAGAAAAACAGTTCTTTGGGTTCAATATTCTTCGTTATTAATTCATTCTGACTCTGACCAATCCCCCATTCTCCAGCTTTTTTCTTGTAAGAAATCGATAGTTCTGCTGTATATTTACCTCCCCAGAAAGGTGCCAGCTTACTTTCATAACGAAATTGACGTGTTTCATTAGCAATCGTTGCATTTACGCCACCATTCTTGTAAACAACATTGCCCGCCGCATCCTTTACTACCAATTTAATGTCGACATCAGCCGATACATTACCAGAATTCTTCAGCGCAATTTCATACAACTGACTACCGTTTTCATTCTTAATATCAAATTTATCAATTGTCACATCACGATGAATATCTCCAGGAACAACTATTGCCATGCGAATCGCCTGACGGGTTTGTATCTGGACGCCACCCGTTGCTACAGGTTGAATATTTTTACGCTGTACGACGATACAGGCGTTATGCTCGCCAACATCCACTTTACTAGGAACATTAACGGTAAAATCGACTAGTTTATTTTCCTTTGCCTCAAGCGTTATCTCCTGCTTAGGAATATTAACCCATTTACCAGCGTCAACCTTATCCTCCACTTTTTGCTTGCAGGTCATATCACCAGTCGCCGTTACCGTGCCATCAACCGCATAAACCTCAACTGTTGCTTTTTCATCTAGCCCATTCTGAAGATGTAGTTGGTCGGATTTTGAGGCGCCGCCAGATAGATTGTATATAAAAATTGATTGGGTCCTCGGGTTGTTTGGATCTGGATTAGCTGGCCGACCACCAATTCCCGCAGCGGATACTGACGCGGGTAAAATCAGCCCTACAATAATAGCTGCTCCAACTATTTTACGCCACAATAAACTATTCATAACCCTCCTTACAAACTATACCACCTATTATACCAAGATAATCTGCTTATGACTACTGTCTTACGCAAATTAAAACGGACATCCGCAGGGGTGCCCGTTTTTATAAATGTCTTAACTATTTAGATAGCAGCAACAGTTTGTGTCATTGGCAAGGTGTATGTACCTGCTTGCTGACCAGCTGGAATATCTTGCTTCAAGCTAACACCTGTGATGTAGCCGTTCCAGACAGCATCGGCACCCGCTGAAGCGCTCATCAGCGTAACTGGATTGCTGCCAGAAAACGCCGTTGAACTACCTTTAGTGATACCGGTAGCTGTACCAATTACCGGAGTAACTGTGCCAGTTGATGGATCAACCGTTAGACGACCGTCAGCGGCAGTACCGTTATATTTGTAGCTTTTGCCACCGTCTGTCCATTTGCCAGTACCTGGAGTGGTTGCGTTTAAAGTCAGCGTCCAGCCGTTATTAGCACCGCCAGGGTTATCAACGGAAATACGCTTGTCATTTTCACCAAACGTGCCTGTTGAGGTTTGAGCTGACGTAGACAATGTCACGGCACCCATCGCAAATGTTGGATTACTGACAACCGCATTGCTTGAGTTACGGATATCAGTACTTAATGCGCCGGCATTAATTGTTTGGGTCAAAGTAGAGTTAGCAGTATTCGCCGCATAAACGGCAGAACCAGCCAATCCAGCAAGACTAACTGCTCCAAATCCGACAGCTGCCAATAATTTTAATTTTTTCATTTTCCCTCCTTGTTTTGTGAATTTAATTTGTTTATCGTAAATTATTACGCTTATTTCTTCATCCATCCCGCTCCTTTTCTTTTTTATGAATCAACAGCAGAATAGATGCTACAAAAATTGCGGTGGCACTAATGGCAATCATTAGCCACATGCTAACGCCCGTACTCGCTAAAACTCGGCCGACTTTCTTAAATATATTCGGAATAGCAATAATCTCCCCAATGGTTTGTTTTGGAATAGTGACTGAAAAATCAGCAAACTGGGTTACCTCTGGCGATGAAGGACTAGCCTTCATCCTGGCTGTAGCTCGCCCATTATAAGTATGGCCTGGAGTTAGTGGCATAAAATTGTCCCCTGGATGGTCATTTTGCCAATTTGAGAAATCTAATGTCCAAACGTTACCATTCACCCGAAGCTCACTATCTCGCCCCAGTACAAATGTCCGCCCGTTAAACTCCACCGTCAGATTATGTTGACCTGTTATGGGATTAGTGACTGTATGGACCGCATCATATACGCCATATAAAACTGGATGTTTCTTATCCACCAAATCGAGCTTCATAAACTTTGGTGCAAAGATTTGACAATCTGGATGATTTAATTGATTACCGTTCTCCAGTGTAGTGTGTGTACAATCAATATCCCGAATCACCTGCGACAACTTCGAATCTGCAGTCGCAAAAACCGATGAAGGAATACTCACTGCAACAAGTAGTGCGATAGTAGTGAATAATTTTTTTACTCTACTCATCATAACCCCTACTGCGCCGTCACCGTTAATGTCATTGGTAAATTATACACGCCAGGACTCTGATATGCCGGAATAGTCTGGTTCAGCCCAACATTACGCAATAAAAATGCACAGCCCAGCTGACCGGTTGAGCTACTGCTACTCATCAGCGTAATACTATTTGCATTTGCTCCTCCCGCTTGGAATTGCAAATCAGAACCCTTTTGTACACCACTAGTGTTACACGACGATCCACTCAATGAATTACCCGACGTGATGACAGAAGCAGCCGCAAACTTAACCGACAAGAACCCTTGGGCGTCACTATTGCCATTAAACATGTAGGACTTGGTGCCGCCTGACTGCTGCCAGCGAGCAGTCGACCCATTAGAAGCTGATAATACCACACTCCATCCAGCATCAGTCTGTGTATTGACCACCTCAATTTGCTTTGAACTAGCGTCCGACAGAGAAGCGCCCGTGATTACACTGTTTCTGCTCGTGGTCGCATCAGCAAATCTCGCGGTTGGATTAACAACTGTTGTTCCCGCGCTGTTCGCAAAACGAAGATCCAGCGACCCAGGGGCCGTCTTAAACTCTGGGTATACATCATACGTATCAACACTGGTGCCCGGCGCAGCAGTAGTGTCTGTAACTAAACGAACACAATAATTTTCATTCCTATCAAGACCCCTATCAGCCAGTACCAAATCCCAAACCCCCACTTCGCCAGCAGCTATATCTTGGGTATTCACAAACGTTGTCCAGGGACTATTCTTTCTGACAATCGTCTGCGGGCGCGTACCAACGGTATTAGCTGGTAATGCTGGATCATCTGAAATCTTAGTTATAGCCATACCATCTGCTGGACCGTTTGTGGCGTACCTAAGTTTTGCCGCTCCATTAATAGCCCGCCAAGCCGCACCATTAACTGCTGAACATGTCACCGCACTACCCTTTTTTGCATATTCGGCACGTAATTTAATTGCTGAGTCCCCGATGGTTCGCCCTGGAGTTGATAACGATGTAGGTGTTAGCGCATTAGACGACAAGCCATTACCCAATTGATAATGTGAGTTCTCGCCCCAACAGTAAACGTAGCCTCTAGTCGTTAAAGCACAAGAGTAGTTGCTACCACTAGCTATATCACTTATAGTATTGTCAGCGGTTATTGATGGCATGTTGACTTTTACCGGCGACGTCGAATCTGAGGTTGACCCATTGCCTAACTGTCCCTTGTCGCCGGCTCCCCAACAGTAAACATCTCCGTTGCTAATCAATACACAAGTATGCTCATAGTTGGCCCTTACCCACTTAATCGTCTTTCTACCACCAAGAATTCCACTTACTGAGGCAGGCGAGGGAGCATAACTATCAGAAGTTGACCCATTGCCAATCTGCCCCCTATTATTTTTTCCCCAGCAATATAATTCTTGGGAACCCGAAATTACGGCACAGGCGTGAGTGGCGTGTCCAGAAATTGACTCGACTGTCTTACCACCAAAGTTTATCCGTACCGGCAGAGTAGAATAGCCACTGGTTTGACCGGTACCAATCCGACCGTTTTCAGCAGTGCCCCAACAAAATACCGAACCGTCAGCTGTTAAAGCGCAAGTATAAAAGAATCCTGCAACAATTTGCTTAACTTTTCTGCCACCAAACTCGTTCATAGAAGTAGCTACTGGCACATTAGATATGGTCGTTGAATTATTACCTAGCTCACCATAAGCATTCTGCCCCCAGCAATAGATTTTACCATCGGAATCTAGTGCACAGTTATGATTAAATCCTGCGGCAATTTGCGTAATATTTTTACCTGACATCACCCCCGAAATACTAACGGCCACCGGTGCATTAGCCTGGTTATAAGTCCCATTTCCTAGCTCTCCATTGCTTCCATAACCCCAGCAATATGCTCTGTCGTCAGAAGCAATAGCACAAGAATGCCAGTCTCCAGTAGCAATCTGCTTAATAGTTTTACCACTTAAGTCGCCGTCAGTGTAAATAGGCATCGGAGTGCTTGAATCGGAAGTTGAGTTAGTGCCAAGCGCTCCCCAAGCACCCTCTCCCCAACAATAAGCCTTATCATCTGACAAGATAGCACAACCGTGGTTATGTCCTTCGCCAACCGATGATAGGCTTTTTGTAAACAGTCCTTTATTTTGCACGCCAACTCGCAAACGAAAATCAGCACCAGGCTTTGACAATATGGCCTGAGTATTAGTACCAGCTAACGGAGCTCCCGGATTAGCTGAATTTGACGGACTGTAAAAACGATATGAGACTTGGCCAATTTCATTCTGTTTACCGCCCGCTGGAATTGTCGCATGGCTCTGCTGCGATGTAACAAAAATGAAGCTCATGACCGCAAAAACAGTAATAATACCACCAAAAGTAAAATAATATCCCGTTCGGCGCCTATTTTTAATTAATAATGACTTCTTATTTTTTATCATACTCTATTGTTCTTAATTGAGCCCTACCCTATGATTACTCATCATCAAGTATAACATAAGCTTTTTAGATAAAACAATGACTCTTTAGAACAGCTGTCCACCAAACTTAGCGATTATTGCTACGACGACTAAAACAATTACAGATACAGCAATAAGCGCATCATATCCACCGCTAACAAATTTCTGCGCACCCCGCCAAGAAATATTTTTCCGCAAAATATTATAACGTGTTAATCCGAAGAAGATTAGCGTCATCCCCACGTCAAGGGTCAAACACCATGGACACAGCGCGCCAATCTCAATGTAGCTCATATAAAACATCCAAGCAGCAAAAACCATCCCCGCTACTGATCCAGCTTGCGCCGCCTGCATGAACCACTTCGGGAACTTCGCGCCCGCAAGTAACGCCACCGCAATCGTCACCATAACAGGTAGAGTCATCACACCAATGAAGCTATTTGGAAATCCTAAAATAGTTGCCGACCAATGGCTGGCTACCGTTGAACAGCTTAATACTGAGTTAAGGTCACAGCTCAGCACTGCATGAGAATTCTTTGCTAATATAAGTGCCTCGATAGACAACATAAAAGACGCCAGCAGCCCCAAAGCACTACCTATAAGCATGGTAAACGCTGCCAAATTTTGTCGTTTTAAATCCTTGTGAAAAAACCAATTTCGAATTTTATTGAACATAAAAACTCACCTCGCTGATTGTCGGTAAAGGCCGACCGCGCCACATATTTTGCATCTGTCCGCTGTTACTCAGTGCGATAATCGTTGGATATTCCACAATATCATATACTTCACAAAAATTATTACCCTCCCTAGAATCAGGATCCATCTCCTCTAAAACCTCACCTGTCTGTCGGCTAAAATCACGTAAAAAGTCAGTGACTTCACGCGCATGATCACTCTCTGATCGGTAAACAACAACTATACGCATCTATAAACCCTGCTTATCTTTCTCTCGTCGCTTGGCTAAGATCTCTACGAAATCATCCAATGTCTTAAACTCATAAAAAACGCTAGCAAAACGAATATACGCCACTTCATTGCGACCAGCTAATTCATCAAGGACTTGATCGCCAATTTGTTTTGAGGTCACTTCCGACTCACCTAGGGCATATAGAGAATCCTCAACTGCCGTAATAATATTATCGACTTCCTCATCTGACTTGAAAAATTTTCCAACTGAACGACGCGTTGAATTTGCCAATTTTACCCGATCAAATAACTCACGATCACCATTTTTCTTAATAACGGCCAGGTTTGGTTTTTCAATTCTTTCATACGTTGTAAATCGCTTGCCGTCCGGGGCTTCTCGGCGCCGCCGAATTGCCGCACCATCAGAAACTTCCCGCGACTCAATAACGCGACTATTGCCAATGTTAAACACCATTTTTATTTACTCCTTATTCTTCTTTCGTCGTCTCAGGAAAGCTGGGGTGTCATCCTCTTCGTCTTCAACTTCAGTAGCTGGAGCGTCCCACATATTTGTCTCTGGCTCAGCCGCAAACTTTTCAGCCGCTTCTTCCTTATCTAATTCCAGATCAATATTCTTAACCATCTCTTCATCAACTTCTTCCTCGGCCTGCGGCGTAGTCTCACCAACCGTCAAACTAACATCCTGCTGATGAAATGTATCACTGTCAAATCCCGTAGCAATTACCGTAATCACCAATTCATCTTCCATCTCTGGCTTCAATGTCGCACCAAAGATAATGTTGGCATTTGGACTAACAGCACTCGTGATAATTTCTGCCGCTTCTTGGATTTCTGCCATACTCATATCATAGCCACCCGTCACATTGAACAATACGCCCTTAGCGCCATCAATCGACACTTCAATCAGCGGACTCTCGATTGCCTGTTGTGCCGCCTGAACCGCCCTGTCATCACCACTTGCTCGTCCAATTCCCATTAGGGCTGAACCGGCGTTACTCATAATCGCTTTAACATCAGCAAAATCCAGGTTAATTAAACCGTGCTCGGTAATCAATTCAGAGATACCCTGCACACCCTGCCTCAAGACGTCATCAGCAATTTTAAACGTCTCCAAAAGTGGTGTTCGGCGGTCAATTGTTTGCAACAACCTGTCATTTGGAATAGTAATCAAGGTATCGACTTCTCGACCCAAGTGAGAAATTGCCCAATCAGCATTTACCCGGCGTTTTTCGCCCTCAAAGCTAAATGGTCGCGTCGCCACACCAACCACCAAAATACCCAGCTCTCGAGCTACTTCCGCCACAACATAACCAGCACCAGAGCCAGTTCCACCGCCAGCACCGATAGTCACAAACACCATGTCGGCACCCTCTAGGGACTTTTTAATCTCCTCACGAGATTCATTAGCGGCCGCCTCACCGACAGTCGGGTCAGCACCCGCACCCAGACCATTAGTTACGTCATGACCAAGATGAATTTTTATGTCAGCCTTTGAATTATGCAGCGCCTGAGCATCAGTGTTCATGGCAATAAATTGCACGCCATTCAAACCAGCATCTTTCATTCGATTGATAGCTGAACCACCAGCGCCGCCAACACCGACGACTTTTATACTGGCAAATGTTTGAACTTCACTTGGTTGTATTTGCGGCATATATCCCCTCTCTTAATCCTTACACTCAGTATACCATTTATTTAAATCTAGCAAAAATATTTTTCAAAAAACCACCGGCTTTCTTAGTGACGTCACGTGCACCAGCCAATGATTTTGCGTGTTGTGGCACGTCCATAGAATCAAGCAGCATTAGTCCGACAGCCGCTGAGAATTCAGCGCCCTTTACCTCATCGCTGGCGCCACTATAGCCCGAAGGTTTGCCCAGGCACGCCGCCACACTCAGCTGATCCTTTGCAAACTCTACCAAGCCCTTAACCTTTGCTGCGCCACCAACCAGGACAACACCGCTCGGTAGTTTCCCTAGTCTTCCGGCGCGCTTCAGCTCTTTGGCAATTGCTTCGAAAATCTCCTCATAACGCGCCTGAATAATCTCATCAATCTCTTCTTGATTGAATTTATAAGTCTGCTTTTCAATCTTAATCTCAATTTCACCCAAAGCTTCACCACCAAATCGAGCATGCGCCAATTTGACAACCTCCGCCACCTCTGGGTCTGTCCGCAGCCCAATAGCCAAATCGTTAGTTACGTTTTGTCCACCCATCGGAATTACCGCCAAATGTTGCAAATCTCCTTCTTCGTAAATAGCAACACCAGTAGTTGCCGCACCAAAATCTATTACCGCAACACCATTTTCACGCTGACTCTCTGTCAATACAGCCTGAGCTGCCGCCAACACCGACGGAACAACCGACGACAAATCAACCTTCGCCATTTCTGCAGATTTCTGTAAATTTGTAATATGCGGCACCAAACCAGACACCACATTAGCTTTAATTTCTAATCGCGCACCGGTCATGCCAACAGGATCTTTAATGTTGTCTTGGCCATCAAGCCTATATGAGTGCGCAACAATCTCTAAAATCTCTCGATTTTGCGGTACTTTTCCTGTTGTCGCCACCTCCTCTAGGCGTAAAACATCATCTGTCGTAACCTCATTACTAACCGTACCGACAGTAATCATACCATCAGCCTTGGTGCTCAATAAATGAGAGCCATTGATACTTACGGTCGCTGCATTAACTTGATGTCCGCTCATTCGCTCAGCTGACTCCAAAGCCTTGTCTATTGCTTCAGCTGGACCAGCTAAATTAGTCACCACGCCTTTTCGCATTCCACTATTTGGCGCCTCACCAACGCCAACAATTTTTGGCACGCCGCTCTCTGCATCAACATAGCCCACAACACAGCGCACGTTTTTTGTACCAATATCAATTCCTACCACATATCGAGATTGCTCCTGCATGAGCTTCATTATACAGGTTATGGCTATGGTTTGGCAAGCCAATTACCGCGTTGCTCATAAAAAATATTTTTGCTACAATAAATCCCATGAAAAGCACGAGCGGTTTTACTATCGTTGAGATTATTATGGCGATCTGTATTATTGGTATCATTTCAGCAATTTCTGTTGTTTCGTACCATAAGTTAAGGGAAAACGCCTATGATGCTGTTGCCAAGGAAACACTTCATCAAGTTGAAACCGCCTTTAAAGCATATACTGCTGGCGGCAATAAAATTCCGATGAAACATTATACATTCTATGGATTTTACGACAGCCCAGGTGGTGGGCGAAATGAAGATGGGGTAAAAACATATCACGGCGGTGGAATTGGACTGGCTATGCATAAAGCCAATTACCTACCTAACGACCTACTAAATCCCCTAAAAAATGGCCCAAAAAAAGACCCTTACTTAAAAAATAATATCGCCTTTGTGACATGTGGCAAGAATAAGGTTTTCTTCTACATTGAAGTGTATAATGGTGGAATTACAGAACGTGAACTAAGAGATAGAGAACTTGCGCTGGATTGCCCCTCTAAAACACACTCGGACTGGCTAGCCGAACATGGGCTACCCTTTCGTGGCCACGGTTGGGCTACTGGGCTCTTCCGGAGTAAGCCTCGATACATAGTTGCAGAAATAGATTTTGATAACGAGCCCTTAGATTCAGATTAACAATTAAAGTTTCGTAATAATCTCCGCACCCGTTTCCGTAATCAGCACGGTATGCTCGAAGTGTGCCCCCAGACTACCGTCCTTCATGCTAATCGTCCATCCATCAGTATCAGTAATAATCTTCTCACCGCCGAGGCTAGCCATCGGCTCGATAGCGATTGTATCACCAGCGTGCAACACTGGACCAGTACCATGCTGGCCGTAATTTGGAATCTCTGGACTCATATGCATTTCCAGTCCCACACCGTGACCAACCAGCTCGCGAATGATGCCCAATTTGGCCTTCTTTAACACCGCTTCTATTGCCGCTGAGATATCACCAACACGCGTTCCCTCGCCAGAAATAGCATCAATCCCTGCATACAAACTCTGTTCCGTTGCATGCAGTAGATGTTTTTTAGCGCCACGCGGCTCTTCGTCGACCACCATCGTAAAGGCGCTGTCGGTCTTCATGCCGCGGTAACCAATCACTAGGTCAAAGCTCACTACATCACCTTTCTCAAACACATAGTCTGTCGGGAATGAGTGCACCAACTGCTCATTGGTCGACACGCAAATCACCCCCGGGAACTTCACTTCATCCGTCAAATACGTCGCTTCCGCGCCAAAATCCTTGATTCGCCCAGCCACAAACTCATTAACATCCAGCTCACTCATGCCAGCCGTTACCCGCTGACGTAGTTCATCATAAATCGTCGCCAGTATCCGCCCGCATTCGCGCATATCCTTCATTTGCTGTGGTGTTTTTTCGCCAGTAATCAATTGGCTCATTTGGCGCCCTCAACAATTCCGCGACTAACCAGTTCTTTTTCAATTTCATCATGCACTTGCCCAACTGTACCCACGCCGCTCATATGGATGATTGGAATATTATTGTCATTCAGATAGTCCAAAATTGGATAAATTTCGCCCCGGTAAATACTGAGTCGCTTATCAATCGCCTCTGGTGTGTCATCGATACGACCACGCACTCGCAAGCGCTCCAAGATCTCATCTCGTGGCACTTCCAGCACAATCACCAATTTGACATCATGACCGTGATGAGACTGCGACTCAATCAGCCACTTCGCCTGCTCCAACTGACGAGGATAACCGTCCAAAATCACACCGTTGATGTCCTTGGCCTTATTCAAAGCCTCGCCCATCAGACCATTGATGATTTCCACCGGCACCAATTCACCAGATTGCATACGATGAATCAATTCACCATCGTGCGTGTCACGCAGCAAC
>ERZ772977.1029-NODE-1029-length-15450-cov-5.464501_pt1 | contig 15450 bp, 16 predicted proteins | sample MGYA00511131_ERZ772977 | MGnify/ENA primary metagenome ERZ772977 (study PRJEB29015, sample SAMEA2737935) | human oral metagenome | biome: human oral; feature: human-associated habitat; material: dental | place: China | collected 2151 ...
TACAAGAAGTGTTAAAAGTGACAGTAAATCAAAACAAAACTATTCTTGTAAGATATGGAATAGTTTTGCTGTTAGCTATATCGAAAGAATGGGAGGTATTAATTTCTATCAAACATTAATTAATAGTACTATCTATTTCTCTCTTCTTTCAATATTAATTGCATACGAGAAACCTCATCAGGGTGCTCATCAGCAACATTTTTGGATTCAAAAGGACTGACAGTCATATCATAAAGTTGGGGAACAGGAAGATTTCCTGTTTCAATCTTTGGGCCCCATTGAATCATTTTTGGTCCGTTACTTGGCTCAATGTACCGATATTGAGCGGTAAGCACTGAAAGGACATGTGTGTTAGATTGTCCAATTACATAGTTACGCCCCTTCAGGTCTTTACCAAGAAGGGTAGGGAGGTTGTCACGACTGTCAGGTGCACTACCTTTTGGAAATCTTGCTTGAACGAGTGAACCCAAAGAAGATAAAAGGTCAATCTGACTCACAAGTGCTTTAGACACGATTCCTCCCTTAATCTTACGAGGCCAAGATATAATTAATGGTACAGCTGTTCCTCCTTCAAAAGCACTATATTTATTGCCACGGAAAGGACCAGCAGGGCTATGACCATTGAGTAGTTCTTCTGCACCATCCTGATATCCATCATCTACGACAGGTCCGTTATCGCTTGTAAGAATAACGAGTGTGTTGTCATCTATCTTTAGTTCATGTAGTTTCTTCATTAACTGTCCGACAGTCCAGTCAAACTGGACGATAGCATCACCTCTCACCCCCATTGGATTCTTTCCACGGAAACGCTTGTGAGGGAAGCGAGGAACATGAACATCATTTGTTGCGAAATACATAAAGAAAGGTTCTTTCTTATGGTTTTCAATAAATTTTACTGCGTGTGCAAGTATTGAATCGGCAAGGTTTTCATCCTTCCAAAGAGCCTTTCCACCACCTTTCATATAGCCAATTCTGCCAATCCCATTAACGATAGACATGTCATGTCCATGACTCGAACGCATATTATATAGGAGTTCTGGATTCTTACGTCCTGTAGGTTCACCCTCAAAGTTACGTACATAGGAGACTTCTATTGGGTGAGCCGGGTCATAGTTTGCAACCGAACCATTCTCTATAAAGACACATGGTACACGGTCTGCAGTGGCAGCCATGATATAATGATAATCAAAACCAAGATCGCCTAACGACTCAGGCAAAGGTGCATTCCAGTCTTGTTCACCTCCCTTGTCACCCAGTCCAATATGCCACTTTCCTATAGCACAGGTAGCATATTCACGACTCTTAAACATATCAGCCATCGTAAACTGACTCGGTTTTATGAACATACCAGCATTACCAGCAGCAACATCTGTACCTTCTCGACGCCAAGCATACTCACCAGTAAGAAGCGAATAACGAGAAGGAGTACTTGTTGCAGCAACAGCATGTCCATTCGTAAAACGTATACCTGACCGTGCGAGCTTGTTAATATTAGGTGTTTGAACATTCTTGGCACCATAACACTCTAAATCACCATAGCCAAGATCATCAGCCAATATAATAATTACATTTGGCTTATCTGTAGTTGTTCCACGTGTTTGAGCTAAAGCTTTCTGACCTGTTCCGATTGCAGAAGACACTAAGGCTATTGTCAAGAGTTCTTGTTCCATTTTTGTTTTTAGTTTCCAATTAGGTAAATATTTGGACTTTATAGATGTAATTTATGAGAGAATAGTATTCAAAATATACATCTTCTTCCCAGATTTAAGCGACCACAAAGAAAACAAAAATATTTGAATTAATCAAATTTTTCAACATATTAATTACCTCAACAACATAGTTGAAATAGGGCATATTAATGTTAAAAGAGCACGTAAAATAAAATACGTTTATTAACGCAAAGATGTAGTTTGTCGATAAATATAATACATTTGCACATAATTAATAAAAGTAAAATTAACAATTTTGTTGATAAAAATATTGATAAAAAAATTGTAATGACGAAAAAAAGGATTATCTTTGCTGCAAAAAGAAAGGAAAGGAGGATTTATTATTTTTGAAAGGAATTTTATTATTTACCGTCTACGACCAACCTTTATTGGACAAGGTTCAATAAAGAAGAGAATGTTCACGATAGCAATAATATCTAATTTATTAGGCTTATGACGGAGATTTCACTTATAGCATTTGATGCTGATGATACACTGTGGGGTAGTCAGACCTACTTTAATACAGTGGAAAAAGTGTACTGTGAGATTCTTGCCCCGTATGCTTCTGCAGATGAGGTGTCCCATACTCTCCGCGCCACTGAAAAGGCTAACATACCACTCCTTGGTTATGGAAGTAAGGCTTTCATGCTATCACTAATAGAGAATGCGGTCAAAATCAGTCACGGAAAGGTAAAGGGCTATGATATCGGACAGATTGTTGAGGTAAGCAAAGAATTGTTGCGATTACCAGGTCATCCTTTCGATGGTGTTAAAACAACATTGGCAAAACTGCATGACACTGGTAGATATCGAATGATTGTATTTACAAAAGGAGAACTGCTTGATCAGGAAAATAAGTTTCAACGCTCGGGACTACGTCCCTATTTTGATGATATTGTTATTGTATCGGATAAAACACCAGATGCTTATAAACGACTTTGCAAGCAGTTTGGTGTAAAAGCAGAGCAACTATTGGCAGTCGGAGATTCATATTCAGAAGATATAGCTCCAGTATTAAAAATAGGAGGATGGGCGTTTCATATTCCAAATTATATGGATAATGAGGACAGATCATATCTTAATAAGATTCATCCACATTTGATAAGATTATCAAGATTCGCAGAACTGACTAATTTTTTGAGTCCTAACTCCAGGTTAATTGATGAGAGTAAGCTTTCATAACGTAGACTCCTGGCTAAAAAGAAGTCCTTTTGGAAGTTACTAATTAGTAGCATATAGAAGGAATAAAGTCCTGTCATAATCGGTTATTAGATTATGGCAGGACTTTTCTTTATAAATAGATGATAAGCAGTTTGACAGCTAATTACTTTATATTGTCGACATATTAATAGTGCTTTTAATCGTACACAAAGGTGAAAACCTTTTCTGCAGTTAACGTATTACCCACAAAACATGCTTTGTTAGCTATATACTCAAACTTCTTACGCTGTTTTTCATCAAATGAAGCCTTAAGATGAAAAGTTATCGGAATACGAGTAACTGTAAACTTTTCCATATCTTCTTCGCACTCACCAACTTCAGCATAACAGCCAGTGAAGTCTACACCTCCACGCTCAGCTTGCAAACCCATAAGAGTTAGAACACAAGCAGATAATGCGTTACCTAACAGTTGAACAGGGTTTTGATTTTCTCCAAGGCCACCAACTGCTTTTCCTGCATCCGTTGTTACAACGACTTCTGATCTTACGTGTTTTGCCTCAACGCGTCCCTTTCCTTGATAAATTGCTTTAGTTACTACCATAATAGATATTCTTTAGTTGTGAATCAAAATAATTCTTTATAAATGAATTGATATGGCAAATATAATATATTATGTTGAGAATGGCAACTAAAAAGCCTATTATTTATTATCGGATTTAAATGTATATGGAAATTATAAACACTCAATGTAGCACAGAAGGGTATACAAATCGTGAAGTATTCTGATGGTAGTGTAAAGAAAGTGGTTGTTAAGTAATAACGCGACTTTATTTATTAAGAAGTAAGAATAAGGGCTCAAATCATTCATTATGATTTAAGTAGACTTTGTTTTAGAGTGTGAGTAGATGTAATCATTAACTTGATTAAAGAATCAGCTATTGTAAAGAGTCATCTTGAAGTACTCCTATAAAAGCATGAATCCCGGCTCCAAAAGGAGACCGGGATTATGTTGTTTGTTTGGAATAGTTGTTTGTTTCGCTTTAAGCTTCTGGCTTTACAGTCTTAGCAGCGTAAACTTCCTCTGAAAGGACAGAAACAGTACTCTTATTGTACTTGCCCTTGTGGAAGTAAACAACACCGTCTGCAAGTGCATACAATGTGTCGTCCTTACCCTGTGCAACGTTCTCGCCTGGGAAGTGCTTATTACCGCGCTGGCGAACGATAATGTTACCTGCGATAATCTTCTGGCCACCCCAGATCTTAACACCTAAACGCTTTGAAGCTGATTCGCGACCGTTCTTAGAACTACCTACACCTTTTTTATGTGCCATTCTTAAGTCCTCCTTGTTAAGCGTTAATTGATTTAATTTCTACCTGAGTGAAGTGTGAACGATGACCGTTCTTCTTTCTGTAGTCCTTACGACGTTTCATCTTGAAGACAACTACCTTGTCGCCTTTTACGAGAGGAGCTACTACCTCAGCTACTACCTTTGCGCCCTCAACAGTTGGTGCGCCTACTGTGACTGTTCCGTTGTTATCAACCAACAGAACCTTGTCAAACTCAACAGCCTTGCCTTCTTCCGCATCTTTGATGTGGTTTACGAAGAGCTTCTTGCCCTCCTCAGCCTTAAACTGCTGACCGTTAATTTCTACAATTGCGTACATTTTTTTATTGTAAACGGGTTTGTACCGCTGGGCGGCTGAGCATCTATCCAGCACTTATTCTGAGCCCAAAACGGCATAATCGGTTGCAAAGTTACTAAAAATTAATGTTATGTAACATAATAATAGATGATAATTCTTGCCTAATTAACAATAATTAGAGCATTTATAGCACATAAAGTTACTTTGAAGTAGAATCAGTCAATAAAATTAGATCTATTATGTATGAAAATTAAACTTGATGATTTCTTGTCAATATACCCAAGTATACGCACATAAAAGAAGCTACTTTCAAGTTTAATTGAAAGTTTTGTAGAATATGATTAATGCCAAAAGCTTATAACATTACTACGTATACCAAGTGCTGTTCAAGGAAACTCCATAGATGTCACAAGCCTTAGTAATTGTCATTTATATCTCAAATCAAAGGAGCTATCGTCTAAATTATCAAGTTGACACTCATCCTCTTGATAAACATTATCAAGGTTAAACTCTTGTTCGTTGTGCATCTTTGGTTTACGTTTCATAGTAATATTCCTCCATAGAGTAGCTCTGCCGTAAAGCATACCCCTGATTATAATTGATTTAGGATACGGCAAACCCTTAGTTATCTTGTTTACAAATATATAAAATTTAATTGATAGTTTCGTCAACAAAAATGATTTTCTTTGTTTTTTTTCCATTTGAAAAGGTTTAAGGTAAGGTAAAAAGGAAAAAACTCTTCCATAATTAACTAAAAGCTAAACGTAATAAAAGTAAATGACAAGCATTATATTTGCACATTAAATTGGAATATAATAACTTTGTATCTACTGAATCACAATTTATGATGTTATGGATAAGAAAAAGCAACGTAACGATGAAGATATGAAATGGAGTATACTTGCATCCGAGCAACTTATTAATCGACCTTGGATGAAGGCTCGTCGTGATACCGTTCAGTTACCAAATGGAAAGATTTATGATGAGTATTATGTACTTTCATATCCAAAGTGGATTAATGTAATTGCAGAGACAGAAGATGGGAAACTTATCCTGGAGCGTCAATATAGACACGGACTTGGCGTTGTGTCAACAGAGATTTGTGCAGGAGTGGTAGAACAAGGAGAGGCTCCGCTACATGCAGCACAACGAGAATTAGAAGAAGAAACTGGGTACACTGGTGGTAATTGGGAAGAGATTATGACCATAGCTCCTAACCCAGGAGTTATGGATAACCTATGTCATTGCTTCTATGCGCGTGGCGTGAAGAAGACGAGCAATCAGCATCTTGATGAGACAGAAGACATAGATGTTTTTCTTTGTCCTAAAGAGGAAGTAAAGCAAATGTTATTACGTGGTGAGTTTATTCAAGCATTAATGGTAGCTCCATTATGGAAATACTTTAGTATCAAAGATTGATTTAGTTTCAAACATTCTAATAGATAAGAACATGATTACAAAAGACAGCATTGAGGCAGCCTATTGCTTTTTCCATCAGAAGTATCAAGTTTACGCATTCTCAAACAGCGAACGACAGAAAGATGACATCGAATATGCCATCAGTTCATATGTAGATGGGATGAGTCCAGAACTATACAAACTGTTAGCTAATGGTCGAGAGGAGTTTCTTTTGACACATAATAGATTTGCTGAAGATATGCAAGAGGCTATTAAAAAACTATCCAATTTGTCTCTTTAGTCTTCTAATCAACCAAATATAGGCTGGAATAAGGAATATATCTGCCATTATCCATGCTACTGGGTCAGCATAACAAACACCTATCCATGCCAAAGCAGGTACTAACCAAATACTCACACCACAGCGTGCTATCATTTCCATAACTCCACTCATCATACTCAAGTTACTATATCCAAGACCTTGAATACTGTATCGAAGAATGACGAGAACTCCCAATGAAGGATAGAACCAGTTTGAAATACGCATCAATTGTGCTGCATTTGCAATTACTTCCTGCTCTTTTCCATTAACAAAAATCATCATCATTTCGTCTGCAAAAGGATAGATAATAATAACTGTAAGAACGAAATAAGCCATCATTATCCACATTGCATCATTCAAACCAGTTTTTATTCGCTGAAGTCTCTTTGCACCAAGGTTTTGTCCACAGTATGTTGCCATGGCTACACCTATATTTTCAAGTACACAGGTGAATAGGTATTTAATACGAATAGCTGCAGTAAATGAAGCGACATAAACTGTTCCTAAAGCGTTATTTGCACTTTGAAGCATGATAATACCAATAGAGGTAATAGAGAATTGTAGCCCCATAGGTATACCATTGTTCAGCAGAATACTTATTCTTTTGTTATCAAACTGACGTTCATCGCCGATAGGTACGAGGATTGTCATGTGTCGTTTGATAAACCACCAACATAATGATGATGCAAAAACCTGACTGAGGAAAGTTGCTATGCCAGCTCCTTCAACCCCCATTCCCAGCAACAGAATAAAAACAATATCAAGAAAAATGTTTAAGAAAGAGGATGCAAGAAGAAAGTAAAAAGGCTGCTTGGAATTACCTAATGCTCGTATCTGACCAGATAAAAGATTATAGGCTATAGTGAAAGGGATAGTGCAAAACTGCAGAAAAAGAAAGACATAAGCATCATGGAAAACATCTTCTGGCGTGTTAACCATTCGTAGAATCTTATCACATAGGAAACAGGAAAGTAACGTGATGACTATGGCTAATACTAAAGCAATACGCATAGCGTTGCTAACATAACAACGCATTTTATGGTAGTCCTTTGCTCCAAAAGCTTGAGCTACAGGTATAGCAAAACCTGCACATGAACCATTACAAAAGCCCATGATGAGGAACATAATACTACTTGATGCACCCACAGCAGCCAATGCCTCTACACCTTATCCATCTTCCTACTATTGCAGCATCAATAATTAGATACATTTGCTGCAATATATAACCAAGAATGAGAGGTATTGCAAATTTCAAGATAGCACGTGAAGGAGAGCCTTCTGTCATGCTTTCTATATGTTGTGTTGTTTCTTCTGATACCATTATCCTTTTATTACCCCTCAATTATAAAACTGTAAACTTCCTAATAACTGTGTTTGTTATTGTTTCTTTGAGACAAACTCAACCTTAATGTTTTTATATCCCATAGAACGGAGGAACTGAGTAAACTGTTGTTTAGCATTTTTCTCAGCAATTCTAATATTCTCAGTTGTCATACAACGAGCTAACATCTTTTTATAGGCACGATTATAGAGTTGTTCACGATCAGCCGAAGTCCAGTCTCCTTTCTCAAAAAATGAGCGTGATTTAGCCTCGTCGATAAAATTAGTGTCAAGTAATCCAATAGGTGGCAACTTTGCAACGATAACACTGTCATTCTCAACACGAAGCCAATGAGGTTCTGTCTGATGCAAGTCAACACCTAAACGAACCGTACCATAATAGATACGCACAAGTTCTGAGTCAGAGAAAAAGCCACGACTCACCGTATCTATGAGTTCTTCATCATTGATTGCAAGAAATTCCCATTGACCTATATCTTGTATTTGTTGTATCTGTGTTGGCGTTATATCAATACGCTGATCAGCAGATATACTTATCTTATTGGATGAATTAAACCAATAAAATAGACCGACACAAATACTAATGATGATTAAAAAGGTCAGCAGACAGCCTTTATTAAATGATAAGAAACGACTAAGAAGTCCTTTCTTATTCGGCTTAATATCATTCTTCTTTTGCTCTGTTATTATATTTTCAGGTGTTCTTGTTTCCATTTTCAATCCTTTTTATTTACTTCAATCACCTGTCCTAAATCCTTCAGAGTAAACTTTTTACGGAATGAGACAGTTATGTCAGATTCTTTATACCCCATAGCAGTAAAGATCGGAATAAGCTGTCGTGCAGCACTTTCTTGTGCCTGTTCGATGATACCCATCTGTGGTATAGAAGCTATAATCTGTTTTCTTCCTTGTGCTTCATAACTTGTAAGTTCAGCATCCGTAAAGTTATGACGTGTCAGTGCCACATATTCCTTCACCTCCTTATGATTAATCTTTGTTGAAGTAAGAACAATCTTTGGATCGGGTAGGGTAATGAGAAATTCCTTTCCTTGGCGTTGAATATTCTTATCACTAAAACCAGATAAGTCTATGTAGGCTTTCAATGTAGCGTCCATTGGAATTGCAATTCGACGATCACCTAATGGTAAAGTCACACTGAAGTCTTGCTTCATGAACGAGCCAGACAGTTTCATCTTATCATCATGAGTGATAATCTTATGAATACGGTATTCTGTTGTGTAAAGTCGTGAACATTGCTGTACCTGTGTTACCAACATTGGAATCGTATCAATAACCTTTGCAACTGGTTCTTCAGTACTTTTTTTATCAGTACAAGCCACTGTCAGCAATGAAAAAATCGACAGTAGGAGGGCGAAATGTTTCATTCTAAATCTTTATAATTATCTGCGCAAAGATACAAAAAACACATGATAAAACACTTTCTTGACTAATAAAAAGAAACAAAAAGGTAGAGTAGGGGGATAAAATATCCGCAGAGTCAACCAGCAAGTGCAAAATTACAAAAGATGTTTAAAGAACTCGCACTTTGGAGTAGAAAAGTTTAATTTTTCTCTTGGTCTTTCGTTCAATTTCTTTTGTATGGACATAATTCTCTTGTCCGTATAGTTATCAAACGAATCCTTTTTAGGTATATACTGCCTGATTAATTTGTTTGTATTCTCAACAGTTCCCTTTTGCCATGAACAATATGGATCAGCGAAGTACATGGGCACGCCTAAGTATTTGGTAATGTCCTTATGTGCCACAAATTCAGGTCCGTTATCTGTTGTAATCGTCTTCAAGCTGTCCTTGTATGGCAGCAGTAGTTTCCTAACCACCTTTACCAGAGGCTTTGACATTTTTCCAAATGGCAGTTTCTGCATAAGCAACATATTGGTGGATTTCTCCACTATTGTGAGTATGGCGTGCTGGGCAGGGTCAACGATCAAGTCCATCTCAAAATCTCCAAATCTCTTCCCGTCAACTTCTTTACTTCTTTCATGGATACTCACCCTGTCCTTTATTGGAAGATGTCCGCCTTTGGGACGATACCTGTATTTCATCTTATGCCTTGTGTGCTCTGCAAGTTTCCCTGTTGTGTCATTGTGGATGATGTTATAGATGGACTGGTGGAATACCTCTATACCCTCATTTATGCGCAGATACCCTGATATTTGTCTTGGAGACCACTGGTCGTTAGTAATATATTCTTTAATTCTCCAAAACTAATTCGTCGGAGAGTTTGGCGTTAGTTACTGTGTTCTTCCTGCGCTGCATAGCCATATCATACGTCTTCGTCCAGATATACTTTCCAGAAGGCGTGCTGTTGCGTTTGATTTCACGTGAGAGTGTTGACTGACTAATACCGACGATGTCGGCAATTTCTTTTCTAGCTGTTTTCTTTTGGAGTAAGGCAAAAATTTGCGACCTTTGCTCCGAGATTAATTGATGATACATTTGCAATACAAAGTTAGTTAATCTTTGGGAGACTTCGGTCTCCTTTTTTTTATTTGTATTGCTGGTTGTTTCTTTTTCCTCTCCGAGAGAGGCAGACAACCTCTCGCTACGCGCCAAGAACGTCTGCATCTCTTGGAGAGGGACACTCTTTTATTGCACTTCGTTTTGGAACTTGCAATCGAACTAATAGAATTATTTAGGCTTATCCGTTTAAACCAAACCTCTAAGATTGCAATATGAATTGCAATAAATATATTGCCAAGGCTGTTAAACCCAAATCGGTCATTAGATGTTAATAGCATTATGAAAAATCATGACATAATTTCGAATAACATATCAATAAATAAAGGTAAAAACACATGTAAAAAGAGGATTTGTAACCGACAGGAAATCAGCTTGTTATAAACTTGTAGAAAAAAGGTGCTTAATTAGACTTCAAAAGGGCGTTAATAAGACCTCAAAAGGGCACCTATTGCAAGCCTATTAGGCGTCTTTTAGAAGCGAAAAGAGCATGTTTTAGATTCGACTTGTACGAAAATTATTTACAAATAACAATTAATAGGAGGGTAACCTGCAGAATGCGAGAGTCATGGTAATGGATAGACAGGATATTTCTATTTCATTAAATAAATATTTGATAACGCCCTATCCTCATAATAACCGCTTAAAATGAAAAATAGAAATATAACCTATAGGAACAGGTTTTAGATAATAAAAAATCATATTCGACAATTTATAAGATGCTTTTCTGCATAATTGACGTTTTTTTTCGTACATTTGCAGCATAATAGTAAATTAGAAGTATTTGGGACAACCATATATGGAATCATTAAGAGAGATATTTAGAATCGGTAAGGGTCCATCGAGTAGTCATACGATGGGACCACAGCGTGCAGCAATAATCTTTGCAGAACGTCATCCAGAAGCAGCAAGATTTGAAGTTACATTGTATGGAAGTTTGGCTGCCACAGGCAAGGGTCACATGACAGATAAGGCTATTATTGACGTACTAAAACAGATAGCACCAGTAGAAATAGTATGGGAACCTTCGGTTTTCCTTCCTTATCATCCTAATGGCATGTTGTTTCGTGCCTATAATAACAGTCAAGATCTCTTAGATGAATGGACTGTATACAGTGTTGGAGGTGGTGCTTTGTCAGAAGGAAAGGCCACAGACGACTACTTCCATAAGGAGTCTGTCTATGATTTGCATACACTTAAAGATATCCAAACATGGTGTGAGCATCATGGACGTGGTTATTGGGAATATGTAAAACATTGTGAGGGAGATGACTTATGGGACTATCTGCGTGAAGTTTGGAAAACAATGCAGGCTGCTGTTGAGCGTGGTCTTGACAGTGAAGGAGCCTTACCAGGTCCATTGAATCTTGCTCGTAAAGCACCTAATTATTATATAAAGGCACGTGGATATAAGCCTTCTTTGCAGAGTCGAGGAATGGTTTATTCATACGCTTTGGCAGTTAGTGAGGAGAATGCCTCTGGTGGTACGATTGTGACAGCACCTACTTGTGGTGCCTGTGGTGTTGTTCCTGCAGTTCTATATCACCTGTCAAAGGGACATGACTTTTCAGAAACTAAGATATTGCATGCACTTGCAACAGCAGGTCTTTTTGGTAATGTCGTAAAATATAATGCTTCTATTTCAGGTGCAGAAGTAGGTTGTCAGGGGGAAGTTGGTGTAGCTTGTGCAATGGCATCAGCAGCTTCTTGTCAGTTGTTTGGTGGTAGTCCTTCTCAGATTGAGTATGCTGCAGAAATGGGTTTGGAGCACCATTTAGGTATGACATGTGATCCCGTGTGTGGTTTAGTACAGATTCCTTGTATTGAACGTAATGCTTTTGCAGCTTGTCGTGCATTAGATGCTCAGCTTTATGCATCCTTCAGTGATGGTAGCCATCGCGTTTCATTTGACCGTGTTGTAGAGGTTATGAAGCAAACTGGACATGATATTCCGTCTCTTTATAAGGAAACAAGTGCTGGAGGTTTGGCAAAGGATTATCAGATGTAAAGTTTATTTTATCAGTAGTACATCTGTCTGATACCTATTAAAGAAGATATATAGATGTTCTTAATGCTCAGTAAACGTTTTACCAGATATTGGTAAAAGCGATTACTGAGCATTGTTTCTTGTAATAAAAAGTTAATCAAGGGTTCTTTCATCCTATTCATATTAGAATCTTTTAAACCTATGGACATATTGAAATAAGATAAAGACTATGCCATTTTATTAGACTTATTCATTTGCAAATAATCTAATCTTAGATTCTATTAAACAATAATCAACATTCCTTTATAGGGTCATTTCTGTTGGTAATAATATAGTGAATCCAATAATTTAACAAACTATTTATTATTTTTCTTGCTTAATCATTCAGAATGAGCAATTAATTTTGTATATTCGCATTCGGCTTGTTTATTTTATAGCTAACATAAATATCGATGCAGATTGAATGACAAAGAACAATAGAAATATTTATGGTCAGAATTCTGTGAGTAGACTTTTCAAATATCTAAAGATATCAGATTTATGAAAGAATTAATATGCCCCAACTGCCATAAGGCATTTACTGTTGACGAAGCAGACTATGCTTCTATCGTTAATCAAGTAAAGAATACAGAGTTTAACGAGGAGGTTAACCGTCGTATAGCTGAGCTTCATGAGCAGCACAAGGCAGAACAAGCTTTAGCAACTGCAAAGACAGAACAAACCTTTCAGCACCAACTCTCTAAGAAAGAACTTGAACTTGGTGCCAAAGATGCTGAGATTGAACGTCTGAAAAGTGAGAAAGAAAGCGAACTTACGAGGCTAAAAAGTTCATTCTCAGCTGAGATAGAGGTGCTTAAAACACAGTTAGAAAACATTGCAACTCAGAAGAAAAATGAGATGATGATTGCTTTGGCAGAGAAGGAACAGCAAATATCTAAGCTTAACTCTGTCATAGAACAGAATGATAATAAGTTGCAACTTGTGCTCATGGAGGAACGTAGTAAAGCTCAAAAGGAGGTTCAAGCAAAGGACACAGAAATCTCTCAGCTTCGTTCTGCTGTAGAATTAGAGAAGCGTGAAGCACAACTTCATGAGGCATCACTCATCAAACATCATGAGAATGAACTTCGAATGAAGCAGGATTTAGTCGACTATTATAAAGATTTGAAAACAAAGATGTCTACCAAAATGGTTGGTGAGACGCTTGAACAGCATTGTAGTATTGAGTTTGACCAGTATATTCGACCAATGATGCCTACTGCATACTTTGAGAAAGACAATGATGCAAGCGATGGTACAAAGGGAGATTTCATCTTTCGTGCAGAAGAAGATGGTACGGAGTATATCTCTATCATGTTTGAAATGAAGAATGAAATGGATACTACTGCCACTAAACATAAAAACGATGACTTCTTAAAAAAACTTGATGATGACCGTAAAAAGAAAGGTTGTGAGTTTGCTGTTTTAGTCAGTCTTCTTGAAGCTGATAATGAACTTTATAATACTGGTATTGTAAACAAGAGTCATCTGTACCCAAAGATGTATGTTATTCGACCACAGTTCTTCGTTCCATTTATCAATCTTCTTGTACAAACGTCAAAGAAGAGTTTAGAATATAAAAAGCAACTGATTCTTTCACAAAGCAAAGAGGTGGATGTTACCAACTTTGAAAATAAGATAGAAGACTTCAAAACTAAGTTTGGACGACATTATGAAATGGCATCTAAGAAGTTTAATGATGCTATTAAGGATATTGATGCTACAATTATAAAACTTCAAAAGGTACGTGAGGAACTTTTAAGTAGTGAGAACAATCTTCGTCTTGCTAATAAAGACACAGACGATCTTACAATACGTAGGCTAACGTACATGAATCCTACAATGAAAGCCAAGTTTGACGAAGCACGTAAGAATAACCAGAATATAACAGAATAATTACAAAAATACATATCGCAATGAAATTAGCAGAAGCATTAGCTATTCGTAAAGATACACAAAAAAGAATAGAACAGCTTAAAAGCAGAATACTGAATAATGTTCGAGTACAGGAAGGAGATTCTCCATCAGAAGAGCCCAAGGAATTGATGAAAGAGATGGATGCTTGTCTGAATACTCTTTTCGCTTTAATTTTCAAGATTAACAAGACTAACATGAATACTATTAGTGAAGGGCGTACAATTACAGAAATGATGGCAGAACGTGATATTCTCTCTATGCGTATCACGTCACTTCGAGAAATTTTTAATAAAGCGTCAGAATCTCAGGAGCGTTACAGCCGTTCTGAAATTAAAATGGTAACAACCATAGATATCAAGCCTTTAGGTAAGAAGATTGATGACTTGTCTAAGCAATTACGCGAACTTGATATGAAGATACAAACATTAAACTTCACAATAGAACTAATGGAGTAATCTTTATAAAGAATGTAAGAAGATTAAAGAAACATTTTAAGGTGTAGTCTTATTATGTTGTAGGTGTGAGCTAAAAACAACATTACATCAGAGTACGGGGTTTCTGAGGATTTAATTGCAGGTTGCATTTCCCAGCATATAATGTCTAAAAGGACTGGTACGGTGTACTTTGCATTTTGCATATAGCATTACCATTAGCTGACTATAACATACTTGACGAGGGTGGGATTGGGGTATTTCTTAAGAGTTATATTTGATTTTGAAAGTTAGAATCAAGCGATAAAGTAAGGTTTTATATGATTTTATAATTTCATTGTAGATTGTAAGCTATCTATTTATCATAATGCTCATTATGTTTCAATCATATCATGGGGAATTAAAGGTCATTAATCGTTAGATTTATTCTCACTTATAAAATTAGTATTCATAGAAAAAGTATGTCTGGCTGTACAACTGAAAGTATGCAAATGAACTTAAATGAGAAAATAAGAAAATGAAAGACAGCTTCAAATTTAACCTAAATCGATCATTAGACCACAATGTGTATAATTCTTATTACTATGGTATTGTTTCCCAACATCTTTTATTTTTTTATCGGTATATTGTCCGTCTTTGGAACTTGACGTAGCCCACTACGTCTGTATTATAAAGCCAAACTATCTCCTCAATAATAAAACAAAATATGATTAGACTCTAATGACCAATTTGGGTTAAAATGAATAACTTTAAAACATTATAAGGACTTCGTTACTAAATATCATGTCATACTAACCTAATAAAATTCATCTTTGTAAATAATTTTCGTCTATTGCATTTTTATTGAGGCTAAATTAGATGTGAATTAAGGCTTAATTGACTTGCTAAAGACGCCCTTTAGCAACCTTATTAACGCCCTTTTGAAGTCCAACTAAGCACCTTTTCTTTTACTGTTTTGTAACTTACTGAGGTCTAAGTACTTACAAAGGATACCCAGAATGGCATTTTTGAACATTATAAATG
>ERZ772977.1032-NODE-1032-length-15425-cov-34.425374_pt1 | contig 15425 bp, 13 predicted proteins | sample MGYA00511131_ERZ772977 | MGnify/ENA primary metagenome ERZ772977 (study PRJEB29015, sample SAMEA2737935) | human oral metagenome | biome: human oral; feature: human-associated habitat; material: dental | place: China | collected 2151 ...
AGCAGCAGTGGGGCACCTTCGTGGCCGCGGCCGCCGCGACCCGCAACGAGTCCGTCCTGGTCCAGGTCATGGAAGACGCGCGCACCCACCTGTCCGAGGAGGCCATCGGCGCCGCCCTGGGCGCCGCCTCCATCATGGCGATGAACAACGTCGCCTACCGCACGCGCCACTTCCTGGGCTCGGCCTACGAGAACGAGCGCATGGGACTGCGCATGAACATCATCGGCACCTCCGGTGGCGTGGAAAAGGTCGACTTCGAGCTGTGGAGCCTGGCCGTGTCCACGATCAACGGCTGCGAGAAGTGTGTGACCGCACACGAGGCCACGGTGCGCGGCGAGGGTCTGAGCACCGAGCAGGTCTGGGAGGCCGTGCGCATCGCCGCCACCCTGACCGGCGTGGCCCAGGCCATCAGCGTCGTCGAGACCCTCGACTGACCCCGCCTGAGCAGTACGACGGCGGCCGCCGGCTCCTCATCGGGAGCGGGCGGCCGCCGTCGTTATGCGTCCGTGCTGCTCAGCTGCGGGGGTCGGCGTCGATGGCACCCTGGGTGTCGTTGAAGATCAGGTTGGAGATCTCGACCTGGACCGTCTCGACCTGAGGGACGTCGTGCAGGAGGAGCGGGTCATCGGCGGAGGTCTGCAGGGCCAGCGTGCCGCAGCCGAAGAAGCGGTCGGTGACGTCCTTGTCCAGCTGGATGTCGGAGATCCGGGTCAGAGGCAGGTCATGACCGATGCGGCTGAAGATGCCCGAGCGGGTGATGATGCGCTTGGTGGTGACGGTGTAGGTATGCATGTACCACTGCAGCCACGGCACGAGCAGCAGGGGGACGCTCAGGATAAGGACCGCCACCCAGATCGCCAGGACGCCCCAGGGCTGCCAGCTGGTCGGGGCCATGACCGAGGCGACGACGCCGACCACGAGCAGGAGGATCTCGACGACGAACCGCCACAGGAGGACCTTGATGTGGGTGTGCATGTGCCGTACCACGACCTCGTCGCGGCTCAGGAGCTTCTTCGACATTGCCATGCCCACCATCGTGCCAGGGTGTCGGGGGTTCGCGCACCTGTACAACGAGAGGACGGGCGGCGCAGCGCCCCTCAACCGGTGAGCATGCCCATGCCGACTGAGGCGACGACCGGTGCGATCCCCAGGATGACGAAGGCCGGCAGGTGGCAGGCGCCCAGCGGCAGGACGAGGCGGACCGCCAGGCGCTCGGCGGCCTCCTCGTCGCGGGCGCGCCGCCCTGCCCGCAGGCTCCTCGCCGTCGCCTCCAAGAGGGCGACCGGCGAGGCACCGTCCTCCCATCCGGGGCGCAGGCACGACTCCAGGCGACTGCGCCGGCGGCGCCACTGCTCATCATCGGGTGCCGCCCAGGCCTCATTCCACGAGGCTCCCAGCAGCAGAGCCCGGCCCACGACACCGGCGCTCTCCTCCTGAAGGGCTCCTCCCAGGGCGGTCAGCACCCCGGGCACCGAGGCCCCAGCACTCAGGGCCGATGCGGCCAGGTCCAGGACAAGGGCCTCGTCGACGACGTCGCCGTCGGCGGTCGCGGCCCGCACGAAGCGTCGAGTGACGAGGTGGCCCACCACCATGAGGATGACGCCGAACGCACCCAGGGCGCTGCCGGCCCCGCCATCGAGCAGGAGGGCCGTGGGGTCGGCGCCCACGAGCACTCCCAGCCCCAGGCCGACTACCGGCAGGCAGGCCAGGAGCCGGGCGGTGGTGCGCGGGCCGGCCAGGGCCGCCCGGCGGGAGGCCTCGGCGTGGCCCGACTCGGCGACACCACCGGCCACGGCCTCGAGGATGTCGGCCAGGGGCGCTCCCAGAGCGGTCGACAGGCGACAGGAGGCAATGGCTCCCGGTACCGCGGCGGCGGTGGCGCGCCGCTGCCGGGCCCGCCGCCCCGGAGGAGGCGGGCGCCAGAGCAGGTGACCGTCGCGCCGGCGAGGCAGCCAGGAGTCGTGCTGGAGGTCCGCGAGCGCGTGGAGCGCGGGCGGCACGCCGTCGTCATCGGGCTCGGTGCCTTCGGTGAGGCCGGCGCGCTGGAGAGCGCGCGTCCAGGCTCTCTGTGAGGTGGCACCGGCGCGCAGGAGGCTGGCAACCTCGGTGAGCAGCAGCCCGAGGTCCGGCTCGAGTGAGCTCCTCCACCGGGAGCGCAGAAGGCTGAGAGCGCTCTGCGGGGCCCGCGCACCAGCACCGCCCGGGGAGGCGTCGGTGACCCAGCCGCGCGGTAGCCCACGGCGGGCCGGCAGCAGGAGCACGGCGGTGGCCAGAGCGACCAGGACCGCGGCGATCCAGGCGCCCGCCCCCGGTGGACCGCTCACCGGGACAGCCACCGGAACGGGCACCCGGCCAGGCGCGGCGCCACCCATCGCAGCGGTCGTGGGCAGACCGACGAGCAGAACAGCAGTCGCCCTCATCATCTCGGCCCGCCCTCCCCCAGGGCGAGTGAGCCTGCGAGACCACGGCGGGAGAAGGGATGCGAGCCGATCCGTTCTCGCAGCGCGGGCGCGGCCGGGCCCAGACTCAGGCGGGCACCCTCGTCCACGCGCAGTGCCTCCTCACACACCAGGACCGCACCGGCGGGGGTCGTCTCACGCCGCAGCACACCGACGGAGGCGATGTACCGTCGCGCCCCGGAGGCGCCTGCCTGCCGGCGCAGGTGGACGACGGCGTCGAGCGCGCTGGCGGCCTGGGCGGCGACGGCGGCCTCGTCGAGTCCCGCGAGCGCCCCCAGGGCGGTCAGGCGTGCGGGGACGTCGGCGGGCGAGTTGGCGTGGAGGGTGGCCCAGCCGCCCTCGTGTCCGGTGTTGAGGGCGGTGAGGACATCGCGCACCTCGGGGCCGCGGCACTCGCCCAGGACGATCCGGTCGGGGCGCATGCGCAGGGCGGTACGTACCAGGGAGGTCATGGAGACCGCGCCGACGCCCTGGACATTGGCGCCGCGCTCCTGAAGGTGGACGACGTGGGGGTGGTCGGGGCGTAGCTCGCTGGCCTCCTCGATGCACACAATGCGCTCGTCCTCCGGCACGAGCCCGAGCAGGGCGGCCAGGAGGGTGGTCTTGCCGGTTCCGGTGGCTCCGGTGACCAGGCAGCTGGCGCGGCCGGTCACCAGGGCGATCAGGACGTCGTCGAGGCCGGGAGCGATGGTGCCGGCCTTAACGAGCTCGGCCAGGGTGAAGCCGCGTCGGCGTTTGGTGCGCAGGCTGATGAGGGTGCCATCGGCGCTCAGGGGCGGCAGCACCGCGTTGAGACGGGTGCCGTCTGGCAGGGTCGCGTCGACGACGGGGCAGGCGTCGTCGAGGCGCTTGTGGGCGGAGGCGGCCATGCGCACAGCCAGGGCCCGTACCTGGGGCTCCTCCATGGAGGCTGCGGGAACGGGCTCGAGGCCGCGTCCCCGGTCGATCCAGGTGCGACCACCGCTGACGAGGACGTCGGTGACGCCGTCGGTCTCAACGAGGGGTTGCAGCAGCGGACCGGCGCCGTCGACGTCGGCGCGCACCCGCTCACCGAGGCGGGCCATGCCCACCTGACCGGTCGTGGGGTCGGCGGCGTCGTTGAGGGCCTCATCCATCCCGGCACCGCGGGCCAGCGCGCTGCGCACGCGGGCGAGCTCGGAGCCGTCGGGCCCCGGGGCGGCGCGGGTGGCAGCGGCGCCGGGGAGATCGAGATTCACTGGGGCCATGGTGCGCTCCCCCGCTCATGTCCCGCGCTCCGCCGGCCGGCCGGGACCGGATCGGGCGCCTCGGCGACGAGGACCCGGGCCAGCAGCTCCCGTGCCAGGGCGGTAGCGGCGCGCCGGGTGGCCGAGCGGGCCCGCACCGGGTCCTCTCCGAGGGCCAGGCGCTTAGTCAGGACCCGGTCGGTGGGGACCCGCCCCAGGACCGGACAGCCGGTGATGAGCTCAAGGTCCTCGGCAGCGACGTCCTCGCCCCTGTGACGCACCACGAGCCACACCCGCGGCCCCGAGGTCGCTCCCTTAGGGCCACCAGGGACCGTTGGGGCGCGGCTGCCCGGCTGAGAGCCGCGCAGCCGCGGGATGAGGCTCTCCGCGGCGACGGCCGAGCGCAGGTCGAGCCCGGTCATGAGCAGGACCCGGGCCTCCGACGGCGGGGGCGTCCCGCGGGGCAGGTCCACCAGGACGACGTCGTGCTCGGCGCGCATTGCCTCCAGAACCGCGTCCGCGCAGCTCGTCGGCCCGCCGCGGACGTCGCCGGTGAGCACCGGTATGGCGTGCCACACGGGCAGCGCCCCGACCAGGTGACCGGGCCGGAAGGCCGATTCCTCCACCGGGAGATCCGCCCACCGCAGCCCGGTCAGCACGGCCTGCCCGCACAGGAGGTCCAGGCCGCCGGCAGGGTCCAGGTCCATCATCGCCACCCGCCTCCCGGCCCGGCTCAGCGCCCAGGCCAGGTGCAGCAGCAGGGCACTGACCCCCAGGCCTCCACGGGCACCGGTGATGGCCAGGACCTGAGCCGTGGGAGCTCTACGGGCGGGTGCGACCCCCACCGATACGTCCGGCACCGACGACGGCGCCAGGGCCTCCTCCCCCGTTTCCGGAGCGACCTGCATGAGTGTCGACGCGCTCGCCTGCGTGGCTGCCTCCATGGCGCCTCCTCCGATCTGGTGCGCGGCCCCCGCTGGGCACCGGTCCTGTCACCAGGGTGCGGGTCCGGTCGCGGTGGCACCTACCGACGTCGTCGGACCTGTGGAAACGGGTTGCGGAAACGGGCCTGTGGCCCCGCGCCATCCGCAGCCACCTGCCACAGGCGCCGAGCGCGCCGCTGCCGCGGTAGCAACGCTCGGAGGGGCCGAGGGGGTCACACACCTGACAGCGCGGGCCTGCTCGTGATGAGATGGGGCCATGAGCGCTCAGCCCAGCGCAAGCGATCCCTCCCAGACAGCGGCGTCACCGGCGGCTCCCCCCATCGCCGCACCGGTGCCGCCTGCTGCGGCCGCACCCGCACCCACCGGGCACCGCGCGGCGGCCTACTTCGACCTGGACAAGACGATTCTGGCGACGTCGTCGACCTGGGCCCTGGGCACCCCGATGCGACGCAGCGGCCTCATCTCCTCACGGACGCTGGCGTACGGGCTCATCGCCCAGATCCCCTATCTCCTGGTCGGCGCCGGCACCCACCGGTCCAACAGCCTCATGGAGCACCTGGCCCTCGTCTCCGCCGGGATCAGCCGCCACGACCTGATGGAGGTCGTCGAGGGCGCCCTGGCCACAGCGATCGAGCCGGCCGTCTATGCCGAGGCCCTCGACCTCATCGAGGCCCACCGCCGGGCCGGCCACGACGTGGTGGTCGTCTCCGCCTCCATCATCGAGATGGTCGCCCCCATCGCCCGCCTCGTGGGCGCCGACCGCGCCGTCGCCACCCGCATGGAGGTCGGCGAGGACGGGTTGTTCACCGGGCGGATCGCCCACTCCATGCTGCACTCGGAGAAGGTGGTGGCGCTGCACGAGGATGCCACCGCCCACGGTATCGACCCGGCCCGGTGCTGGGCCTACTCCGACTCCATCTCCGATGAGCCGATGCTCAGCGCCGTCGGCCACCCCGTGGCGGTCAACCCCGACCGGGACCTGCGGCGCATGGCCCAGGAGCGCGACTGGCCGGTGCGCGACTTCGCCCGCCCGGTACGGCTGCGGCCACGCTGGAAGCCCCCGCACCTGTCGACTCGGGCCTCCCTCATCGCCGGTACGGCCGGTGTGCTCGCCGTCGGAGGCACCACCGCCTGGCTCGTCGCCCGTCACGGTTCACGCCACAGCACCTGAATCGGCTGACCGAGTCCTCCCGGGATCAACCGGCACGCCAGGTTCCCGCCTGCACCGCCCGGCACAGGCGCTGAGCCTCCTGAACCCCCGCCAGCACCGCCTCGGCCTGCCACACCACCCAGGCCGCGACCCCCTCCATCGTCCCGGACGCGTAGGCGCCGGCGGCCTCGGCATAGGCCCCCGGCGCCCGGCCGGGGTAGAGATCGCTGACCGCGGTGCCCGTCGGCTCAACCCCGTCGCGCACCAGCAGGTGGCGCACCAGCAGCCGGCCCACCGCGGCGTTCCCGGCGGTGAAGGGTCGCGCCGACAGCATCTCGGCGTGGACAATGGCCGACCGCACCAGCGCCGGCGCCCGCTCCGCCTCGATGAGCTCCAGAAGCCCCTCCAGCCGCGCCGCCAGCTCCTCCTCCTGCGGGGCCGCGCCCGGACCTCCCTCGCGCACGCGGATCCGCCCGGTGCGCGGCACGCCGATCTCCTCCAGCCCGACCCGGCCGCCGGCCGCCAACGGACCGGCAACGTCTCGGTGCAACACGGCCAGCAGCGAGCGCGCCGGGGGCACCACCGGCCGTCCCCGCCCCACCAGGTCCGGCATCCAGCCGACCAGGCGACTCCCGGCGCGCCACAGCCCGGCAACGGCGTCCAGGCCCGGGTCGCCCGTGGCGGCCTCGGTCAGGGAGCCCGCGGCCACGTGCTCGCGCAGAACCTCGGCGGAGACGACCGCGCCCTCAACGCCTCCGGAGGCAATGGCACCTCGGATCGCAGCCTCGGCGCGGGCCTCCCGCCACCGGCGCCGCAGGGCCTCGTTCCAGCGCAGCTCGCCGCAGGCCTCACGCACCGCCGCCTCGGCGGCTCGCACCCGCTCGTCGGTGGCCACCTGGCTCAGCGCCTTCAGTACCGGGGACTCCCCAGCATTCGACCGCCCGGTCGACACGCCGGGGCGGCCCATCACCTCGGCCTGAGCACGCCGCTTCGGCACCCCGGCCGCGGTTGGCCCGATCCCTACAGTCATTCGCACCACGCGCCCACTGTGGCACACCACGACCGACCCCGACCACCGACGCCTCCGCCTATGGGCTTCAACGTCTCGGAGCCCGGCGGAACCCACATGAGCCACCACAGACCGACGCAGACCGAGCACACCCCCTAGACTCGATCAGGTGAGTGACTCCCCCTCCCATCACGGCCCCGGCTCCGCCCCGCCGTCCGCATCCTCGGGCGCGTCAGGGCAGGCACCGCGCAGCCGCAGGCCCGACTACGTGCTCACGGCCGTCGTCGGAGCCATCTTCGCCCCGGTCACCTCCGTCCTGCTGGGGCTGGCCGACGCCGCACCGACCCAGATCCTGCGCACCGCCCTGCTGCTCGCCGCCATCCTGCTGCTCTCCGCCTCCGCCGCCGCGCTGTTCGCCAGCCGCTCCTCGCTGGGTGCGCTCGTTGCAGGGCTGACCGCGCTGGCGGCGCAGTCAATGGTGTTCCTGGCTCCCATCCATGCGGCCTCCCTGTCCGAGAAGTGGCTGCAGAGTCTGATCAGGACCGGCTTCGTACTCGTTCTGGCAGGTCTGTGGCTCGGCGGCTCCTGGGGCATGCGTCAGGCCCGCCGCGCCGGTCATGCGCAGGGGCACGCCGCCTTCCGGCTCACCCAGGCCGACCGGACCGTGGGCTCAACCCCGACACCACCCCCCTCGCGCCGGCGCGACCACCTCCTGTCCCTGCCCTGGGTGGTGGCCGGACTGGCGCTCGCAGCCTTCCTGCTGCCCCGTTCCTACATGCGAGCGGTTGCCCCAGGCATCCAGACCGGGCCGCTGATGCTCGCAGCGGTCCTCGTCTCCTTCATCGCGCTGTCCGCAGCCGGTGCCTCGACGGCGCACTCCACCCTCGGCGCGCGCGTCACCGGACCGATCCTCATCCTGGTGGCGGTGCCGAAGCTCAGTGGCGATATGATCCCTGGCGGCCATCTGGTCTCCAGGCTCCTGCCTTACGGTCCCGACGCCGTCGTGCTCGCCGCCATCGGTATCGAGCTCATGGCGATCGGCTGGGGAGCACATATGGCTCGCCGCCAAGGTCGTGCCAACGCACTGGCCAGGTTGCGCTCCGGTGCCTGAGGGTCCCATGCCCGCAGGCATGTCCTGAGAATGACCGTGCCCCTTTCGGCGTCCCCGCCCCGACAACTACCGTGTGCATGCGTAAGGAGACCTCGTGAGCACCGACAACACAGACCGCCCCGCCCCGCAGACGCCCGGCACGCCCGACGACGTCGACTCAGCCTCCGCGTCAGCGGCGACTCCCGTCACCGGCCCGGTGGCCGCGAATGCTCCCCAGGGCGAGACGTCGGTCAACCTGACCGGTGAGACTCCCACGTCCGTCAAGAGCCCGGCCAGCAAGGTCGCCCAGGCCTCTCCATCCGTCCCCTCAGCACCCGGTGCCGCGGCAACGGCGGAGGACCCGGACGAGGCCGTCGGCACGGTCGGATCGGCCAATTCGGCAGGATCGGCCGAAGACGTTGCGGATGATGATGTCGAAACCCTGAACATCCACAGGCAGACTCTCCCTCCTAGATCTCCCGGGAGCGAGGCCACCAAGGCCGTTGACGCCGCCGACGACGCAGATGACCACGCGGCCGAGGATGTCGAGGAGGCCGGAGAGTTCTCTGATGAGCCGACGTCGGCCGCCCCCGAGGAGGCTCAGATCGGCACGTTCCCGGTCGGCCGACCCGCCCAGGACCCGCTACGCCCGGAGGACTCCTCCCCCCGCCCGGTGGTCACTCAGGCGGCGCCGACGCCGCCCGAGTCCTCCGCGCCGGTGAGGCAGGCCGTGACGGAGGCAGTCACCGGGACCACGGGCAAGGGCATGCCGCCGTCGATTCCGCCGTCCTCGGTTCCGGGGGAGGCGAGGCCCGGGCCGTTGACCAAGCCGGCACAGCCCGAGGTCGCCACCGCATCGGAGCCCCTCCCCACAACCTCCGAGGCCGACACGCCCCCGGCGGCCTCGGCCACCCCAGCGGCCCCGGCGCCGGCTGAGCCGGAGGATCGGGAGGGTCGGGAAGACCGGGAAGACACCGCGTCCACTGCGTCCGCCCCGTCCGCCCCGTCCACCGCGGAGACGCCGTCGTCCCCCGAGCAGGAGAGCGAAGCGGACGAGGCGCCCGCAGGTGCGGTCAGTGCGGCTGTCACAACGCCGGCCGCCACGACGACAGCGACGGCAGACACAGCGGTGCGCGCACCCGTGGCCGACACCGCCGAGGACCCCGCCGAACCGGAGGACACGACCGAGCCCGAGGACCGCGGGGACCAGGACGCCCACGCCGTCTCCGAGACTCCGATGGCATCGGCGTCGGCGGACACGAGCATCACCGACGATGGTGACGATTCCGAGGCTGACGGCGAGGAGGCAGTGCAGCAGGCAGCCGCCCCGTCATCCGTGGCCTCGCAGACGGAGGTCCCGGCCACGCAGGCCGCCGCTCCCAGGACTCCGGCGTCACCGGAGGAGGCCGATCAGGCGGTCGCGGTCGACACCGCTGGCCCCACTGCCGGAACAGCAGCAGCCACACCATCGAGGGCCGCGACGAGCTCCCCGGCTAGTGCTGCGCCGACTCGGTCGGCCGTCAGGTCGGGGGCATCAGCACCATCCGCCACGTCCCCCGCACCATCGGCGGTCACGGACGCGGCCGAGCCGGAGGTCGCTCAACCGTCAGAGGCCAAGGCCTCGGAGCCCACTGCGCCCGCAGGCACCTCGGTGGACAACCGCCCCTCGGCACCCTCCTGGCCGGCGACCCCCGCGGCCCAGCTGGCCAGCACCGCCTCCGGGGCGAGTGCCTCCACTGCGCGTTCAGCCGAGTCGACTTCCTCGACGCGCCCCGCGTTCTCGCCGGACGGCGCAGCCGGCCTCTCCGCACACCGTCTGGCGGCATCCGCGTCCGCCTCAGCCCCGCCGGCCGGACTCTCCGGCTACCGCTCTCAGGCTCCTGCCCAGGGCAGGGCGGCATCCGCGGCCTCCGCAGCAACCGCGGCGGCCGCGGCAACCCAGGCGACCACGGCCGCGTCGAGCGCCGCCTCCACGACAGCGGGATCGGCGTCGGCACCGAGCTCGACGGCGCCCCAGGCCTACCGGCCCGCTCCCGCAGCCCAGTCCGCGGCGACCGCACAGTCGATGTCAGCGACGGACAGCGCCACCTCCGCGGCGACATCCGCGTCAGCCCCGACGCTGAGCTCCGCACCGGCCGAGGCGCCGTCGAGGCAGTCCTCGCCGCAGGAGCCCGGCTGGCCCTCAACCTCCACCGCCCGGGGTTTCTCCGCGAGCGCCGATGCCCTGGAGAGCGACGACCCCGAGGAGCGCGGCCGTTCGCGCGCCCGGCAGGCCGCCGCCGCCATGACCGGCTCCACCGAGCATGACGACTCGATCCTCCTCAAGGGCGCCACCAGCATCCTGAGTCCCACGAGCTCACGCATCGAGACCCACTGGGCAGGGGTGCTCATCGCCGTCGTCCTGTTCCCTCTGGCCTGGTTCCTCGTGCACGACGGCGCCGCCTCCCTGACCGGTGGCAACCCCTCGTCCTGGCCGGCCGCCGCCTCCCCGGTGGGAGCCCTGGAGATCCTGGGTGGGACCGCGGCCTGCGCCGCAGCCCTGTTCATGATCTCGCGATCCTCCCTGGGGGCTTTCGTCGTCGGCGCCTTGAGCACGGTCATCGGACTGCCCTTCGTGCTCATGCCCGGGGTCGTCCGGTCGATCCTCGGCCCGACGGTCGACCGGCTCCAGGCCCACTCCGACCTGGGGCGCGCCCTGTCCACCTATGTCATGGACGACGGTCTGTCCGGGCGCTTCATCCTCATGGGCGTGCTGACGATCATGGTCGCTGTCGTCGCCCACCTGGCGCGCCGCTCCGGTCAGCGCGAGCAGGAGGCCGACGAGCGCGGCCGCCGTGACTGAGTCCGACGCCGCCCAGTCGCCCGCGGAGGTCCCCTCCGGGGCGCCTTCGCAGCCGACCCCACGGATGCGGACAGTCGGCGATGCCGCCCGCGATGCGGTGCCCATCGTCGTCGGATACGTGACGCTGGGGCTGGCGGCCGGGATGCTGCTGGTCGCCGAGGGGCTCGCCTGGTGGTGGGCGCCGGTGTGGAGCCTGGTCATCTACTCCGGAACCATGCAGATGCTGCTGGTGCCCCTGGCCGGTGGCGGCGAGCCGCTGGCGACCATCGCCCTGTCCACCGGCTTCGTCTCGGGCCGGCACGTCTTCTACGGCCTGGGATTCCCCCTGGACCGGGTGCGCGGCGGGACGCTCACCCGCCTCTACGCCGTCCACGCCATCACCGATGAGGTCTACGCGCTGCTGGCGGCGCGCGACCGGCGAGCCATGAGCGGGCGCTACCTGGTGGCCGTCGAGGCGATCAGCCATACCTCCTGGGTGACGGGCACGACCATCGGAGCGCTGGCCGGGACGGTGCTGGCCTCCGTGGTGGGTGAGCGCATCGAGCTGCTCGGTTTCGTGCTCACGTCGCTGTTCGTGGTCCTGGCCATCGAGAACTGGCGCAACCACCCCGATATCGGGGTGCTGTGCCTGGGACTGGTGGCCGGCGGCGTCGGCCTGGCGATGGGTGGGTCGGCGGCACTGCTGACCGCGCTGGTGACGCTCGCCGTCGGGCTGGTGGGTCTGTACGCCTGGCGCGCTCGCCGGCCCGCCTCGCCGGCACCGACCTCGGGGCAGGAGGCCGAGTAGTGCTGACCAACCCGCAGATCGCGATCGCTGTCGTGGTCGTCGCCGTCATCACCTTCGTCTGCCGGATCGCTCCCTTCGTTCTGCTGCGCGGACGCAAGGACAACGCGATGCTGGCCTTCCTGTCCCGGGCCATGCCTCTGGGCGTCATGATCGTGCTGGTGGCCTACACACTGGGCGGCGTGAGCCTGGCGCCGTCCACCTGGCTGCCGGCTGCCGGCGGCATTGGGGCGACGGCGGGCCTGCACCTGTGGCGGCGTTCGATCGGGCTGTCGCTCATCGGCGGCACCGGCGTCTACGTCGCCCTCAGCCTCCTGCTGGGCTAACCCGCCGCGGCCGGTGGCCGGCCATGTAGAAGACGATGAGGGCCATGTAGGTGACCACGCTCAGCCAGGCGCTGACCAGGCCCAGCAGTGCGGCCAGCGCGTAGAGCCAAGGTCCCATCGCGAAGCGCAGGGTCATGGACCGTACCTCCGCCTGCGTCACCTCCGGCCGCAGGCGGCTCCGGTCCCGGATCGCCGCGCGCCACAGGGCGTTGAAGAACAGCCCGCCGACCACCATGACCGCCCCGTAGAAGACGGCGCCCGTGCGCTCGTCGTGCCCGGATTCCAGGGAGCGCGTCAGCACCGAGGTTGCGAAGGGCAGGAAGGCGACGTCGAGCAGGAGGAAGAGGTTGCAGATGAGCATCCACTGGTCGACGCTGCGCACCCTCGTGAAGATGGCGTGATGATTGAGCCAGACCTGCCCCACCAGGAGGAAGCTGAGGACGAAGCCCACGTAGCCGGGCCACAGGGAGGCCAAGGAGCGAAGCAGGCTCCCGCCGTCCTCGGGCAGCTTGATCTCCAGGCTCAGGAGCGTGATCGCGATGGCGATGACGCCGTCACTGAAGGCCTCCAGGCGTCCGGGCGAGATCGGTGCCGGCTCGTCCCCTCCTCGACCGCCACCGACGTCGGCAGAGGGCTCGACCTCGGGCTCCCAGTCAGCAACGGCATCGGAGACTGCAGTCTCATGGCGGTCAGCAGAGTCCTCATCCGTGTCATGGTGACGATCAGTGGTCATGCCGCTCCCCTCCGTTCCCTCCGGCTGCTGGCGGAAACCTATGACGCGCGCGGGGCCATCCGTTCCACCTTACTGCCGCCGGGGATATTCTGCGCCGGCGGGGACCTTTCATTGCGGCCTGGGACGTCTCACGCGTAGGGGTACAGGACGTCTGTCCCCGTACGCGTCAGACGTCCCCGTCAGTGTTACCGGGTGCCGACCAGTAGGCTGCGTCCGTGCCTGTTGACGTCAATCGCCCCGGCCCCTGGAACCACCGCAACCTCACCGCCCGCGGCACCCGCTTCCATGTCGCGCTGGCGGGCCCCGAGGCCCCGAGCGGCAGCGGGTTGCTGACCCTCCTGATCCACGGCTTCCCCGAGTGCTGGTGGACCTGGCGCCATGTCATCCCCGCCCTGGCTCAGGCCGGGCACCGTGTGGCGGCCCTCGACCTGCGCGGTTTCGGAGGCTCGGACCGACCGCCGTCGGGCTACGACCTGGTGACGCTGGCACAGGACATCGCCGCCGTGGTCCGCTCCCTGGGCCACGAGCGGGCCGTGGTCATCGGTGCAGGGCTCGGCGGTCAGGTCGCCTGGGCCCTGCCGCACATGGCCCCGGACCTGACGAGGGCGATCGTTCCGGTGGGCGCCCCCCACCCCCTGGCCCTGCGCTCACTGCGGTCCCGGGCACTGTCAGGGCCGGCGCTGCAGTACGCGAGCCTGCAGATCCCGGGCCTGGCTGAGCGGCGACTGCGCAGCCGCAGCGCCCTGGAGGGCCTGCTGCGCTCCTGGGCCGGACCGCATACCCGGGAGGCGGTGGCAGAGGAGGCCCCCTACTACGCCGAGCTCCTGTCCCGCCCGGGCGCCGCCCGCAGCGCCCTGGAGCCGCTGCGCAACCTCATGCTGTCCCGGGCGGAGACGGCGGCGCTGGAGCGGCCGGTGACGGCGCCCGTCCTGTCGGTCCAGGGCCAGCTCGACCCGGTTCAGCCCGCCCAGGCATACGCGCGCGACACCCACCACGTCACCGGCAACCTGCGCCAGGCGACGATCCGCCGTTCCGGCCACTTCCCTCAGGAGGAGGCCCCGGCCGAGCTCGTCCGGGCTCTGATGCCCTTCCTGGCCGACGTCGCCCCGGCGGTCTGACGCCCAGCGCCGCCTCACACCGGCTGGCGCAGGTTGTCCATGAGGGAGCGTCGGTCGAGCTGGGCGGGCAGCCAGGTGGTCGCCACCGCGAGCGCCAGCGAGATCCCGCTGACGAGGGCCAGCAGCCCTACCGGGACCGAGGCGACCAGGACCGTCATCCCGCCCCCGGAGTACAACGCGGCATAGACGGCGCTGAAGGCGGTGGCCGCCAGCCCGAAGAGAATGCCGGTGACGGCGTAGATGACGCCCTCCAGCGCAGTGGAGGCCAGGACCGTGCGGGTCCGCGCCCCGATGACCCCCAGCAGCGCGCCCTCCTGGCGCCGGGCCCGCCCCACCATGGCGATATTGGCGATTCCGCCGACGCCGGCGATGAGGAAGATCGGCACCCCGACGGTGAGGAAGCCGTTGACCGAGCCCTGGGCCCCGGTGGCCTGCCCGGCGCCGACGGCGGCGTAGACGGTTCCGGTCATGGCTACGGCGATGGCGAAGGGAACAATTGTCGTCATCGACAAAGAGGCGCGGTGGCGGGCATTGGCGCGGGCAGAGAACCAGGCGGGGCTGCGGCCCGGGATGAGCGCGGTCCACCAGGTCAGCAGCGGCCGCAGGGTCCAGTTCGGCACGCTGAGGGCCGCGATCGCGGCGATGAGCCCCATGGAGCCGCCGACGAGCGCACGCTCCCCCGGGTCGTTGAGGTTGGCACCGGACGCGGCCATCTCCGCCCTCTCCGCCTCACTCATAGGTAGGGAGCTCTCGAAGGGGGTCAAGACCAGACCCAGGAGCATGACGCCGACGATCACCCACTGCCACCACCGGGTCCGGGTCTGCGGGGCCGTGGCCTCCCGCAGCGCCTGCATCTCGGGGACCGACGCCGCACGCCGGGCCGGCCCCATCCCACCCAGGATGCAGAACAGCATCGTCACGGCGATGGTCAACGGCACCCCGAAACCCGGCATGATGATCGGCAGATCCTGCGGAAACACCTCGAACTCCCGCCAGGTGAGCAGGTAGAGGCGGACCAGTGGCAGGGAGGCCACCGCGCCGAGGGCTCCTCCGAGCAGCCCGATCACCCCGACCTGCGCCAGGATGATGCGGCGGATGCGGCTGCCGGGGATGCCCAGGACCTTCCACAGCGCGTGGGAGCGCTGCTGAGCCGAGACGGTCAGTCCCAGCGTTGTGGACAGGATGACGGCGGTGGCCAGCCCCGCATAGGACACGAGGCTTGAGCCGATGATGTGGGCGGCGTTGACGGGCTCGGCCGAGCCCTGGGCCTGGGCCCAGCTCAGAGCGCTGTACCAGGCGGTGATGATGACGCCGATGATGGCTCCGCCGACGGTGGCGACGAGCAGCGACCACAGCCACTGGCGGGCGTGGTGGCGTAGTTCGTTCCAGATGAGTGTGACCATGTTCTTCTACTCCTGTCCCGGTCAGGCGGCGCGTGAGGCGCGGGCCGCGTGGACGAGCTCGGCGATCTGGCGGGCGTCACGACAGCCGGTCCACTGAACCAGGTGCCCCTGGCTCATGACGGCGACCGCGTCGGCCTTGGCGGCGGCCTCGACGTCGTGGGTCACCATGACCACGGTGGCGCCCTGCTCGGTGAGCCGACGCAGCCAGTCCAGGACGAGGGCGGCCGAGCTCAGATCAAGGGCGCCGGTGGGCTCGTCGGCGAAGACGATCCGGGGCCGGCTGGCCATGACGCGGGCGATGGCCACTCGCTGGCGCTCCCCGCCGGAGAGCTGGTGGGGCTTGAGGCCGGCGCGGTGAGCGA
>ERZ772977.1034-NODE-1034-length-15422-cov-2.792738_pt1 | contig 15422 bp, 10 predicted proteins | sample MGYA00511131_ERZ772977 | MGnify/ENA primary metagenome ERZ772977 (study PRJEB29015, sample SAMEA2737935) | human oral metagenome | biome: human oral; feature: human-associated habitat; material: dental | place: China | collected 2151 ...
GTTCTTGTAATCGCTTTGCTGGGCTCTTAGATGCTCCAGATAGACAGGTAGAGCAGAGGTGCTGACAAGACCTTGGAACTCATACATATCCACTACAGCACCGCAAGCAAGAACACTCAGAAGCCCAGCAGACATCATGAAGTCACCAGGCTTGATTGACTCAACCAGGCTCCTGACCACATCGTAGTAGTGAGTGGTCTTTGACGTGTCTGTGAAGCAGTTACGAACACGAACACGGTACTCGTCACCATACAAGCCAGGAAGGTTGTAGGACGCAAGAGCATTGACAGCATCAGCACAGCGCTCCGCCAGAGTAAGAATCCACCCATCAGGAAGATGACTCATTGAGACACCATGAGAGGTCATCTCGTCAGCCTGACCTCGTCTGCCAGTAAAAGCAATGGTTAGAACCTCTTCCACAAGACACTCAGTGCCACCACCATCGTTGTAAACGTCATTACCATCTGCACTGTCAGCAAGAAGAACCTTGATCTCAAGTGTTGGCCGAACAACATTCACGGCATTAACAGAAGCAATGACACGACCCTCATGCAACTCAAGCATGTACATGTTATCACTTCTGTCTATGACCTGCCAGTCACCCATAGACGACTCATTCTCAGAAGTCACTACAACACCTCAACTCAAAACGATTCAACTTGCCTGAACAGCCTGCAGATCACATACCCAATGAATCACTAGTATACACTATGTGACAACAACACACAAGAGCAAGAGGTGGTCTTCTGACAGAGATAAGGAGATGGAACGCAGAGAGCACCACACAAGAGAAGGGGACTAACCGACCACGAACAGGTACCCGACCATGAGCCCCCAAAACCCTTCTACAAGATCTATAGAGTCATATGGTGTAAAATTACATTTAGTTATAAGTAGATAGCAGAAGATAAGACACCTCAATCAACAGATCTTGTCACAAAGATGATGTGAAAAGGATTCTGGTTGACTGGGGTGTCTGTCAGCGAGAGGGCGAAAGGGATTACCCTAACAGTAGCGACAAGAGAGTATTTTGTCAGACCTCTGGATAGTAGTCCTGCTTAATCTGCTCTGGAGTGTAGAACCTGGTCTGGTGAGAGTCATAGAGTTCCTTGATTGTCTCAGGAGACATTCTGTTGACCGCTTTAGCAAGGACCTCAGACTCAGGTCCAACGGAGTCAGAAGCGAATGAGCCGATAGATCCTCCCTGTGACTGGGAAAGAATGCGGACACGACTTCTATCATTGGATGGAGAGTTGTTCACACTGACTACATAGAAACCTTTCTTGTCTTTACCAAGAACGGGATCCATTTTAGATGGAACAGAGTCAGTGATTTCAAGTCGAGCATGGGACTGAGACACGTTTCTGCGGCTCTTGATTGCAGAGTTGATACTGACAGCCTTCCTTCTGGCGATCTCATCTACCTCGCCATCACGATACATCTGTCTCTTTGGCTTGAAATATGACTCATCAGCAACCCTTTGTCTCTCTTTGCATATCTCAAGTCCTCTATCAGTGTCATACCTTTCAGCAACAGCCTTCTTGCCAGCATTAGACCTGAGATAGTTCTTTATCCTCTTCTCAACTTTAGAGCCACTGTTCCTGGAGTACCTACCAGCAAGATGTCCAAACCGGTTGACTGTCACACCGAACTCGTTTTTCTCATCCCACTTACCTGTGCGTCCAGAAATCTCAATGAGACCACTTCCATCACCATAACTACTGATTTTCAGATGGTCATCCTCACCAAGACCAAGATCCTTTCTAACCGTCTCCAGGATCCTGTCCTGCCTGTCTTTAAACCTCTGCCGATCCCTGTCAATCTCAGCAGACATCAACGCTCTGACGGACTCTGGAACCCTTGGATAGTCAACAACCTCTGCTTTTCTCTGTGTATTCTTGTAGTGACCACCAAGATAGGTAACCTCTCCTGTTTCAAGGTCAATACCTTCTGTAGCAAAAGTATGAGAACCACCAGAAGTAACTACAATACGCGTTGACTCGCCTGATGGTTCAGTGAGGTTGACAACAGCGCCACGTAAGTCAGGAACTTCATGGAACACAGGATCATCAAGCGTTTGAATATCATGCGACTTACGTTCCTTCTCTATCTCCTTAATCTCTCTTAGAACACCGGAGGGCAGAGATGAGCGAGCAACAGATAACTTCAATCTTCCGTTACTGGTAGAGGTTCTGCTCCTACTACCACCCAAACCTGCATCATCTACACCAGCACGCTCCGCGTCAATAGCCTCGCGTTCCGCCTGGCTGTAGGCGTGAGGAACATCCAGCCCTTGCTTCCTGTAGTCACAGTTCTCTGGTCCAACACACGGCTCCCAGTTACGTGTCTTAGGACTGAGGTGCTGGCAACCGCTCTGCTTCTGTCTCGTCATAGTTGGTACTCCTTCAAAGGTTCCGTTTCTGCTCTCCGTTTGTCTCGTCTAGGGTATCTAAGCGGCAAAAAAAAAACGCTACTTTCAGGTAGAAGAGAAGCATAACAGGACTCAGCAACACACCAAGGACAAGCAGCCCCAAGAGACACCGAAACCACTCACCTAGATCTATAGAGTCATATGGTGTAAAATTGGTTTTGGTTATATGTTGACAGATTCTTATAAGAATGAGCAATCACCTGCCTTCTGAATGCTTTTGCCAGAAGGCAGGTGATTGAAGAGAGGTTGTTGTCTCAGAGTGAGTGAGTAAAAGCGCTCTTTGAATCACATGTGCTTACATTCCAGTATCCTCAGTAATCTCATCCATGAACGAGTCCCAGTCGTCCTCAGGTCTGCTTGTCTTCTTAGAACCAAGACCAATCTGTGGACGCTCCATGTCATCAGAAGGTGCAGAGAAGTCCTCGTTCTGCTCCTCCTCACGAATACGGTCAATCACAGCAGAGTTGTCAATACCAGAACGCTCATCCAGGTCTGTGCCGTCAAACTCAGACATGTCCGCAAGGTGTGCAAGACGTGACTGCCTGTTGCCAATAGGAGTGCCATCAGGATTCATACCCTTGGCCTCAAGATACTTGTCCATCCAGTCAGTTTCTGCATAGAACCCCTGAGCGTGTGCTCCATAGCCATTGATCTGGAGGTACAAGCGACCACGAGGGAACGGCTTGACACGGGTGCCTTCAGAGTTTTCAAGAACCATGGTGGAAGCGGTGGAGGTTGCACGGCCACAGGTGATACGAACAGCCAGGTTTGCCTTCAACTCACCTGGGATCAGTTTGGCGTCAGGGCGCTGGGTTGCAAGAACCATGTGGACACCAGCGGCACGGCCAAGGCGAGCAATGGAACCAGCGATGACTTGGCATTCGGCAGCCATTGCATCATCTTCTTTTGCTTGGTCATTTCCTTTAACACCTGATTGTCCGAAGAGCTCACCTGCCTCATCTACCATCAGCATGAGACTATAGCCCGGGTTAGGAAGTTTTCTAAAATCGTTGATTCCGAGTTGTTCCATCTCAGCATACCTCTTCATCATTGTCTGCTGAGCAAAATTCATAATTGTTACAGCATCTTCTTTTTCTGTAGCAATCCCTAAAACAACATTTGAGTACTTTCTGAATTGAGATAATTCGACCTTCTTGAGATCCACTCCCAAAAACCTCCAGCGATCTGGACGAGCCACGCACGCGAAGATCAAATTTCTCTGAGCAACACTATTATGTGATACAATACTACCATTTTGATTATTACTGATAACAGAAAATAATCTATTTTCTCCAGAGACCTCAATACATTTTGAGGATTTTGGGTTAATCTTTTTTATTTCTCTGATTCGCATTTTCTATCCATTCTATGGCTTTTTTATGGCAAAAATATCGTCATCTCTACAGCGACAGGACAAAAGTCTTGATCTTGAGGTATGGTTGTGGTATACTTATACCAACTGATGAAGTACGTAGAAGAAAAGATCGGAAAGTCTAACTATGAAGAAGATTTGTGACTTTTGTGGCGAGGAGTTTGAGACCAACCGCTCAAAGGCTAGGTTCTGCAAGCGTGACCACTTCGGAGAGTGTGTTATCTGCGGCAAGAAGTTCCCTGTTCCTCAGCCTAAACAACCTAGTAAATTCTGTTCTGATGAGTGTCGTCGTGCTCGTCCAAGGAAACAGGTTGAGTGCGTGTGTCAGATGGATGGTTGTGGAAAGACCTTCATGTCTGATCGCAAGACATCCAAGTTCTGCCCAGGGCCTCACTACCGAAATTGTGTGGTGTGCGGTAAGGAGTTTGAGTTGTCTATGTTTAATAGAAACAACCCAGCATCTACCTGCTCTAGAAAATGTGCTCAAGCAACTGTTGACCAAGAGCAGCAGCAACAAAACTATTTGAAGACAATGAGAGAAAAGTATGGGGTTGACAACATATCTCAGTTGGAGGAGATAAAGGATAAGAAGCGTCAGACATGCATGGATCACTATGGTGTAGATAACCCTTCTCGTGCACCAGAGGTTCAGAAGAAGCGTGATGAGACCTTCATGGAGAGATTTGGTGGCAATCCATGGAAAAGCGAGGAGGTTAGAAAAAAGATTGCTGCTACCTGTATGGAGAGGTATGGCGCTCCAAATCCGTTTATGTTAGATGAGTTTCAGAAGAAGGCAAGGGATTCTGTTTTTAAGAAGTACGGAGTTAAGAACATCTTCATGCTTCCAGAAGTTCGCAAGAAGGCTGCTGAAAGATGCAGCAGGATCTCCAAGGTTAACTATGAGTGGAAGAAGTCTCTTGAGGACGCTACGGGTCTAGAATTTGAGACAGAGGTTAGATTTGGAGATGATGTGTATGCTGATCTTGGTGTGCCAGACAAGAAACTACTTATTGAGATTAACCCAGCAGTGACTCATAACTCTACGATTCATTATGCTCACCTGACAGGACGCTGTAAAGAGTTCATAGACACTGGCAAGTGTGAAAGCAGTAAGCACATACCACAAGCAGAGAAGTACCATCAGGCACGTACCCTTATGGCCCATGATGCTGGCTTTACGTTGTTGCAGTACTTTGACTGGATGGATTGTGACATCTTCGTCTCTATTGTCAAGTCAAAACTCAGTTTGTGCTCTAATTCTGTAGGCGCTCGTCAGTGTACTCTTCATGAGATCTCCCAAAAACGAGCCAACAAATTCCTCAAAGAGAACCACATGCTAGGCGCATCAAATGGACAGACTTTGTGTCTAGGGCTCTTTTACAAGAACGATCTGGTTCATGTGCAAACATATGGTCCAGCGCGATTCAGGAAAGACGTCGAGTGGGAGGCTATTCGTGCTTGCTCTAAGACCGACTGGCATATTCAAGGTGGTTTCAGCAAGTGTGACAAGTATTTCTTCAATCAGGTTGAACCAGATTCTGTAGTGTCATATGTGGATCTTTCTACTGGTTACGGATCCACTGAATTAATGTTTGATGGATGGGAACAGAAGAAGGTTAATCGTCCTGGTTCTACCTGGGTACGTATCAAAAACGGTACAGGTCCTGCGTTTATCCGAGACTCTGCTGCTCGTCGTGTCTCTGCTGACAGGCTACTAGGTTTTGAAGTTGGTGATGTGTACCCAAGATTCTTGGAGGACGGCACCAAACTGACCAATGCTGATGTGTTGTTGGCTGAAGGCTATGTGCAGGTGTTTGATTGTGGGACGAGTGTGAATGTTTGGAGGAAGCAGGAGGAGTAGTTTTTCAGTCAAACATCGCATCATTATTTGCAAACACTCTTGTGTTGTTTTAGAAACTTATTGTAGGAGTGTTTGTTTTCTAGGTGTTGGTGGGGTGTGCTGGTATGGCTGAGGCTCGTCGTGTTGGTATCAATGCTGATGGTACTGTGTCTGTGTGTAGGGCTAGGCCGGAGAATGTTGGTCGGGGTCGGTGTAAGCATATTGAGCATGTTGAGTCTTCGTTGAGTGATGCTGAGATCTCTAAGATTAATGAGGATGCTTTGGAGAAGCAGCACGAGATTCTTAAAGGTGTGAAGCGCGGTCTTGAAGGGTCTGATCCCAGTAGTTAGAAGCAGACCAGTAACACTTCTGGAGTGAAACCGTCTTCGCCTAATCCTGGTATGGTGTTTGGTCATGGTGCTGCTATCACGAGGCGTGAGTTTGACGAGTCTGTTCAGAGTGTGTCTCAGCAGTTTGACTCGGGTGACTATCATTTCATTCAGGATTTTTACAGGAAGTATAAGGAGCGTACTGAGGATCCTGAGTTGCAGAGGCGTTTTGGTCGTGCTACTGACAACGTGTATGACTTCTTGCGTAGTGGTGATCCTGTTGCCATCAGGACTCGTAAATTTCTTGGTCATGACATGAACCTGAGGATTTTCTCTGAGATTATCGCTAAGAATGTTGGGGCGATGACTCTTTCCAAGGAGTGGGAGAATGATGGTCGTGACAGTACACATAGGACTTATCGTGTAGTGATGACATCTGCCTTGAATGACATGAATCGTGAACGTTATATTGCGTCTGTGATGTTCTTTGGTGGTCGTTGTTGCTACTGTCACAGGCCGTTCACCAGAGGTAACAGTCATGGTACGATCAAGAGTGCTCCAAGTGGTGAGCATTTGACTCCTGTGAACGCCAAGAATCCGCCTCCTGGTGCTACACGGTACGGGAACATGGCTCTTGCCTGCATTGGTTGCAACAGTGAACGAGGCAACAAGGATCTGAACGAGTGGGTTGCTGAGACGTCCAGGATTCCTGAGAAGAACAAGCAACAGGTTCTTGACAAGATTGCTGCGTTCAGGAAGTATGCTCTGCACAAGGAGATTGATGATCGCCAGTACGAGAAGGTCAAGAAGACTGTGGAGAGGATTGATAAGTTCATCAAGGCTCGAAGGAAGGATGATGACGGTTATGATCCCAGATCTCGTAGGTTCTCCAGGAAGACGTCACACAGGATTAAGGGGTTCTGCAGGCAGCAGATTAACGACCTGAAAGAGGATCTGAGAGTGTAAGAACGCATCATTCCATGACCCTATATATGGGGGTATCCGATCCATTCTCTACATATGTTGACAGGGCCGCTCATGTGATGATATACTTTCATCACGGGCGGCTTTGTGGTACGCCTGGTGAACATCATAGTGGGAGCCGCACCTCCTGCTGACAAACAAGTTCCAACTGACTCCTATGTAAACACATTTTGGGGTTGGTTGTGTGACTCATGTGTGCATCTGAAGGTTCTTAGCAATCACTACAAGTAGATTCTTTCTGTAAGAAGAATTATAAACAAGTTGATAGAAAAACTGGATTCAGGTACTCTCACCTGTTGTAGTGGTTGTGTGCGGACGATTCATAGGATAGGTGCAAGAGGATATGACTGAGAACAGAAACATGAAGAAGGCTGTCAGGGAGTTCAGTAAGAAGCACGACCTGACATACACACAAGCGATGGACTTTCTGCGTGATGAAGCCAGAAAGACGCTTGAGAACAATCCTGGAATTGTTAACTCATTCGGGTTTGAGTGTGATAGCAAGACCGTCGTTGTTGGAGATCACAGAGAAATCGAAGCAGTTGCAGAAGAAAAACCTCAGTTCCCTCTTGACTTGAGTGCAGGCGGATCCTATGTGGTTGATTCCAATGGGAATGTGATTGACAGCAGTGGTAACCCTATCTTGCAATTAGTTGATGCTATTAATAGTATTTTTGAGCAGATCGGCACAAAACAAAAAGAGCAATCCATTTCCAGAATAACACATCTGAGTATTAGTCATGATGCGGTCTCCAAACTTACTGGATTAGATAAGAGGAATTTAGCGATTCTCTTAGAAAGAATAGAACTATCACAAACACTAAAAGATCAATTGATTATAAACATCATGGGTCGTGATAGCAAGGTAGAAAAAGCCATCAAGTTCTGTAGAAATGACATTCTTCCTGTAAGTGAGCATAGGATTCAGGTAGGTAAAGGTGGCGCCTCAGGAATTCATATCGGAACCAACGTGTACAGCAATCCAGTATTTTTCAGCGACTATGACAACATTATTATGTCTGTTAAGGATAAGCAGGAATCCAGTGATCTTAGGGAGATGCTTTCATACCAGATTAGAAAGAGCGGAACAAAGAGAGTCCTGATTGATCTGAATAACAAGATAGATTTTACTGTTCCTTTGGCCTTCCATCAGGAGATTCTTGAGTTCAGAGGTGAGAAGTATCAGGACAATGGATGTATCGTTCTGGTTGATCTCAACAACATCAGCAAGACCAGCAATGAATATGAAGACCTCGACTTCTACATGAATCCGTTCTTCAAAGCCTCTGTTCTGTCTCCCAACAAGGTTTCCCTCTGGATCATTGGAAATTACAAAGAGTTTCTGAATGAACCTGCTAACGACTTCCAGAAGAGTGTAAATGAAAAGATTATTCACATAGTTGATTCATCATTCATTCACATTAACTCAGCAGACCCATCAGATGCTAGTCAGATGTTTGGGACCAAGTTTCTTGAATTTGATGGAGATGGAATTTACAGGTACAAGAAACAGGTAATACGATTCAATGATAAGTAAGTGGTTCCGTAAAATTCCTGCTTCATTTAAAATACGAAGCAGAGAATGATGAGTTCTTGATCTGTCACCTCTTGTGTGGTATAATCTCTATGAGAGACTTAACAATACCACACAAGAGGTGACTTTTCTTGAGCATCAAACAGTATCATTGGATTCTGGTAGAGAACGCTGACTTGTTTGAGTTAATGGACAAGATTAAACAGGTGATTGAGCCAGTCTTCTTTGAAAAGATGTCAGAAAACATCATGATTGCTGCTGACGCTGTTCTGAGTGCTGATGGCAAGGAGATCACCTGGAATGATACTCCTTTGATGGCGATGGAGCCAAATCGTTGTTTTCAGTACTCTGGGGAGAAGTTACCTGCAAAGGACAGGTTGCATCGGATAGTAGGTGAAGTTATCAGTTTCTCCAACCATCTGAGCAAGATCAATTCGGTAACTTTCAGCAAGGCGGACATTGGGTATGAAGTCGCTATGCTTCCTGGTCCTAATAAGGGAGATGTTGTATTCCGTGTGTTTTCTGAGATAAATGATTACAACGAGGCGTTAAGTACTCAAAACCTTGGTAGAGATTTTTCATACTGGAACAATGTTGATAAAGACGACAACATTTCTGATGAGGACTGGAATACAAGAAAGAATTACTGGGAGAACTTTCCTGATAAAGCAATTTGTAGCGTGGGGCTGTCCTTCCTTAATCCAACAGTAATTGAAACCAACATTGCTCTTGAAGGTATGATTAAGAAACTATATGATATGTCACATCAGGAAGAGTGAAAATACCCATTAAGATAGTAGAATACCCTGTAAGTCAACTTCTTTTATGACTTACAGGGTATTCTTTTTTATGTGCTTCTGTAAACTATCCGTGCTTCACTCTGGACTTAATCTCCTTGACTCGACCAGATATGGGCTTCCTGATACCAACTGATGAGATGTACCCACACATACGCTGAATGACCTCAATCGTCTCAGGGTTACAGTTACTGCACTCAGGGCAGAAGAATCCCTTGACATCAGCATCAAAGTCGCCATGGTAACCACAGCTCAGGCATCTGCTGATAGGTGTGTTGATTCCTGAGAACGGAACATGGTCATGCATGTAGTCCCATATTGCCTCAAATGCGTCCAGATTCTTGACAAGCGAAGGCTGCTCAACATAGCAGATGTTTCCACCAGTGCTCAAAGGAGTGTAAGTGGACTCGAAGTCAATCTTCTCAAATGGAGTAACCTTCTTCCTCACGTCCAGATGGAATGAGTTGGTATAGTACCCCTTGTCCGTAATGTCTTTGACCTCCCCAAATGTCTCCTTATCCATTGCTGCAAACCGTGAGCACAGACTCTCAGCAGGTGTGCCATACACAGAGAAGGCAATCCCTGTCTCATCCGCCCACTTGCTCTTCCAGTAGTTCAGACGCTCCAGCACACCAACAGTGAACGTCTTAGCCTCTTCATTGTCCTGCCAGTCATTACCCCAGAACCTTGTAGCAACCTCGTGCAGTCCGATGTAGCCGATGGAAGCGGTAGCCTCACCATTGTCAAAGATGGGCTGAACAACCTCGTCACCACTGAGTCTGTGTCCTGTAGCACCATACTGATAGAGAATTGGAGCATTCTTGGCTAGTGTGCCAGCAAGCCTGTTGTAACGGTACATCAAGCCATCGTGAACCAGAACAGCACGCTCATCAAAAAGTTCCATGAACTCTTCTGGAGTGGATGTACTCAGAGCGATGTTAGGAAGGTTCAGTGAGACGACACCAATGTTGCGACGACCATATGTGACCACCTCGCCTGTTTCTGGGCTCCTGTACTCAGTCAGGAAGGATCGACAGTTGTGAGACACAATACCAGAGACATCGAAATAGTCGCTGTCAGTGGTAAGGTCGTATGATGGTTCATCAATGTCAACAGGCTCAATTGACACAACCTCTAGCAGACGATCTTGCTGTGGTACAGTCAATGACTGACTACTGTCAAGAGACTTGATCAACTTGTCGCCAGTACTCAGGTTGTCAGCAAGTACTCGACCTTGCTCATAGACAGCCAGAGGATGATTAGTTGTGCATGTCAGAGTGAGTTCATTCTGCTCTGAGTCAGTAGCAGTAATCTTCAGCCAGTGGTTGTTGTAGTTCTTGACCATCCTAAATACATTAGACTGCTTCAATGAGGATCTGTGGCTGTCATTCACCAGGACTCCAGACAGATCAATGAACTCATCTCGACCATTGACCTGTTTCTTGACGCCCTGAAATGACAACATATCCCACATCTCAGAGATGCTAGTTGAGTAATCTGTTCCATCTACACTGTACTCAACAGTCTCGTCTCCAGCAACACACCCCATTGGGCTGACAAAGAATCCGTAAATCTCCATAACCTTCTCGTATGAGAGAATGTCAGGGTAGATTCTCTTGGCGGAGCACTCAATAGCCAGACGCTTGATGTCATAGTTGGGATCAGTCTTTTTGAGGTTGACTCCATCCTTAAGAGTGAAGACGAGTTTAGGAAAGACTGGTGTTCTGTGGTCCTCACCTAGACCAATAAGTCTGTTCTGTAGGATTCCCTTTTGAATCTCTCGTCCCCAGAATCCAGTACTTAAACCGAAATTAAACGTAACAAATGGCGTCTGACCGTTGGAACTAAACAGTGATGAGATCTCAAATTCTAACGACTGGAAGGTATCAAAAACCTCCTTGATAACGTCCTTTTTAGAGATGTCAATTGTAAACTGAATTGTTTTTTCTGATAATCCAGAGTTAATTTTCTTAACATCATTGAATTCAATCTTGAACTCATTGTCAGTCTGCTCTATCTGAGAGGCGTAGTAGTCAGCAAGAGAGTCAATTTCATCCTCAGTCAAGACAACCCCGTCAAACTCAGCCATCCTGGCAAAGTTCTTTTTCAAGGTCTTCCTATAAGAGATGACAGCATATGGCTCCAGGAACTCATCAAGTCTGTGAGCACTGACTCCGCCATACATATTTGAGGACACGTTAGCGATAATCTGTGGAATGACCTCGCCAGCGGTCTTTAGTGACTTGGGTGTACTGATCTCAGCCTCACCGAGAGTGAATCCATGTTTGAGCATTCCTGGAAAGTCAATGAGCATACAGTTGTACAAGCCACCAGAGGCGTTCAGTGTGTAGTCCAGGTCATGGAAGTGAATCCATCCTTTTCTGTGGCCTTCAGCGACGTTCTTGGGGAGTAGTTTCTCTAGTGCATACTCCTTACTGATACTGCCCGCTAGAAGGTCTCTCTGTGTCGCAAACACTTTACTGTTCTTGTTGGCGTTCTCATTCATGATCGCCTCGTCGTGACCACAGTACCTGTCAACAACTCCACTAAGATCCATAGTCCTGAAAGACCTCCATCATCAACTCGTCCTTAAAGCGTATACCCTTTATTATCTAACGAGTTGAGGCACTGATGAGATGGGACCTAAGCACTATACCTGGTGCTAACAAGTGGTTAAAAACACTACATGTTGTGTTTTGGTGAACGTGATAGCAAACTGAGAATCCTCTTGCTGACAGAGGTGTTCTTAACCATGTTTCCAACTGAGATGAACCAGAACGTGAAGTAGAAAATCTGCCCTGGAATCTGACCCGAGGCACCTGTGTGAATCTGGTAGACAAGCCATACGATGCCAGCAACAAAAGTGATAGCCTTGATAGCCCACTTGTTCTCAACCAGAACGAGACAGGACATGAGAACTGAACCAACTAGTGGAAACAGGCTGAATCCAGACAGTGAACCACCAGTCATCAGAAACAGAGCAATCATTGACACAACAATAACTGGAGCAATGTTCCTGAGATTCCAGTATGGCTTCTTGTTCAGTAATAGTGCTGCTACCGCAAATACGATAGAGAGAACACTCAGCGCTGTTGCTCCGTATGCTCCCAGAATCAGGTACTGGAGTGCTACAGCGGATGACATCAGTACTGACAGAATTGTAATGGTCTTGTTACTGCTGCTGTAGGAGATGGCAACAAGCAGCACAGAAGCAACAAGTCCGAAGATGAATGCAAGCAATCTAGAAGTGTCCTTAGTATCGACTTTATTCCGCTACTTATCCTAGCACACCAGCACTCGCATGTCCATTCTGCTCTATCTTGAAGTAAGAGCAGTCTCTGCTATGTTGCCGCAAATGTCAACAAACAAGGCAATGTTTACAGATATTGGTGTCAAGGACATTTAATCAACGATAAATGGTCGATCTGGCGATGCCTTAATTGCCAAATGATCGACCATTCTTTTTATGTCAACAAATGTTGATACTCAGTCACGCATTACTCGACGCCTACCTGAACCAGAAGGTATTGTGGTGGACGAATCACTGCTCTTCTGGTTAGTACTTGTAGAACTGCTGCCAGAACTCAACTGCTTCTTAGACGATGACGCAGCCCGAATCTCTTTGAGAGACTTGAACGCCTTGACGAGAGCAATTTCTAGAAGAATCCTGGAGTCAGTTCCGATAGACATTCTGTTGATTGCGTCACCAATCTCCTCCTGAATGGCAAATTCATCCTGTTCATCAAATTCATTTTGCATGATATAACCGTCTTGTGTGACATAAGCATCTTGCACGGCAGACTCACCTTGCATAGCATAAACATCCTGCATATCAGGCTCACCTTGCATAGCATAATCATCCTGCTCATAATAATCATCCTGCATAGGATAATCTTCTTGTGCGGCAAAATCACTCTGCATAGGATAATCTTCCTGTACTTCAAAGTCTTCATCCTTTGCAAAGTGCTCAACTTTATACTCGGCTTTATTTTGAGTATGTGCATTATCCGCAACATTAAGTGTGGTAGTGGCAAAGTCTATCTTCATTCTGGGCTTTATCTCTTCTTCAACCAACACATCTTCTCGCTGATATGCCTCTTTATCTTTTTGCTTTTGTACTTTTTTTCTTTGTGCTGTATTGGAGTTTTTCAGTTTATCCTTCTTTGCCTTTCGCCTTGCCATATCTTCTTTGGTTTGTTTGTATACTTTTTTACTTCCGAGTTTTACAAAACTTACAAAAGAACGCTCACTTATATAAACCAAGGCTATTATTATTATCATACACAGCACTATAAAAGCACCTATTGAACTGAGTACGGACTTAAGTGAGCCGCCGAGCAGGCTTCCAAACAAGCCCCCTCCATTTTGTGCAGAATATGCTTCTTTAAGCGCATCCAAAGAAAACGCAGTATTGTCCATAAATATATGCACAATACTACTTACAGATATCAATACAACTGTTATAGCAAGTGATTTTAACCCGGATCTTATATTTCCTTTGTTAGATACAAGAATTACTCCAATAAGGAAAACTACTATCGGGAACAGATATCCTACTGTACCAAAGCTTCCAAGTTGAACTCCCTTAAGAAGACCTCCCATTTTTCCGCCAAGCCCAAAATTACTTAACATTAATAGAATGGAGAATACAAAGAGAGCAATAATAAATATTTCATCTCTAAGTATTTCTCCACCTTTTAATTCTACCGACTTTTTGGCTTTTACAGTTTTAGTTTTCCTCTTTTTGGGGCTTTTTTTCGTACTACGATTTGCCACAAATAACCTCCCGACTGCAACAAGCTTTTTTCATACTATTATACTATTATCTTTCCTTTATAGGAAGATAAGTTTTTAATTCCCCTACATACTTTGTAGCAGGTCTTACTATCCTTCCGTCATATAATTTATTTTCCAAATTATGTGCAAGCCATCCTACACATCTCGCACAGACAAACAGCGGTGTGAAAAGATCCCTTGGAATACCCATCATATCATAGGCAAAACCGCTGTAGAAATCTACATTGTTTGATATGGTTGTTCCTTTTCTTTCAAAAACTATATCTTTAACTAATTTTTCAAATAATACATAAAACTCATATTCCTTGGTTCTTCCCTTTTCTTTGGCAACTACCTCGCAGTATTCCCTCAAAAGTTCCGCTCTCGGATCGGAAATAGTATACACCGCATGACCGAAACCATATATAAGTCCGGTTCTGTCGAAAAATTCCTTATCCAGAATTTTCTCTATCACAGTTCTTATTTTTTTCTCATCTGTAGTGTAGCCTATCTCCGCCACTATCTCTTCCATCATGTTACTTACCTGTATATTGGCTCCTCCGTGCTTAGGTCCTTTTAGCGAACCTATGGCTGCCGCTATTGAAGAGTATATATCGGTTCCGGTAGATGAGACAACTACATTGGCAAAGGTTGAGTTGTTACCTCCGCCATGGTCTGCCTGTAATACTAAAATAGTATCCAAAAGTGCGGCTTCTTTTGCAGAAAACTGTCTGTTCTCCCTTAGCATATATAAGATATTCTCCGCTATTGAGTACTTTTTCATCGGATAGTGGATAACTAAGCTTTCTCTGTTAAAATAGTGCATCTTGGACTGATATGCATAGCACATAATCACAGGTAAAAATGCCGATATTCTAAGTCCCTTTAATAAAGTGGAAAATACATCCACATTGTCAGGCTCTTCATCATAGTTATAGAGTGTAAGTACTGCATTTTGAAGCACATTCATAAGATTCTTCCCCGGATTTCTAAGAAGAACACTTTCAAAGAAACCGTTCGGCAAAGCATACATGCTTCTGAATACCTTTGAAAAATTGTCAAGCTCCATCTTATTCGGCAAAAAACCGAACAAAAGTAAAAACATCACTTCTTCATAGCCTCTAACAGACTTTGCACTCCCGTTTACAAGGTCATTCAGACTGTAACCTCTGTAGTAGAGCTTACCATCTACATTGGTCTTTACACCGTCTACTATATCATAGCCGACCACATCCGATACCTTTGTAAGCCCTACCCTTACTCCGGTGCCGTCTTCATTTCTCAGTCCTTTTTTTACATTGAACTCACTGAAAAGTACATTTTTTATTTCATTATAATTTTGGCTCTTCCCAAACTCCT
>ERZ772977.1042-NODE-1042-length-15305-cov-11.298230_pt1 | contig 15305 bp, 10 predicted proteins | sample MGYA00511131_ERZ772977 | MGnify/ENA primary metagenome ERZ772977 (study PRJEB29015, sample SAMEA2737935) | human oral metagenome | biome: human oral; feature: human-associated habitat; material: dental | place: China | collected 2151 ...
AGCCTCCCATTCCCTGGACTTCAATTTCGATGTCCAAGAAACGGGAGGCAGTTCATTCACGGTAACGAGGCCGGGGTTGCTTATGCGACGCTAGTGTTCCCTGAGGGAGTCGGGACGTCAGACGAAGGGGGCGTGGCCACGTGGCCACGCCCCCTGGCGTCGTTGTGAGGCTGATCAGCCCGCGGCGTCCACCGCCTGGTTGGCGATCTGACGTTCACACACGTCGATGAGCTCACGGATGATGCGGATCGTGCCGGCGGATGCGTCCGTGTGAGCCTCGATCCAGGCCTTGCCGGAGGCAACCACGTCGACCTCGGGGGCGTAGCCCGCCAGCGCGTTCGGGAAGAGCAGCGTCGTGAGGTCCTCGGCGGTGTGGAAGGTGAAGGTCTCCCAGATGCCCGCCAGGGCCTCGAAGTACTCGCCCACGTAGCTGGCGTATGCCGACGGGTTGGTGCGCGCCTGCGCCCAGAAGCCCGAGATCATCGCCCAGCGGGTGTCGTTGGGGATCGAGGTGTCGGTGAGGACCTTGTCCCACACGTCGGCCTTGATCCACTCGCCCTCGCGAGCCGCACGAGCAGCGGCCGCGTTCTGGTGGCCGGTCATCGTGTCGTCGGTGGCCTCCAGGGCTGCGATGTCCTCCTCGGTAGCGGCATTGCCGCGCACCAGGGCGATCAGCAGGTCCCACTTGAGGTCGACGTCAAGGTCCAGGCCGTCCAGGGTCTGGGTACCGTCGTAGAGGGCGCGGATGGCCTCGAACTGTTCGGGGCTGGTCGCGTTGCGGGCCGCAGCGGCGACGAGCATCCGCTGCGCGTCGGAGCCGGAGGCGGCCGTGCGAGCCAGGAGGAGCAGGCGACGGCCCGTGTCCTCGGCGGCCTCGGCGCGGTAATTCGGTGCCACGAAGGTGCGCACGGCCTCGTCGATGTGACGCAGGGTGAGCGTCAGGAGGCTCATGTTGTCCTCGACGGGAACGGCACGCAGGGCCAGGTTCACGAAGTCGCGTGCCGGCATCTCGCCGTCGCGGGTCATATCCCACGCGGAGGCCATGACAACTCCGCGGGTCAGCGAATCCGTGAACTTGGTGATGTTGGTGATCGCGAAGGCCAGGGACTCCTCGTCGAGGCGGACCTTGGCGTAGCCGAGGTCTCCGTCGTTGACGAGGATGAAATCCGGGCGAGCGATGCCCGCGGCAGCCTCGATCACCGTGGACGCGCCGTCAATGTCGAGCTCCTCGCGGAAGACCTGGGCCAGCGTCCCCTCTTCGGTCAGCGAGTAGCCGGCCACACCCATGCGGTGCGGGCGCAGCGAGGCGCCCTCGGAGAAGGCTTCCTGCGTGATCTCGAGGCGCTCGATCGTGCCGTCCTCAGAGGTCGTGACGACCGGACGCAGGAGGGTGACGCCGGCTTCCTCCAGCCACACCTTCGACCACGACGCCAGGTCGCGGCCCGAGGCGGCGGCCAGCTCGGAGAGCAGGTCGTCCAGCGTGGCGTTGGCGTAGGAGTGCTTCGTCAGGTACTCGTGCAGACCCGCGAAGAAGGCATCGCGTCCCACGTAGGAGACGAGCTGGCGCAGCACGGAGGCACCCTTGGCGTAGGTGATGCCGTCGAAGTTGACCTCGACGTCGGCGAGGTCGCGGATCTCGGCTGTAATCGGGTGGGTCGTGGGCAGCTGATCCTGCTTGAGGCCCCAGTCCTTGCGGACCATGAAGCCCGTCCATCCTTCGGTGTACTTGGTGGCCTCGGCCAGAGCCAGGTGGCTCATGAACTCGGCGAAGGACTCGTTGAGCCACAGGTCGTTCCACCACTTCATGGTGACCAGGTCGCCGAACCACATGTGCGCGAGCTCGTGCAGGATCGTGTTGGCGCGAGCCTCCATCTGAGCCTCGGTGGGACGGGTGCGGAACACGTAGGCGTCGCGGAAGGTCACGCAGCCGGCGTTCTCCATAGCGCCCGCGTTGTACTCGGGCACGAAGATCTGGTCGTACTTGGTGAAGGGATAGGCGATGCCGTAGGCGCCCTCGAAGAACTCGAAGCCCTGGCGGGTGATCTCGATGATCTCGTCGGCATCCAGGTGCTCAACGATCGAGGCGCGGGCGTAGACGCCCAGGTCGATTGTGCGGCCGTCGGAGGAGGTCAGCGTGGCCGTCGTGCCCTCGTAGGGGCCGGCGACGATCGCGGTGATGTAGGTCGACATGACCTCGGTGGTTGCGAAGTGGTAGATCCAGGCCTCGCCCTCTTCCTCGGGGGTGGGGGTCGGCGCGTTAGAGAAGACCTTCCAGCCCTTGGGGGCCTTGACCGTCAGGGTGAAGGTGGACTTCAGGTCAGGCTGCTCAAAGGTCGTGTAGACGCGGCGGGCGTCCGGGACCTCGAACTGGGAGTAGGTGTAGGCCTGGCCGTCGGCGGGGTCAACGAAGCGGTGCAGGCCCTCTCCTGTGTGCATGTACTGGCAGGATGCCTCGACTTCGAGGACGTTGTGTTCGGCAAGGTTCTCCAGCGCGATGCGGTTGTCCTGGTGCACCGAGAAGGGGTCCAGGGTATTGCCGTTCAGCGTGATGGAGTGGACGTTGTTGGACACGAGGTCGGCGAACGTGGAGGCGCCTTCGCGCGCGTCGAACTCGATGCGGGTGAATGAACCGAAGTCGGTGTCTCCGCGCGTGAGGTCCAGGGAGATCTCGTAGCGGGTCACAGAGGAGATGATCGAGGCTCGCTCGGTCGCTTCCTCGCGAGTCAGGTTCAGGCCTGGCATGGGTTGCCTTTCCGTCGATGGAATGGGAGCGCTGTTGCGCTCAACATTCCTATGTTGTCATGTGTTGGGTGTGATTGCGCGGGGCGCGCCGCATTTTGTCGGCTGGGACACGCTTTCACCAGATGGCGACGCGCTCGGAGGGTTCCAACCACATCGCGTCGCTGGGCGTCACGTTGAAGGCCTCGACGAAAGTGTCAAGGTTGCGCAGTACCTGGTTGCAGCGGAACTCGGCGGGCGAGTGGGGGTCGATCGCCAGCATCTGGCGCGCGAACTGGGGACGCGTGGCCGTGCGCCAGGCGCGTGCCCACGAGTAGAAGAAGCGCTGCGGACCCGTGATGCCGTCGATGACGGGAGCGGACTGCGGGGTCAGCCCCTGCTCGGCGAGCGAGGCCGCCCATGCCTTCCACGCGATGGTCAGTCCGCCGAGGTCGCCGATGTTTTCGCCGATCGTGAGCGCGCCGTTGACGTGGGGGAGCGTGCGTTCCTCGCCTTCCTCCGATTCCTCGTCCTGCTCGAGGAGGATGGCCGGTGTGAGCGCGTCATACTGCTGAATGAGGGCGTGCGTGCGCTCTTCGAAGGCGGCGCGGTCCTCATCCGTCCACCAGTTCGACAGGTTGCCCGCCCCGTCGTAGCGCGAGCCCTGGTCGTCGAAGCCGTGCCCGATCTCGTGGCCGATGACCGCGCCGATCGCGCCGAAGTTCACCGCGTCGTCGGCTTCGGTGTCGAAGAACGGAGGCTGAAGGATCGCGGCTGGGAAGACGATCTCGTTCTGCGTGGGGTTGTAGTAGGCGTTGACGGTCTGGGGGGTCATGTACCACTCGTCGCGGTCCACCGGGCGGCCAAGCTTGGCCCATTCGCGGTCGGTGGCGTGAGCGTTAGCGGCGCGCACGTTCTCGACGATCGTCGCCTCCGGGTCCAGGTGCAGCGTCGAGTAGTCGCGCCACTTGACGGGGTAGCCGATCTTGGGATTGAAGGTCGCGAGCTTGTCCAGCGCTTTCACCTTGGTGTCCTCGCTCATCCAGTCGAGGCCTCGGATCGACTCACCGTAGGCGTCGAGGAGACGGCGCACCAGGGCGTCCATCGCCTCCTTGGCGTCGGGCGGGAAGTGGCGGGCCACCCACGCGCGGCCCATGGCCTCGCCCAGGTAGGCCTCGATAAGTCCGAGGGCGCGCTTCCAGCGCGGACGAAGCTCCTCCGTGCCGGACAGGGTACGGCCGTGGAAGTCGAAGTTCTCATTGACGAAATCGCTCGACAGGAGCGACGCGTGGCAGTCGATCGCCGAGGCGCTCAGCCATTCCTTGAGCACGGACAGGTCGGTGTCGGCCCACAGGGCGGCGGCAGCCGACAGGAAGTCGGGCTGGTCGACGTTCACGACGAGGCTGGCGACGGGCATGCGCGCGGCCTCCGCCCACGCGTCCCAGTCGAAGCCTGGAGCCAGGGCGGCAATCTCCTCCCAGGGGGTCGGGTTGTCGGAGAGCAGCGGGTCGCGGTTGCTCACGGAATCGCGGTGGTGGGAGGCGATCGCGGTTTCCAGTTCCATGATGCGCGCGGCCGCACCCTCCGGGTCTGCCATACCGGCGAGGCTAAGGAGGCGGGCGGTGTGCGCGACGTAGGCCTTGCGGATCGGCGCGTAGTCGTCCTCGCGGTAGTAGGCCTCGTCGGGCAGGCCGATGCCGGACTGGACGAGGGAGACCATGTAGCGCGAAGAGTCGTGCGGGTCAGTGCCCACGTATGCGCCGATGAGGCCTCCGATGCCCTCGCGCATGAGGCGGCCCATCTCGCGGGCGAGCTCCTCGTGGGTGGTGCAGGCGTTGATTGCGTCGAGGTCGGGGCGCAGGGGAGCGGCACCGGCTTCTTCGATGGTGTCCTCGTTGAGGAATTGAGTCCACAATGTGGCGATGCGGTGCGCATCCGGATCGTCCAGTGTGCCATCGGCTGCGGCCTGGGCGATTGCGCGCGCGTACTTCTCGGATGCGTCGCGCAGCGTGTGGAACGCCCCGTCCATGGGGCGGTCCGCGGGGATCGTGTGGGTCGCCAGCCACGTGCCGTTGACGTGGCGATAGAAATCGTCCTGCGGGCGCACCGTCGAATCGATGTTCGCGGTGTCGAGGACTCGGGCGAGCAGTGTGTTCGTCATGCCTTAACTCTAGGGGGAGAGGTGGGGGTCGCGTGGGATGAGCGTCCATGGGACAGGCATCGCCCGTATTTACGTGATGAGCATGGGACGTAATTCGTCATTTTCTCGCGGAATTGTGCGGGGGAGTGCGGATGTCAGTTTGATATACCCCCGTCGTGCACATATGTGCACAGCGGTGTGTGCATTCGTGCAAAAAGGGTGTGTAGGGGGCATGATGGAGAGAGCAATGAGGCACTTCCTCATCAAGAGGTGAAGGGATTTTTAACGGTGAAGACACTTCGCACTGACGTGTGTGTCATTGGTGGAGGATCCACCGGTGCCGGCGTCGTCCGCGACGTCGCCATGCGCGGCTTCTCAGCCGTCCTCGTCGACCGGGCGGACATCGCTCAGGGAACCTCCGGTCGCTTCCACGGTCTGCTCCACTCGGGCGGCCGCTACATTGCGTCCGATCCTGAGTCGGCCACCGAGTGCGCCGAAGAAAACGAGATCGTCAAGCGCATCAACGCCAACGCCGTCGAGGCCACCGGAGGCCTCTTCGTCGTGACCGCCCACGACGATGAGGAATACGCGGATCAGTTCCTGGCCCGCGCAGCGGCTGCAAAGGTGCCCGCCGCAGAAATCTCCATCGCCGAGGCGCTGCGTCGCGAACCCCGCCTGGACCCGCGCATCAAGCGTGCCTTCGAGGTCCAGGACGGCACGGTCGATGGCTGGCAGATGACCTGGGGAGCGATTCGCTCCGCGCAGGCGTACGGGGCGCAGGTCCTGACCTACCACCGCGTCACCTCGATTGAACGCGAGGGTGAGCGCATCAGCGCCGTCATCGTCCATGACGAGCGCGGGGGTGAGGACGTGCGCATCGAGTGCGGCTTCGTCCTCAACTGCGGCGGCCCCTGGGCGGGACAGATTGCCGCCATGGCGGACTGCCACGGCGTCGACGTCGTCCCCGGCGCCGGCATCATGATCGCCATGAACCACCGGTTGAGCCAATCGGTCATCAACCGCTGCGTGTGGCCCGCCGACGGCGACATCCTCGTGCCCGACCACACCGTGTGCATCATCGGTACGACCGACCTCAAGGCCGACGACCCGGATCGCCTCTCCATCCCCGCCGACCAGGTCCAGCAGATGCTGGACTCCGGCGAGGCCATGATCCCCGGCTTCCGCAAGTCCCGTGCCGTGCACGCCTGGGCCGGTGCGCGCCCCCTCATCAAGGACTCGCGTGTGTCGGCGACCGATACCCGCCACATGGCGCGCGGCATGAGCATTATCGACCACAACACGCGCGACGGCGTCTACGGCATGCTCACCATCGCGGGCGGCAAGCTCACTACCTACCGCCTCATGGCCGAACGCATCGTGGACATCATGTGCGAGGAGATGGGCGAGAAGCGCGCCTGTAAGACCGCCGACGAGGCCGTTCCTCCCGCCAAGGAAGAGCGCCTGTACACGATCGGCCACCGCCTCGACAACGTCGAATCGCGCAACGAATCCCCCTCCCACGAGCAGATCATCTGCGAGTGCGAGATGGCCACGCGCGCCATGCTCGAAAACGTCATGGACACCCTGCCCAAGGGGCAGCTCGATGACGTGCGTCGCCAGATGCGCCTGGGCATGGGCCCCTGCCAGGGCGGATTCTGCTCCCAGCGCGCCGCTGGCATCGCCCACGAGCGCGGAGATATCGACTCGATGCGAGCCAACTCCCTCCTGCGTCTCTTCCTGAAGAACCGCTGGATCGGCCTGTGGCCCATCATGTTCGGCAAGCAAGCCAGGCAGGCCGCACTGGACGCCTGGATTCACGAGGGCACGCTCGACGTCGAGCACCTGCCCGCACCCAGCGAGGAGGTTGTTCGATGAGGGACGTCGTCGTTATCGGCGCTGGCCTGGCAGGCCTGGCCGCAGCAATCAAAGCAGCCGACGCGGGACTGAGCGTCACCCTTGTGACTAAGGGCGTGGGTGGCATCCAGCTCGGCACGGGCACGGTCGACATCCTCGGCTACCGCCCCGAGCCGGTCGAGGCACCCCTGGAGGCTCTGGAAGGCCACGTAGCCTCCCGCCCGACCCACCCCTACAGCCACGTCACCCCCGACTTCGTCGGTGCATCCGTCGCATGGTTGCGTGACCTCGTCGGCGCGGACGCCCTCATCGGCGATGAGACCCGCAACGCGCGCATCCCCACCGGCGTTGGCGCGCTGCGCCCCACCTGCCTGATCCCGCCCTCGATGGAGGCCGGCATTCCCCAGGCGGGCGCCCGCTACGCCATCGTCGGACTGACGCGCTTCAAGGACTTCTACCCCGGCCTCGTCGCCGAGAACCTGACACGCCAGAACGGCCCCGACGGCGCCCCCATCAAAGCCCGCGCCCTCAATGTTGACTACGTCGTGCGCGAGGGTGAGGTCGACTCGACCGGCACCAACCACGCGCGCAGCCTCGACCACGAGGAGAACCGTGCGCGCCTGGCAGACCAGATCCGCCCCCTCCTCCAGGACGGCGAGATCGTCGGCTTGCCCGCCGTCCTCGGCCTCGACGACCCGAATGCCTGGCGCGACCTCGCAGACAAGCTCGGCCACCCCGTCTTCGAGATCCCGATCCAGCCCCCGTCGGTGCCCGGCATGCGCCTGAACGCCCTGCTGACCCGCATCGCCTCCGACAAGTGCCGCGTCATCCTCGGATCCCCGATCAAGGCCGTGCACACGGCAGATGGACGCGTGAGCGCCGTCGAATACGCCAGCGCGGGACGCTCCACGATCGTGGAAACCCGATCCCTCATCCTCGCCGCTGGCGGCTTCGAATCCGGCGCCCTCGACATGGACTCCTACGGCACCGTGCGAGAGACCATCTGCGGGCTGCCCGTCATGGGCGCCTCCGGACAGCTCCTGCACGCCGACTTCTGGGGCGAGGACCAACCCCTCTTCCTGGCCGGCCTCGCCGTCGACGACAACATGCGCGTCCTGAACGAGGAAGGCGCGCCCGTGTGCCCGAACCTGTACGCGGCCGGAGGCAACCTGGCCGGCGCCACCCGCTGGCGCGAAAAGAGCGGCGAAGGAATCGCGCTGGCCAGCGCGCTCGCGGCCGTCGACTCGATCGTGGAGGAACTGAAATGACCCTGGAAATGTCAACGCTGATGGGACCGGGCGTGGAGGAAGAAGACGTCTTCGCCCTCACCGGTGACGCTGCGCTGCGCGCCAGCCTCGACTCGTGCGTCAAGTGCACGATCTGCGAGACCCAGTGCCCGGTCATGCGCGTCACCGACCTGTTCGCCGGCCCCAAGTACTCCGGCCCGCAGGCCGAGCGCTTCCGCAAGGACGGGCAGATGGTGGACAAGTCCATCGACTACTGTTCCTCGTGCGGCACCTGCTCGCTCGTGTGCCCCCAGGGCGTGAAGGTCACCGAGATCATCCACCACCGCCGTACCGCCATGAAGGAAGCGCACGGCATTCCGCTGCGCGACCGCCTCATCGGCCGTACCTCCCTGATCGGCACCATGATGACCCCGGTTGCCCCCATCGCGAACTGGGCGCTCGACGTCAAGCCGATTCGCCTGGCCATGGAGGCCGTCATCGGCGTGCACCGCTCGGCCCCCATGCCGCGCGCGTATGGTCGCACCTTCGAGTCCTGGTTCAAGAAGCACAAGCCGCTGCCGAACTCCGGCACGCGCGGCCAGGTGATCTTCTTCCACGGATGCGCCGGCCAGTACTTCGAGGTCGAGACCTCGATTCACTCGGTCATGGTGCTCGAGCACCTGGGTTACGAGGTCCTGGTTCCCAAGCACGGCTGCTGCGGCCTGGCCCTGCAGTCCAACGGCCTGTACGACGATGCGCGCAAGTACGTCTCTAAGCTGACCAACGACCTGCGCAGCGTCAACCGCGATGCCCCGATCATCTCCGCGTCGGGCTCGTGCGGCGGCATGCTGCGCCATGAGGCCCATGAGATCCTCGAGATGGACACCCCGGAGCTGAGGGATGTGGGTTCCCGCACGTGGGATATCAGCGAGTTCTTGCTGCACCTGTACGACAAGGGCGAACTGGACACGAACTTCCAGCGCATCGACGTCACCATCCCGTACCACGCACCCTGTCAGGTGAAGTCCCAGGGTCTGGGCAAGCCTGCGATCGAGCTCATGAGCCTGATCCCCGGCGTCACCGTCAAGGATTCCGAGCAGCCCTGCTGCGGTATCGCGGGCACGTACGGCATGAAGAAGGAGAAGTACGCGATCGCCCAGGCCGTGGGTGCTCCCGTCTTCGACTTCATCAAGCAGGTCAACGCCGAGCTGGCGGCCTGTGACACGGAGACGTGTCGCTGGCAGCTGCGCACGGCCACAGGCGCGAACGTTGTCCACCCGATCTGGCTGATCCACAAGGCATACGGCCTGCCCAACGGCTGAGACATCGGCGAGTATCCCCGGGCGCGCACGACGGTGCGTACCCGGGGATATTACTGTTGCCCTATGAGCACTTCCCGCCGCGTCGTCGTCACTGGAGCATCCACCGGAATCGGGCAGGCCACCGCCCGCCTGTTGGCGCAGAGGGGGTGGAGGGTTGTCGCCGTGGCCCGGCGCCGTGAGCGCCTGGAGGCCCTCGCCGCCGAGATTGGTTGCGAATACTGGGCAGCCGACCTGACCGATGAGGCGCAGGTGGAGGAGATGGCCGCACACATCCTGGAGGGTGGCCCCGTGGATGCGGTCGTCAACAACGCTGGAGGAGCCATCGGCGTGGACCGGGTCGCGGAGGGAGATCCGGCCAGGTGGAGCGCAATGTTTGAGCGCAACGTGCTCACCGCCCTGCACTGCTCGCGCGCCTTCCTGCCGGGGATGCGTGAGCGCGGGGGAGACCTCGTTTTCCTGACCTCGACCGCCGCCCACGACACCTACCCGGGAGGCGGCGGCTACGTGGCCGCCAAGCACGCCGAGCGCATTATCGCGAACACGCTGCGCCAGGAGCTGGTGGGCGAGCCAGTGCGCATCATCGAGATCGCGCCGGGCATGGTGCGCACCGAGGAGTTTTCCCTCAACCGCCTTGGCTCCCGGGAGGCTGCCGACCGCGTCTACGAGGGCGTTGCCGCCCCTCTCGTCGCCGAGGACGTCGCCGAGGCGATCGTGTGGACCCTGGAGCGTCCCTCCCACGTCAACATCGACTCGATGATCGTGCGCCCGGTGGCTCAGGCGACGAACACCCTCGTGGCCAGGAATACAGCCGTAGAGTAGGGCGCTTGCGCTCACAGCATGGAACGAGGCCGGGGCCGGACGCGTGATGGGGAACGCGTTGCGGTCCCGGGCTCGGGTCTATTACACGCTCCAGGTGAGGATGACGTGTTTGCCACCGGCGATGCCCGTGACCTTTGTCAGCTGCGTGGCCTCGCCTCCGCCAACAGGCGCTGAGTAGAGCTGGTAACTAATGTCGTCTTCGAGCTTTTTGAATGGAGCCAAGAGCGCCATGCGCGTGCCGTCGGGGCTCAGTCGCAGGGTCTTGACGATCTCGTGAGTGCCGTCGAGGTTCGGCAGGCTCGCCTTCGTCCACTCCTCGATGCGCAGGGACTTGTCGGACTCCGTCGTCTGCGCGAGCGGGTCTCCCTTCTTGGAGTACGAGCGCGACCCCGTCGGAACAGGGATCAGACCGTTGAGGAGGGTAAAGGAACCGTCGGTCGACGCGACCGCGGACGAGGAACCGGCGCTCGCGGTGGGTGTGGAGGGAGAGGAGGTGGCTCCGCAGGTGCTGAGGGCGAGTGCGGTTGCCGTGGCAAACAGGATCGTGGGGCGCGCGTTGATGGACATGTGGCACCTCTTGAGCGTGATCGGCGGGTGTCGAACGTTGCAGGATAGTTGTGAGCTGACAAAATTATTCACCTCCAAAAAGTGATGTGCGACACTTATGTATTCATAGTGTTTTCACAGTTTCGCCATAACGTCCGCTTATGTGTCGTCCCTAATCTGCGAAGCAATGATGAACAAATCAGCAGAAAGGAGCGTCCCCATGGCGGACGACAACAAGAACCTGGCAGGTGACACCGAGCGCACCTCGATCCTGCCCCAGTCGGAGGCGCAGGCCACGGAGCAGACCGAGGTCCTGCCCGCGCACGTGGCGCAGGCGGAAACGGCGCGGATGCCTCCCGTCGCCCAAGAGGAGACCAGCAATGCGTTTGCTGGCACACCCCTGGAGTTGGTCGCGGGGGCTTCTGTCGATGACCATGCCGGTGACGAGGCCGTGGCAGCTAGCGTCGCGACGCTCGAGCCTGCACCAAACAAGACTTCGTGGGGCAAGCGCGTGGCCATCGCCGGCGCCGCAGCTGCGGTGCTATCCGTCGGCTTCGGCGCGGGCATCATCACGCATGCGGCCGTCATTGGCGATGGTCAGGACTTCTATGAGCAGGGCTACGAGGACGGTGTCAGCGACCAGGGCTACGGCGACGAGGACGAGGAATTCGGCCCCGGCAATGGTCAACAGGGTTCGGGTAACGGCCAGCATCGGGGCCCTGGCGGCCAGCAGCAGTGGCCGGGCGGTGAGCAGGGCGATACCGGCAGCACCCGCCCGGGACCTCCCCCGGAGGGAGGCCGAGGCCCCGGCAGCAAGAATGGAAGCCAGGGCAGTGCGGACTCCTCCACCCAGGGCCAAGAAACGACCGCCAGCTGAGCAATGAGGGCGCGCGAGACACAATCCGTCTCGCGCGCCCTTCATGCGAGTGTGGCCGCCAGGGTCGAGACTGCCACGCACATGAGGAGCGCCGCAAAGACCAGGCCGAGCACCCGATTCGAGACTCTTGTGGTGAGCTTGGCTCCCGCGATGCCGCCTCCCATCGACGCCGCGGTGAAGAGCGCGACCATGACCCCGGCCTCGGCGGTGATCGTCAGCGTGCCCGCGAGAGTGCGCGAGGCCAGCCCGAAGGCGGCGGTGATGACCATGACCAGCAGGGACGTCGCGGAGGCCCGCTTCATCGGGTACCGTAGCGCCAGGTGCAGCGCGGGCACGATCGCGAACCCGCCGCCGACGCCGAAGAATCCCGTGAGGAAACCGGTCAGCGTCGCCAGGGCGACGACGCGGAACACGGTCGTGAGCGTCCAGGTGCCCTTGTCGACCTTGGTATCCCCGGCCTCGTCAGAAGAGGACGAGGCAGATGGGCGCATCTGGGAGCGCACCATGAAGACCGCGACCGCTCCCAGGAGAGCGCAGAAGGAGAGCATGAGGGCACGCGCCGAAATGAGCGGGCCGAGCGCCGAGCCTGCCCACGTGCCCACGAGGCCAGCCAGGGCGAAGAGAGCGCCCTCGCGCCATGCGACGTTCCCGCTGCGAGCGCGCGTCGCCAGCGAGATAGCGGCCGTCAGCCCCACGATGATGAGGGACAAGCCCGTCGCCTGGTGGGGATCCTGCCCAAGAATGTAGACGAGGATCGGCACCGACAAGATGCCGCCTCCCGCGCCGAGCGAGCCGACGACGATGCCGACGAATGCGCCGATGAGGAGCGCTTCAACAATCATTGGTCATTTCCGAATAGATGTGGTGAGAGATAGTCCAAGGGAGGTAGAGACCGCGGGGTCCATGATGTCCGAGGCCGGCCTGCCCGCCGCGATCAGCATGCCCATCGCGCGCAGGGCAGGGGTGGCGTGTTCATAGAACGCCCGGTACCCCTCGCACAGGTAGTTATGTGAGGACTCGCCGCGTCGCACGAAACGGTCTTTCGGGCATCCTCCCCAGCACAGCCGCAGGTGCGGGCACGTGCGGCATTCGTCATCCAGGCTGGGCTTGAGGCGAGCGAAGTCACGCATCTTCTCCGAGGCCGCCAGCTGCGTGAAGGACGAGGAGTTGATTGAGCCGACCAACCAATCCGGCTCCACCCAGTGATCGCAGGCGTACACGTCGCCGTTGAACTCCATCGCCATGTTCGCCCCGCACTGGGGCGCATGCACGCACACCGTGGCCGAGCCAAACATGGCCGACAGGGTCGAATCCACATCCTGAATGAAGACCTCGCCGACGTCGGCGGCCAGCCACTGGTCGAACACCTCGCACAGGAAACGCCCGTAGGAAGCAGGGGATGTGGAACGGCTGGTGACGCAGTCCCCGTCCTGGCGGTACAGGAGGGCCGAGGTCCCGGAGCGCCAGCCGCGCTCGGCCTGGGCCAGGTCGGCGGCGCGCACGCGCTCGACGATGGGGATGAACTGCAGGTAGCGGGCCCCCAGATCGTCGCGGAAGTAGCGGTACACCTCCTCCCCGTGCTCCTCGTTGGCGGCGTTGACCGTGCACAGAATGTTCGTCTCCACGCCCGCGCGGGCGAGTGCCTCCCAGCCGCGCACAACCATCGCGTGTGTGCCCCGCCCGCCACGGTTGAGCCGGTAGGCGTCGTGCAGGGGAGCGGGGCCGTCGATGGACACGCCCACGAGGAAGTCATGGTCCGCGAAAAAGCTGGCCCAGTTGTCGGTCACCAGCGTGCCATTGGTCTGCAGTGCGTGACGCACATGCTGGGTGGGGCGACGGTAGCGCTCACACAACTGAATGAGGCGCTCAAAAAAAGGCAGGCCACGCAGGGTCGGCTCCCCGCCCTGCCACAGCATCGTGACCTTGCCGTCGGGGCTCGACTCGAGGAACGCCTCGACGTAACGTTCCAAGGTCTGCTCGGACATAGTCTGCGCCGCTGCGTCGTAGAGCAGCTCCTTGGACAGGAAGAAGCAGTACTGGCAATCCAGGTTGCAGGCTGCCCCCGTCGGTTTGGTGACGACGGAGAAGGGGATCGAGCGCGTCACGGCCTACCCCCGCGATCGGTGCGCACCTCCATCGACGAGGCCGGCCCCACCTCCAGGGGTGAGCCTTCCTCGGGGAGGTGGGCGGCTGCGGCGTCCTCGTCGGAGGGGTGGGCGGCGATGTTCGCGCTGGCCTGAGCGGCACCCAAAGGCCCCAGCGATGCCCCCACGACGTCGATGTCCCACTCCATGACGGGAATTAGCTCCCTATGCATGGCGGCCGCGATGTCGGATCGCAGGGAGGGAAACGCGTCGACGATTTCGCCGGCCACGATGATGGCCCGAGGGTTAATGAGGAGCGCGGCCGAACCCAAGACATAGCCGACAGCCTGGGCAGCCTGCTCCAGGGCCTCGCGCGCACGCGTATCGCCGGACAATACGGCGGCCCGCAGCTGAGCAATATCGGCAACCCCCGCGCGCTCGCACAGCGCCGGGACAGACGCCAGCGTCTCCAGGCAACCGCGCTTGCCACAGGCGCAGGGTGAGTCATTGGCGCCCACCGTCATGTGCCCGAGTTCCCCGGCCAGCCCTCCTGCCCCGCCAACGAGGCGAAAATCGGAGACGACGCAGCCGCCCACGCCCCCAGATAGACGCAAGTAGATGAACGAAGACATGTCCGCGCCCGCGCCCCACAGGGCCTCCGCGAGCGCCGCCATGCGCACGGTGTTGTCGACGATCGGGAGAGGATCCCACCAGCGACGCGTGAGCTCGCTGAGCTCCTCCATGGTCGGGTACGCGTCCGAGGAGAGCCTGGCGTTACGCCCCATCGGAATGGGAACCCCCACGCCCACCGCGCGCACCGTCGAAGTGTCGATTCCTTGACGGGCCGCGCTCGCGGCCAGAGCCTCGCAGGTTTGCTCGAGAGAGAGCTGGAGGGAGGGAGAGGAGGGGGAGACGATATGAACGGCGGCCAGGACGGTCCCGGCGCGCGAGAGCATGACGCCCGCGCACGACGTGCGCGTGACGTTCAGGCCGACGCAGTGTGCCGCCGATGAGTTGAGTGTGAGGAGCTGGGTGGGCCGGCCTCGTCCGGGGGCGTTCGTGCGCACGGGCGTCACCGATCCCTCGTCGAGGAGGGTGGTGAGCGCGCGCCCCAGGTTCGTGCGTGAGGTGTCGAGGGCCTCGCACAGCTGGGAGCGCGTTGCGGGGGCTTTGGCCAGGTGGGCGACGATGCGGTCTTCGAGGGTGGGCAGTGGTCTGCGTGTGGGGTAGTGCATGCCTCTCCTTCCCGGCGCTTCGTCGTTGGTGTCCGCTCGGGGCGCTCCGGCCTCGTTGACGCTGTCTATGATACGCGTCACTGTGTGGGGTGTGCAGGGCGCGCGTTGGCCTCGGCGGCGGGATCATGCGTGTCCTCCCGCCGCCGAGGCAGGGGCTTAGTCGCTCGTGACCTCGTCGAGGTCGGAGCGAGCCGTGTTCACCAGCGGGATGTCGAAGTCCGTCATCGCCGCCATCCACTTGGCGAAGGAGTGATCCCCGCGCTCACGCAGCTGCAGGTACAGGTTCGTGGCCAGCTCCCTGCGGATCTCGTCGTAGACGGGCACGGTGTACACGTTGTTCATCTCCGCCGGATCCAGTCGCAGGTCGTAGAGCTCGTTGATCGACTCGGGGTTGATGACGAGCTTGAAGTCCCGCGTGCGCAGCATGCGCTGCTGGAGGGGGAAGTGGTGGCCGTGGAACTCGCACACGATGTCCTCGCGCCAG
>ERZ772977.1052-NODE-1052-length-15242-cov-6.524067_pt1 | contig 15242 bp, 7 predicted proteins | sample MGYA00511131_ERZ772977 | MGnify/ENA primary metagenome ERZ772977 (study PRJEB29015, sample SAMEA2737935) | human oral metagenome | biome: human oral; feature: human-associated habitat; material: dental | place: China | collected 2151 ...
TAATTTACATTTTTTAGTATACCACAATGTTTACCAAAGAAAAATGAAAACGCTCGTAATTATAATTATAAACATGAAAAATATAACTGGCATTATAATGCCCACGTTCTAATTTCCTTTTAATTGTACTTAATTTAAAAAAATCGCCTATTGATGTTACTGCACCATCAATTCTTGATATTTTAAAATTACCATCAACTACTATTTCTTTTATAAAATCAAGCCAACTTATATCATTTTCCCAAAATAAATAATCTAATTTTCTACACGCTTCACCATTCCAAGAAAAATAAATAACATCTTCAATTTCTCCTGTTTCAACATTAATTCTATTTTTAAATAATGTTAATCCATTACTAATAATTTTAAATTGATATCTTTGATAATTAAAATTAAATATACCTTCTTCTAACTCATAATTTTTCAAGAAAATTTTGGCGAAATTTAGGCAATTTTCCGCCAATTTTAAAGTGCCCGAAATACTATCTATATTAACGTTTATACTATTTTTCTTTGTCCAGCTGTCTGGGGTGTTACACGCCCAGCCAGCGAGCTCACGCTCAAATATTTCTTGCTCCATTTCTAAATTATTATCAAGAAAATCTTCTCTCTCTTCAATAATATTTTCTAATATTTCTACAGGATCTATATCCAAATCATATTTTAAATTATTTAATTCGATTTCTTCTTCAATAATCTCTAAATTATTTTCAAATTCAAATTTAGAACCAATTAATGCTTTAGCATTTCTTTTTTTTCGATTATATACTATTTCTTCTGCAACCGTCATATTTTTTACTACCAAAAAAATACACTCCTTTCTTATGTAGAATAAAAAAAAGAGTGCTTATCTTTACTTCAAAAACTTGATTTTTAGAAAAAATACTGATATAATTCTTTTATAATAATTTAAGAAAAATAACTTTTTTATTTTCTTTTTCAGTGTTTATCAACTTATCTTGGCGGATGGATAAACACTCTTTTTTTATTAATAATTGATTAAATTATATCATTATTATTTTTTTTTATTATATAGCGAAAAAATCACCTTTTTATTTTTTTCTATGTTTTTTGCTCTGCTCCGGAAAGAACCTATTTTATTTTTTTATTATCCTTGCTTCTAAATTATAAAATTATCTCAACTATTCTATTATATCATACATTTATAATATCTTTTAGAAAATAAATTCTTACTAATTTCAGATTGTTTTCATTAGCTTTTTATGTTATAATTTTCTTGAAGAAATATATTCCATTTTTTTAAATCCTAACAAAAAGGAGAAAAAAATATGAATAAAAAGATTAAAATAACATCAACTTTATTAATATTTTCTTTATTAACAACAAACTCTCTTTCATTAATCCAAAATAAACAAAATATTGCTAAAGCAAATGAAACTAATATTAGTAATATAAAAAAGAATGATATAATAAGAGGAAAACGTGTTAAAGAAGTTATAAATATTTCTAATTCTGATTTTTTAAAAGGAATTGAACAAGCATATAAGGATAAACAAATTTCAGACGTTGAATATAAACAAATAAAAAATAAATTAAATGAAAGACGTAGTGTAAATGGTCAAACTAAAATAATAGTTTTTTGGGATGGTGCATTTGATTTATATTTAAATAGCGCTTGGTCTTACGCTTTAGTAGGTCTTTCTACAATTGCAGTAGCTGCAATAATAGTAAAAGTAGCAACAATTGCTGGAGCTTCATCTATTATTATTTCCGGTCTGAAGCATTCAACTCAATTAATGGGATATGTAGTAAGTGCTATTTTATCAACAGAGCTTAATAGAGGTTTAATAATATATTTCAAAAAAACAATATCAGGACTTGTTCGATACTATCCATCTCAAGTAAGAACCCAATAAAACAAATATAAATATGAACTATAAATTTTTACTTACACTACTGTTTTTCAACGTTTGCTTAAATATAGGATTTAAAATTGGTTTATATGACAAAAATAAAAAGAATAAAAAAACTGTCGGATGTCCTTATGAAATATGGATTTGAAGAAATTCTAAGCAGAAGTGAGCTCGAAAAAAGACTTCCAAAGAGGATTGTAGGACGGAATAGGGAGAAAATAAAGGATATTAAATCCAGAACAATCTATGAAAGAGTTAGAATGGCACTTGAGGAAATGGGACCTGCCTATGTGAAATTTGGTCAGATGTTAAGTAATAGAAATGATATACTTCCTGAAGAAATGATATCTGAGCTTCAGAAATTGCAGGATAAAGTTGAAATTCAGGAAGTTGATATAAGGAAAAAACTTGCTGAAGAGCTAAATATTATTCCAGAAGAATATTTTCAGTCAATAGATGAAGAACCGATGGCATCAGCATCTATTGGTCAGGTATTCCGTGCTGTTCTGAAAAATGGTGAAAAGGTCGTACTGAAGGTAAGAAGGGACAATATAGATACCATAGTTGAGACTGATCTGGTAATAATGAAGGATATGGCCAAGTTTTTCGAAAAATACGATGTAAATGCTAAAAATATGAATCTGCTGTATATAGTTGAGTCCTTTGAAAATATGCTGAAAAAAGAGCTCTCCCTTATAAATGAACGAAAAAATATGGAACGTTTTGAAAATAATTTTAAGGAAAATGAGCATATTCACGTTCCGGTTGTATATAAGGAGCTTTCAAATAACAGGATTTTATGTATGGAATTTATAGAGGGAATTAAAATAACAGATAAGGAAAAAATTGAAAAAACGGGTTTTAATCCGAAAGAAATAGCTTCACTTGGATTGGAACTTTACATAAAACAAGTTATGAAATACGGATTTTTTCATGCAGATCCTCATCCGGGAAATATATTTCTGGGAAAAGATGGAAAATTGATATTTATTGATTTTGGAGCAATGGGAACACTATATCCGTATGAAATAGAGCTTCTGGAGGAACTTACACTGAACTTTCTGCAGAAGGATGTCAAAAAAATGATTGCAACAATAAAGGAACTTGCACTGGATTACAATATTTCTGATGAAAAAAGACTGGAGAGGGGATTTTATGATATTTTAAGTATGGTTGACGGGACTTCCCTTGAGGAAATTAATCTTGTAGAAATTATGGAGAGAGTAAAAACATTATTAAGTCAAAATCAGGTGCTGCTGTCAGAAGATATGTATCTTCTTGTTAAAGGTATAGGTCAGATTGAAGGAATTGGAAGACATCTAAATCCTCAGCTGAATATTATGCAGGAAATAGGAAATAATGCACAGGAAATTATGGTAAAAAGAATGTCGCCTAAGTATATTCTGGAAAAAGGAATGGGAAAAGTAGGTGAATTTTCTGAAAACTGGCTGACATTGCCAAGCGACCTGAAAAGACTACTGGAAAAAATACAGAATAATGAACTGAAACATAGGCATGAACTTGTAGGATTTGAAAATTTCCAGAAAATTACAGAAAGACTTGTCATGGGACTTGTGGTTTCTTCACTTATTATCGGGTCATCAATACTTGTTCTGGCAAATATGTCTCCACATATAAACGGTATTTCAGTTTTAGGAATTTTAGGATTTGTAATTTCAGGAATTTTAGGAGCAAATATGATAATGTCAAAGAAAAAGGATAAATAATTCAAAAATATAGTTTTTCTATTATTTTTTGATCATGCTCATATTTTTATTGTAAATAGTAAAAAAAATATGTAAAATACAGATATAATAACTGAAATCTTATTATAAAAACAGTGAGGAGGTAACAGTATGGCAAAGTTAAAATTTCCTGAAAACTTCTGGTGGGGGTCAGCAACTTCGGGACCTCAGAGCGAAGGAAGATTTAACAAGAGAAACAGAAATATATTTGATTACTGGTATGACACAGATAAAAAGGTGTTCTTTAATGAAGTGGGACCTGATGTTGCATCAAATTTCTACAACAGTTTCAGGGAAGATATAGCACTTTATAAGAAAATTGGATTAAATTCACTAAGAACGTCAATACAGTGGACAAGGCTGATTAAAGATTTTGAAACTGGTGAAGTTGATGAGGACGGAGTAAGATTTTACAATGAAGTGATTGATGAATTTATAAAACAGGGACTGACACTCGTAATAAATCTTTATCATTTTGATATGCCGATAGAGCTTCAGGAAAGATATGGTGGTTGGGAGTCAAAGCATGTTGTGGAGCTGTTTGTGAAATATGCCAAAAAGGCTTTTGAGTTGTTTGGCGACAGGGTAAAATACTGGATGACCTTCAATGAACCGATAGTTCCTGTAGAAGCACAGTATATGTACAAATTTCACTATCCGTTAGTAGTGGATGGAAAAAAGGCCATGCAGGTACTTTACAATACTGCACTTGCTTCAGCGAAGGCAATAGAAGCTTACGGAGAGTACAAAAAGAGAACAGGAAATAATGGAGAAATAGGAATTATACTGAATCTTACACCTTCATATCCGAGAAGTGAAAATGAAGAAGATGTAAAGGCTGCAGAAATTTCTGATGCGGTTTTCAACAATTCCTTTCTTGACCCTGCGATTAAAGGGGAATTTCCAAAATTGCTGACTGATATACTTGAAAAAGACGGTGTTTTATGGGAAAGTACTCAGGAAGAGCTTGATATAATAAAGAAAAATACAGTGGACTATCTTGGAGTGAACTATTACCAGCCAAGAAGAATAAAGGCAAGGGAAACAGAATTTGACATGTCTTCAGGATGGCTGCCTGACAAATATTTTGAAAACTATGATATGCCTGGAAAAAGAATGAATATTTACAGAGGTTGGGAAATATATCCTAAAGCTATTTATGATATAGCAAAAAATATTCAGAAAAACTACGGGAATATAAAATGGTTTATTTCAGAAAATGGAATGGGTGTAGAAGGGGAAGAAAGATTTAAAAATGCAGAGGGAGTAATAGAAGATGACTACAGAATAGAATTTTACAGGGAACATCTGACTCATCTTCATAAGGCAATTACAGAAGGTGCAAACTGTTTCGGATATCATACTTGGACTCCGATAGACTGCTGGTCGTGGACAAATGCCTATAAAAACAGATATGGATATATTTCAGTGGATTTACCTACACAGATAAAGACAATTAAAAAGTCAGGACACTGGATAAAGGAAGTTTCTGAAAGCAATGAAATAGAAGGCTGGGATATGTAATAACAAAGTAACGTAAAAACTATGGGGACAAAAAGGATATGCGTTTCCTTAAAAACGTAAATATATTTTAAAGGATGGATAATTTATGAAAAAAATATTACTATGCTGTTCGGCTGGAATGTCTACAAGCCTTATGGTTAATAAGATGCAAAAGGCTGCGGCTGATAAGGGAATTGAAGCGGAAATATGGGCAGAGCCTATGGACAAGGCATCTTCTGAAGTGCCAAAAGCTGATGTTGTTTTATTAGGGCCTCAAATTAAGTTTGCACTGCCTGAAATAAAAAAACTTACTGACCAGGCAGGAAATAAAATAGGTGTCATAGATATGATGGACTATGGAATGATGAATGGGGAAAAAGTTCTGAACATGGCACTGGAATTATTGGAAAAATAATAAAATTATTATATTAAAATGTACTGCACCCAAAATCTTGTGTACAACTTTTTGGGGTCAGTACAATTTTGTTGTTAATAATTTTTCATTTAAAGGATAAAAAAACTTGACAAAACTAAAAAGAAACTATAGAATAACCTTACAAAAATAAAGTATACAGAAGAGGAGGTAGGAAAGATGAAAAAAGTTGCAATGATTTTAGTAGTGTTAATTCATATTGTGGGAATGTCAGCACCTAAAGATGAAGCGGGGAAGATTTTTGAAAATCAGGAGAGGCGGCTGGAAGATGAAAGGCTTAGACTGGAACAAAAACAAAGGCAGACGGAATTTGAAAATACTAAATTTGAAAACAGTTCGGAAATTGGGGTAAAAGATGCAGTTTCTTCTGACAATTCTAAAAAATTTTTAATAACTGAAATTAATCTGAGGGATGAATATAATTTACTGACTAAAAAAGAAAAATCAAAGATTATTGGGAAGTATATCCATCTTGAATTAAATTCAGCAGATATAACAAATCTTTTGACAGAGTTCACAAATAAATTAATAACAAAAGGATATTCAACTTCGGTGGTAACCGTTATGCCGGATAATGATTTAACGTCAGGAAAGTTAAATTTGGCGGTTGTTCCTGGGAAAATAGGGGAAATAGTGATTAATTCGGGAAATGGTCTTGACAGATTAAAAGAATTTTTCATGTTTAAAACGAATAAAGGTAAAATTTTCAATATAAGGGATCTGGATACGGCTACGGAAAATTTTAATTCGGTACAGGCGAACAGCATGACAATGGAAGTACTGCCCGGAAAAGAGGAAAATACCTCAAAAATTCAAGTGAAAAATATTCTTAAAAATAAATATTCTGTAAGCTTAATTTCAAACAACTATGGGGATAATAAGCAGGACGGGATTTGGAGGAAAGGTGTCAGCCTTAACATTGACAGTCCTTCAGGTATAGGAGATAATCTGTATTTTACATATCTGACAGTCTCCAGGAAAAATCCTGACAGGAACTGGAAAAAACGTGCGGATGAGCTTCAGCCGGGAGAAATATTGCCAATCGGGCCTGCCGGCTATGATCCGTCAAAGGGGGATACCCTGCCGTATAAAAGGCGGCTGGACATGTTCAATTTTGGATATACGATGAAATTCAGGGACTACACACTGAGATTGGGTTCAGCAAGAAGCATTCAGGAAAGCAGTTTTTATGCATCAAATACAGTTTATGACCTGTATACTTCCAGTCATACGCTTTCCATGAATCTGGATAAAATACTCTTTAGAAATCAGAAAAGTAAACTGACTGCAGGAATAGGGATTAAAAGGAAGCACAATAACAATTATCTTGAAGGGGCGGTCTTATCAGACAGGAAACTGACTGTGGGTACGGTAAATATCAGTTACACGACATCGCTGTTTAAGGGAATTTTTGGATTGAATTTAGGATATGAAAGAGGGCTTAAAATTTTTGGGGCAGAAAGAGATGGAGGAAAAACGGGTACAGCACCAAAAGCCCAGTTTAACAAATATACACTTGATATTAGCTATTACAGGCCTATCGGAGAGCATATGGTATACAGGGGGAATATTTATTCAAGTTTATCAGATGATACACTGTATGGGAGCGAAAGGCAGTCAATAGGGGGAGCAGGAAGTGTAGGTGGATTTCATAGGAGTACAGTATCAGGAGACAGGGCAGTTGAGATTGGAAATGAAATTTCTTACAATATTCCTGTAAAGAAAATAGCTGTCCTGTCACCATATCTGGGATACGGTTATGGATATGTGAGAATAAACAATGACAAGTCGGAATACAGGAAGGGATACATATCAGGAGCTGTTGCGGGTGTCAGACTGGATACTAAATATCTGGACTTTAATTTTGGATATGCGAAACCTGTTTCATATTCAAAATATCTGAATCCGAAGAAACAGGAAATGTATTTTAATATGGCATTGAAGGTATCTTTTTAGGAAAGAAACTATGATAGAAATTAAGGAAAAAGTTTAGAAGGAATAAGAGAAAAAAGAGAAAAAAGAGGAGGCGTATACTTGGAAAATAAAATTTTAAGGAAATTAGTGGCATTTATGCTGTTAATAGCAATGAACATAAACATGTTTGGAACAAATCTGATGCTGGATCCTAATTCCCAGCACAATACGAAACTGGACACTTCAGCAAATGGGACGCCAATCATTAATATATCTACTCCGAACAATCGGGGTGTGAGTATTAATGAATTTTTAGAGTATAATGTAGGTCATGAAGGTCAGGTTCTTAATAATGCTGATAATATGGGACGGAGCCATATAGCAGGAATGATTAATGCAAATCCAAATTTAGGTCCAAATCAGGCCGCAAATTTAATCATTCTGCAGGTAAACGGAGCAAACCGTTCCCAGATAGAGGGATATATAGAAGCCCTGAGCCGTAACAGGGTGGATGTGGTACTGTCCAATGAAAACGGAATTTACTTGAACGGAGCCGGAACAATAAATGTCAGAAAATTTACACCGGCAACAGGTAGGGTTACGCTGAAAGATGGGGATGTTGTAGGAATTGATGTGGAAAAAGGCAGAGTTGTAATTGGGGCAAACGGTTTTGATGCGACAGATACTGACTATGTCAATATCATTGCAAAATCTCTGGAAATGCAGGGGAATCTTGTTGGGAACAGGGTTGATGTAATTTTAGGGGAAAATTATGTAGACAATAACGGAGCAGTGACTTCAAAAGGTGGAATAAATTCAGTGGCCATAGATGCAGGCAATCTTGGGTCAATGTATGCCGGACAGGTCAGGATAGTCAGTACGGATAAAGGTGCCGGAGTAAATTCGGGGGCGTTAATTTATTCGAAAAATGAGAAGCTGGAAATTACAGCTGACGGTAAAATCAATGTTGCTAAAATAAAGGGGAATGGAATTGAAATTAAAGGTTCTGACTATACACAGACAGAACTGGCCAGTTCCGACCGTGATATTAATATTACAGCAAATACCGTAAAATTAGCAGGTCAGACGCAGGCTCAGGGAAATGTAGGTTTGAATGCGGATGTTGAAAATGCTTCTGAGATACTTGCAAACGGAAACCTGAAAACAAAAAAATTAACTAACACAGGAAAAGTTAAAGTTTTAAAAACAGTGGAGATTACAGGAGAACTGGATAATGGCGGATCATTAATTTCAGCAGATGGAGTTACAGTCACAAAAGATGTAAAAAATACAGGAGAGATATCTGCAAATGATGATTTTACGGCTAAAAATGTCGTATCGTCAGGAAAAGTTTTTGGGAAAAATATTCAGGCGGATGATGTTGATAATAGCGGAAAAATGCTTGCAAAGGGTAAGTTTACAGCTAAAAATGTAAAAAATACCGGGGAAATAGCTTCAGGAGATAAAATTTCAGCCAAGAAATTGGAAAATTCTGGAACAGCCGCTACCAGCTCCGATATTTCGGTTTCAGATTCACTTGTAAACCATAATGGCGGAAATATAGATGGGAAAAATGTTGAAGTTAAAGGACCTGAGCTAAGAAATGCCGGTAAAATCAGTGCCGGCAATATAAGGTCTAAAGTGAATGAAGTAATAAACAGTGGGCAGGTTCATTCAAGTAGGGATGTAGATTTTGATACTCAGAAACTGACAAATACAGGAGAAATCCTGGCTGTAAATGACGTGAATTCAGCTGGTGCAGATGTTACGAATAACGGTAAAATCGCATCAAACAACAGGATTTTACTTGATAATTCAAAGATTGCGAATACGGGGGAGATACTGTCAGGCGATATATCAATGCAGAATGTACAGAAGTTTGATAATACTGGGACAATTAAAGCTAATAGCACTGTACTGACAACAACGCAGGATATTAATTTAACTGGAAACCTTCATGGGGAGCAGAGGCTGGCCATCTCAGGAAGAAATATCACAAATAATGGAAATACGACAGGTGCAGGAATTATTCAGATTACATCAAATGACTTTACGAATAACCGTGACCTCTCTTCGGATACGGTTATCATCAACGGACAAGGAAATATTGTGAACAATGCGGTGATTACTGGAGATAGCGGGAAAATCAGTGGAAATGACATTACAAACAATGATCTGGTTGCATTTGAGAAATATCTTGAAATTAATGCCCAGAATAAAGTTCAAAATAACAAGGATAAGACGATTTACGGTGGACAGACATTAATCATCAAAGGAAACGGGATATTGAATGATGAAGGAGAAATCCTGGGCGGAAATATGACACTGGATGCCGGTAAAATTGTGAACAATGTCGGGACAATTCAGGCAACAGGAGATATCCTGATTACTTCCGGTGATTTTCAGAATATTGGGAGAGTAAGTAATCTGGGAAATTATGAAAAGTATTATGAGACCTGGGAAGGTAGACGGGTTTCAGAATCAGATATTTCTAACAGCTGGAAGATGCATCTGGAAGCCCCTTCAGCAAAAACGAAACATACTGATGATTCTAAAAATCAGATGAGGAACTGGCTGAGAGGACAGATATCGGCAGATGAAATAAATGGCTATTCCTCCATAATGTTTAAAAAGTACCCGAATTTAGGATTTGATTTTTTAGACAGGGTTGGTAAAAAAGGCGATGATACGTATTATACGGGAACTGCGAGAGTACCGGAAATACCATTGAAAGGGAAACTGGAAAGTAATGCTTCCACAGAATACGGGAAAATACAGGCAAGTGGAAACATTACGATAAATTCTGCAAATACTAGGAACAGGGACAGTATAATATCAGCCGGAGGAACTGTCGACATTAATTCATCGAATCTTGAAAATTCTGTAACGACAGGAAATGCCGTGCAGTTAAGGGATGGGCAGGAAATATTTAGAATATATTTCAAAAGAGGAAAAAAGAATGCAACTTCCAATGCTTTTCTGAAAAGGGACTTTGTAAATGGAGATATTGCCTATGAAGCCGGACAGCCAAGCATTATAGAAGGTTCGACAGTAAATATAAATGCTCCGGTTATTACATCTCCGATTACTGAAGCAAATGGGAAAATCAATATCGGAAGCGTAGCACACGGAGTTGCAGGCAGCCTGTTCACAGGTACGGTTGGAAAAGGAATTTCTTCAGCAAATGGTACTGTCCAGGTTGCGAATAATATGTCATCTGTCCAGTCAGTTCTGAATACGGGGACAATTTCTGTAAATCCTTTACTGACTGGTGCAATGTTTACTCAGAATATGAATCCCGGTTCAAAATATCTGCTGGAAACAAGAAGTAAATATGTTGACCTGAATAAATATTATGGAAGTGACTATTTCCTGTCAAGACTAGGATATACGCCTGGCTGGAACAGGGTTAGAAGACTGGGGGACGCATATTATGAAAACCAGCTGATAACTAGGGCGTTGACAGAGCGATTAGGGACAGCATTTATCAATGGTAAATCTAATGAGGAATTGATAAAATCATTGATGGATAATGCAGGGATGGAAAGTTCAAGACTGGGACTGCAGGTTGGAAAAGAGCTGACACCTGAGCAGATTAGCGGACTGTCTAAAGATCTGGTATGGTATGTCACTCAGAATGTTAACGGTGTTGAAGTATTAGTGCCAAAAATTTACTTGAGCAGGGACACTTTGGCTACAATAACTGCAGATGGCCGTAATAAAATTGGTGGAGTTAACGGGACATACATCAAAACTGATAATTTTGTAAATAATGGAATGAAAATTGGTAATGGAGGAGTTACTTATGTCCAGGCAAACACTGTAAGAAATGAGACTGCAACAAATTTACTTTCAGAAATTACCGGAGACAGAACTTTCATCCATTCAGACGGAAATATTGAAAATATTGGCGGAAGAATAAACGGTAATGAAGCAGTTGCCCTAATTTCTGACAATGGAAAAGTGACAAATGACACAACAAAGAGAACATTTGGCCATTACAATGGTGAATTTGACAGAACTGGGCATGAAGAAGTGAAATCTATTGGAACAATTTCTTCAAAAGGAACTGTATTTGTGAAAGCGGACAGCTATGAATCAACAGGAGGAATGTTAAGTGCAGATCATCTGGCCTTAGATGTGAACAAAGTAAACCTGAATGCCTTATCCCTTTCAGGAGAAGACAAGTTTGGTTCAGGAGGAAGCAACTTCAGCAGATATGCAGAAACAACGCATTTAGGAGCAGGAGTATCAGCAACTTCAGCTTCAGGAACAGTTGGAGATATGAACTTGAAAGGTTCATCATTTATCGCAGAAGATACGACAGGACTTACAGTAACAGGAAATGTGAAAGCGGAGTCGGCAGTAAACATCTACGAAAATGAATCAAGAAGCACAGGCAAAGGATTCATGTCATCGAGCAGCAGCTACAGAAATTCACATACTGAAGAAAATTCAGCAAGTAACCTGATGCTGGGGAAAAATGGTGTAATCAAAGGAAATATTGAAGGTATAGGAAGTAACATTGTTCTTGGAGAAAATACATATGTAGGTGGAAAAGTTACAACAGATGCACAACAGCTTCATAACAGTTATTTTGAAGAGAACAGGAAAAAAGGATTTTCAGGTGGAATAAGTCACGGGACAGCCTCACTTAATTATGGGAAATCACAGAATACATACGATGAGAAAAGTACAGTAAATGCAAAATCTAACCTTCAAGTTGGAGATGGCTCAGTATTAAACAGGGGAGCAGAAATTACGGCTACAAACTTTGAATATGGAAATATTCAGATAAATAATGGCGATGTAAAATATGGAGCAAGAATTGATACAAGGGATGTGCATACGGAAAGTAAGAGCAGCAGTTTCGGAATTTCAGCAGGAGTAAACAGCCCGATGTTAGACAGGGCAAAACAGGTTGCAGGAGCTGTAGAGCAGGTTAAGAACGGCGATACTGCCGGCGGAGCAATGGAAGTAATAAATGCTGCGACTGGTACAATTAAAGGGCTTTCAGAAAATATTACAAAATCTGATGGTACAAGAGCCACAATGAATGATATCAGAAGTGGAAATTTTAAGGTAAATAATGACTTTTATGTAAGCGGAAATATACGTGCAGGATTTAACAAGTCAAAATCCAGTACAACTTCACATACTGAAAGTGCTGTAGTTACGACAATGCAACCAATGAATGAAAATTCTAGCATTACCTACAACAATGTAAACAATATAACGTATCAGGGAACCCAGGCACAGGGTGGGACATTCATCTACAATAATGTTGCTAATATTCAGAAGGAAGCAGTTGAGTTAAGAAACAGATACAGTTCTGAAAGTTCAGGCTTTGGAGTGGGAGTAAGTGCCGGAATAGGCTCAAACGGACAAATAAAGTCAAACAGTATCAGTGGGAATATTTCTGCAAATAGAAGCAACCGGAATACAGATGAAACAATTCATGCAAATGGAAACTTCAGTAATGTAAATGAAGTTCACAATAATACTGGAACAATGACACTTTCAGGATTTAATCAGGAAGGCGGAAAAGTAACAGGAAACATTGGAAAAGTTGAAGTTATTTCAAGACAGAATACAAGCACAACTACTGGAAGCAGTAAAGGAGTGAATCTTGGAATAAGTGCAAACGGAGTTCCAAGTTCAGTAACCATAAATGCGGGCAGAACAAATGGAAACAGAGCATTTGTAGATAATCAAAGTACATTCGTTGTTGGAGAAGGAAGCAATCTTCATGTTGGAACAGTTGAAAATACAGGAGCTGTAATTGGTAAGGAAGGAAACTCTACATTTAAGATTGACACTTATGCTGGAAAAGATATCCAAAATTATGATACAATGACAACAACAGGAGGCTCAATAGGAGCTTCACTTGGAGGAAATCCAAAAATTACCAATGTTGGCTTTAATCAGGACAGCAGGGATAAGCAAGGAATCACAAGAAATACAGTAGTCGGAGATGTTGAGATAGCAGAAGCTGAAGGAAGTCCAATAAACAGGGACTTAGGAAAAGCCAATGAAGTAACGAAGGACACTCATAGCAGAACAAATATTAATGTAGAGCCACAGGTTATAGAATATATTTCAAACCCGGCAAAGTTCAAGGAAGATCTGGAAGTAGCAATACTTGAAGGAAAAGCAACAGGGGAAACAGTATTAAAATCCATAGAGAATATTGTAAATGGTGGGAAAGAAGATATCGGAGACCCTGAAAGAAGAGCGATAAATGAAATCAAGGAAGCTGTGATAAGGGTAAAGACAGCACCTCAGATGGAAAGTATAGCGAAAGCGAAAGACCTTAATTCACCTGATGTACTTGAGAAACTTGGTATAGCTGCAATAGAAAAATTTAATCCTGATAATCCTGACTTACCGGAAAACGTAAGGGCAAGGCTTGATGAACTTGCAGAAGAAGGAAAGACAATAAAGGCTTTTTACGATAAAACTACCAACAAGATATTTGTAAATGAGAATATTGAAGATGATGTGGAAATACGGGCATCAATAGCAAGGGAATGGAAGATATCGGAAGACCTTAAGGACGGAAAAGGAAAGCCGAATGAAGAAGGCAGACTGAAAGCCACGGTAGCAGGAGAACTGGCTTATGATGACATGATGAAGCGGGGACGTGAAGGGAAAACAGAGAGCATAAGCACAGACAGGTTTGCAGATGCCATAATGGATGTTAATAGTGAGGTTACGAGTGATGCTTCTGATGTGTATGTGAAAAGATTTGATGAGGAGTATCCAAAGGAAGAAAAGAAAAAATTAGAAGAAGCTCAAAATGCTAAAACAAATATAAGCAAAAAAAAATATAATTTAAATAATCCTCATGAAAATTCTATTTTTTCGAGCAAATTAAAAAAAATTTCATATGCAACACCGTATAAATATAGAGTTGAATCGCCATATTTTGGATTTTATTTTTTATCAGCAGACGAACAAAAAAAATATTTTCAAGAAATTGTTGATAAAGATGGAGAAAAATTTAAAGGATTAATGGCAGATACTTTTGACCCAAAAGGATATGAAAAATTAAAAAATTCAGAAGAATATACAGTTGCAATGTTAAAAGTAAATGTTCAGTCTTATGGAACTGCAAGAGATTATTTTCAAAAAAATGGATTAAAATCAGGAACAGTTACTTTAACGAACCCTAAAATAGTATCACAAAATTTTGTTTCACATGGTACAATAGCAAAAGTAATACCAGATCCTTTAGGAGCAGGAGCTGCTATAACAAATGGAGATGGGCTAAATGTAACTTTGAGAAGAGCAGGTGTTAAGAGTTATATCGAAATAAATGTTACGGAAGAGAATGCAAAAGGTGAGAAATTTGTGACAATAACAAGATATTCTCGGATAGGGGACAAGTTTTCAAAACCATTAAATCTTATATTTGGATTGCCAGATGACAGTGAAAAAGGAACACCGTACACGATATTAACTAATTATGAAAAACATGAAATATATAAAAATGCAAGATTTGTAGTCAAAGGTAAAACACCAGATCAAATAATAAAAGAAATTAATACATCAATAGAAACTCGGAGAAATGAAGAAATGAGGAATGTAAAATTTAAAGATATTTTAATGGAATCATTAAGATTTAGAGAGGAAAATCCTTTTAAATACAAATATATTAATCCTATTTTTTAACATCTTGAAAATATATTGATGTAAAAATGTTACAAAAGAGCATATGTATATTTTATCAAAAAAAGTAAACTGTGACAGTTAGGGAGATTAAAATGAAAA
>ERZ772977.1053-NODE-1053-length-15226-cov-4.678334_pt1 | contig 15226 bp, 14 predicted proteins | sample MGYA00511131_ERZ772977 | MGnify/ENA primary metagenome ERZ772977 (study PRJEB29015, sample SAMEA2737935) | human oral metagenome | biome: human oral; feature: human-associated habitat; material: dental | place: China | collected 2151 ...
ACCCCGACCGTGCTGGCGCCCTGCCCCACCAACCACAACAAACACGGCTGCTGACCGCGGTGATTTTGTGAGGCGGTTGAGAGGCTCAAGGAATGGGCGGCCGTGTGTGGGCCGTTGCGGATATGAGTCGGTGGGCGTTGTGTCGGGTTTTCTAGGAGGAATGTAGTTCGGAGGTTCCTTCCGCCCTGACCGGAAGGGTGGTGATCCCGATGACGTTCAGGAACACGCAGGTGTATTCCCCCGTCACCTCCACGTCGACGACGTCGTTGCCGATCACCCGGGCCGTGCCGCGGAATCGGGACGCCGCCACGTAGTTCTCGGCCGCCTTTTTTGCGACATCGGGTTCGGGCTTCAGGCGCCCGTCCGCCAGCCCCAGGTGCTGGTTTCCCGCCCGGGCAGCCTCCGCCGCGACACCACGGGCTTCCTGCGTGGCCTTGACCTGCCCCGCGAAATCCACCCCGATCCCGACGATCAGGATGAAACCGATCAACGCCACCGCCGTCCACACTGTGATGGCGCCGCGCTCGCCGCGGCCCCGAACGCTCCTCATGGCATGATCCTCGACCTCGCAAAGCCCGAACGAATGAACGGTCATGAGGACTCCTTGACCAGCGAATAGCAGGTGACGGTGCGTGCCGGTTGCCAGCCGCGGAACGACCCGAGAGGCTTCGCGGTCTCAAACGAAACCTTCATCAACTCACCGCCCAGCCGGGTATGCAGACCGGCGAGCAGGACATCGGTTTCCAGGGTGACGGAATGAACCACCAGCCGTCCCCCGGCGGGAAGCGCGGCCAGCGCGGCCTCGCAGGTTTCCGCGTTGGCGCCCCCGCCGAAGAAGACGGCATCCGGGATGGGCAGCGACGGATCGGACATCAGGGCCAGGGCGTCTCCCACCCGCACCTCGAAGCGGTCCGCCACCCCGAGGCGAGCCGCGTTGCCGCGGGCCCGGTCAGCGCGATCGCCACGTTTCTCAAAAGCGACGGTGCGGGTGCCGGGGGCGCTGCGACACCAGGAGATGCCGACGCTTCCCGAGCCCGTCCCGATGTCCCACAGCACTTGGTTCCGTGCCGGCGCCAGGGCCGCCAGTGCCGGAAGCCGAATCGGTTGTTTCGTCAGCTGTCCGTCGTTGGCGAAGGCCCCGTCGGGCAGCAGCGGACCGACGACCACCGGATGTGTGCCGGTGCTGAACTCGATTGCCACCACGTTCAGGCGCGGCAGCTCCTCCCGGTGCGTGGCGAGGTTTTCCGCCGTGAAGTCCTGCCGGGACTCCTTCGGTGTGCCGAGGTTGCCGAACACCGTCATGGCTGAGTCCCCCCAGCCCGCCGCTACCAGGGTCCGGGCCAGCTCCCCCGGGGTGGTCTGATCCGCGGACAGGGCTATGACCCGTTCGCCGGGGGCGGCCAGGGCCAGCACGCGCTGAGGATCGCGTTCGACCAGCGAAATCCAGCTGGTCGTCTCTGCGGGCCACAGCATCCGGGAGCGTGCGAGGGTCTCCGATGACAGCGCAGGATGCACCCGGATGCGTTCCGCGCCCAGTACCTCCATCAGGGTGGTCGCCACTCCGGACAGCAGTGGGTCACCGGTGGCCAGCACCACCACGTCGTCGCCGAGCTCCTCGAACAGCCCCGCCACCCCGGCGCGCAGCGGCGTGGGCCACTGCACACCGCGCGAGGGGTCGGGAAGCATCTCCAGGTGTCTGGTGCCGCCCACCACGACCGGCGCAGAAGTCACCAGCTCCCGCAGGCGCGGGGGCAGCTCGTCGAGCCCGGACGCGGGCACACCAACGACATCGATCATGATGAGAGAGCTTATCCAGATTGTGGAACAATGGGGCCGCTGGGTGCGGAATGCGGTGAGAATCCGCGGCGGTCCCGCCACTGTGTACCCCATGGGGTGAGCCAGGCCATCGTTCCAGCCAACTGCGACGTGGGCGCGGACCCACAGGAAGGCATACCTCCAGCACATGAAGTTTCCATTCACCGCGGCGCTCGGGGCCGAGGACATGGCGTGCGCTCTGAGCCTGGCCGGCGTATCCCCGGAGATCGCCGGCGTCCTGGCGCGAGGCGGGAAGGGCGCCGCGGAGTCCATCATGGTCCGGGCCCTCACCGATGTGGTTCGCAGCGACCTGCAGGCCGAGGGAGTGGGCTGATGGCCCGGGGAACCCCGGAGACCGTGCCCGACGACGGGTTGACCACGAAGCAGCGCCGGAACCGGCCCATGGTGATCGTCAATCAGGGTGAGGGGAAGGGAAAATCAACGGCGGCCTTCGGTCTGGCGCTGCGCGGCTGGAATCAGGGATGGAGCATCGGGGTCTTCCAGTTCGTGAAGTCGGCGAAGTGGCGGATCGGTGAACAGTCAGCCCTTGAAGCCTTGGGGAAGCTGCACGAGGAAACCGGTCAGGGCGGTGCCATCGAATGGCACAAGATGGGGTCAGGATGGTCCTGGACGCGCAAGGCTCCCGAGGACGATCCCGCCCGGGCCGCCCGTGATGGCTGGGAGGAGGTGAAACGCCGACTGGCGGAGCAGACCCACGGGCTCTACGTCCTCGACGAGTTCACCTACCCGATGGAATGGGGCTGGATCGATGTCGACGAGGTGGTGGAGACCCTGACGAACCGGCCGGGGTTCCAGCACGTCGTCATCACCGGGCGCCGCTGCCCCGAACCGGTGCTGGAACTGGCGAACCTGGTCACGAACATGACCAAGATCAAGCACCCCTTCGACGAGGGTCAGAAGGGCCAGAAGGGCATTGAGTGGTGAACATTCCCCGTTTCGTCATTGCCGCAGCCGCGTCGGGGCAGGGCAAGACCACCATCACGACCGGGATCATCGCGGCGCTGGCCGCCCGCGGGATGGCGGTCCAGGGTTTCAAGGTGGGTCCCGATTTCATTGACCCGGGTTACCACGCGCTCGCCTCGGGACGGGTGGGACGCAACCTGGATCCGTTCCTGGTGGGGGAGCGCCGGGTGGCGCCTCTGCTGGCCCACGGCGCCCGGGGAGCCGAGATCTCCGTGATCGAGGGTGTGATGGGCCTGTTCGACGGGCAGCTCGGCACCCGCGGGTTCGGCTCGACGGCGCACGTCGCCGCCCTCGTCGCCGCCCCGATCGTGCTGTGCCTGGATGCCTCCCACACCTCACGTTCCGTGGCGGCGGTCGCGCTGGGCCTGACCCACTACGACCCCGCCCTGCACTTCGCGGGGGTGATCATCAACAAGGTGGCCTCTCCGAGGCATCGCGAGGAGGTGCTGTCCGCCCTGGAGGGAATCGGGCTGCCGGTCCTTGGGGTGCTGCCACGCGATGCCGCCATCGAAGCGCCCTCGCGGCACCTCGGGTTGGTTCCCGTGGAGGAACGGGCCGATGCGAACGCGACCATGGAGCGGTTGGCCTCCCAGGTCAGCGCGCACATCGACCTGGATGCGCTGGTCGCGGTGGCGCGGTCCGCCCCGGAACTGGATGTCACCGCGTGGAACCCGGCCGCTGAGGTCACACCCCCAAGCGGATGCCGGCCCGTGGTGGCGGTCGCGGGCGGCAGGGCCTTCACCTTCCGCTACCCGGAGACCGTGGAACTGCTCGAGGCCGCGGGATGCCGGGTGCAGGTCTTCGACCCTGCCGCCGACGACCGGCTGCCGGAGAACACGGCGGGCATCTATCTGGGGGGAGGGTTTCCCGAGGTTCACGCGGCAGCCCTGGCCTCACGGGCCGATCTGCGGCGGGAGATCGCGGACTTTGTGGCTTCCGGGGGGCCGGTGGTGGCGGAGTGTGCCGGGATGCTGTACCTGTCCGGCAGCGTCGATGCCACCGGCATGGTCGGGGCGATTCCCGGGGTGGCGGCCATGGGTCCGCGACTGACCCTCGGATACCGGAGAGCCACGACGACCCGGGACGGTTTCTACGCGCGGGCCGGAGAGGAGATCACCGGACACGAGTTCCACCGCACCGCGACCCAGTTCCCACCCGGCAGCGAACCCGGCTGGGCGTGGGAGACCCCCGACGGCCCCAGGACCGACGGATGGGCCCGGGGCAACGTGCACGCCTCCTATCTTCATGTTCACTGGGCCGGGCATCCCCAGCTGGCCCAGAGGTTCGCCGAGGCGGTTCACGCCCACCGGCCGGACCCCGTCGCAGGCGCGGGAATCGTGCCGCGCAGTGTGGCCTCCCCGGGGGACTTCGACCTGGACCACCACGGCGATGCGGAACTCGCGGACGGCATCGAGGACCTGGCCGTGAACGTCCGTCTGACGTCCCCCCCGCAGTGGCTGCTGACGGAGCTCGGAGCCGTGGAACTGGCTCCCTACCCGAGGGCGGAGGAGACCATCGACGTGCTCGCCGCCTGGCACCAGACCGGACCGGAATGCGTGCTGCCCGTCGCCGGGGTGGCGGAGGCGTTCACCCTCGCCGCCCGCGGATTGCGGTACCGGCATCCCGCGGTGATCCATCCGCAGTTCACCGAACCCGAAGCCGCGCTTCGAGCCGCGGGGGTGGTGCCGCAACGGGTGCTGCTCTGGCCGGAGGACGGGTTCCGGCTGGATGTGGCGCGGGTCCCGGAGGCGGCCGATCTGGTGTTCGTCGGGAATCCGACCAATCCGACCGGGGTGCTGCATCCCGCCGATCAGATCAGGCGACTGATCAGGCCAGGCCGGGTGGTGGTGGTAGACGAGGCGTTCATGGACGCGGTGCCGGGGGAGTCGCAGTCGCTGCTCGGCGGTGACCTGACCGGGGTGCTCGTGCTGCGCTCGCTCACCAAGACCTGGGGGCTGGCGGGGCTGCGGGTCGGCTACATCATCGGCGATCCCACCCTGATCGCGGCTCTCCGGCGGATTCAGACGCCCTGGGCGGTATCGAGCCCCGCGCTGGCGGCCATCCGCGCGGTCTGCTCCGACAGGGCGCGCTCCGAGACGCAACGCTGGCAGGAAGAACTCCGGGACGGCCGTGACGCCCTGACCGCGGATCTGCGGGCCCTGGGGCTGCACGTCGTCGATTCCGATGCCCCGTTCCTGCTGGTCCGGGGGCCGGCCGGGCTGCGTGAGAAATTGAGGGCGTGTGGGCTCGGGGTGCGTCGAGGTGATACCTTCCCGGGGCTGGACTCCGAATGGTTCAGGGTGCGCGTTCCTGAACCCGGGCTTCGGGCCCGTTTGCTCGACGCGCTGGGCAAGGAGATGGAATGAACGGTCGTGTCGTTCTCGTTGGTGCCGGTCCGGGAGATCCGGACCTGATCACGGTTGCCGGGCTGAAGGCCCTGCGCGACGCCGATGTGATCGTCACCGACCGGTTGGTCCCGGAGGCCCTCCTGGCCGAGGCCGGGAAGGGGGCGGAGATCATTCCCGTCGGGAAGATTCCCCGCGGCAAGTTCACCCCGCAGGAAAGGATCAACGAGATCCTCGTCGAGCAGGCCCTGGCGGGCAGGGTCGTGGTGCGTTTCAAGGGCGGCGACCCGTTCGTCTTCGGGCGCGGCTACGAGGAGTGGTTGGCCTGTGTCGCCGCAGGCGTTCCCGTCAGCTACGTGCCCGGCGTCTCCTCGTCCATCGCTGGTGCCGGGCTGGCGGGGATCCCGGTCACCCAACGCGGCATCACGCAGGGCTACACCGTGGTCAGCGGGCACGTTCCCCCGGGCGACGAACGCTGCGACGTCGACTGGGAACGCCTGGCCCGCTCCGGCCTGACCCTCGTGATCATGATGGGGGTGTTCCACCTGCCCCGGATCACCGAACGCCTGATTGACGCCGGGCTGGATCCGCAGACCCCGTCGGCCATGGTGGAGAACGCCGGGCTGCCCCAGATGCGGGTGCTGCGCTCCACCGCCGGTGAGATTGCGGAGGTCGCGAAGGCGGAGGGAGTGCGTCCCCCGGCCGTCACGATCATCGGGGAGGTCGCGGGCCTCGGGGCCTGAGGAACGCGCCGAGGCCGTCTCCGGTCGGTACAGCCGGTCAGATGTCCAGATCCTCGACCATGGGCTGGGATTCCGCTCGCTCAATCTCGTCGATCAGGTAGTCAGGCATCTCGCCGCGCATCCCGGTGTGTCCTCTCAGTACATGCCCCGCGCCCTTCCCGGGGCTTGCCATGCGGGTACTTCATTGACCCACGCGAGGGCTTCCCGCGGGGTCGCCACCTGTGGAACGTCCTTCGGGACAGGGGCGCGGCGCACCATGATCACCTGTACCCCCAGGTCACCGGCGGCGGTCAGTTTCGCCTCGGTCAGGGAACCGCCCGAGTCCTTCGTGACCAACACATCGACTCCCAGGTCGCGCAGCAGTTCCTTCTCGGAATCAACGGTGAACGGGCCGCGTTCCAGCAGTGGCCGCCACGAGCCGGGAAGTGGCTCCTCGGGGAGTTCCACCATGCGTGCCGCGACATCCGGCAGGTTCCGGTAGTGGTCCAGCGACTGTTTGCCGACCGTCAGCAGCACCTTCTCGTATCCGGCGGCCTCCCGGGACGCCTCGTCGTGGGAGTCCACCCAGGTCCAGGTGCCTGCCAGCGGGTGCGAGGCCCAGCTGGGTCTGGAGATCCGCAGCAGCGGTGTCCCGGTACTCCGGCAGGCCGCCACCGCATTGGTGCTGATCCGCTCGGCGAAGGGATGAGTGGCGTCAACCAGCCGGTCGATCCCGTTGTCCACCAGCCAGACGGCCAGCCCGTTCGCGCCACCGAAACCACCGACCCGCACCTCACCCGCTATGTGCGCCGGCCTGCGAACCCGCCCGGCCAGGGAAGTGGTGACCTCGTGACCATTTTCCGCGAGGAGCTCTGCCAGGTCGCGGCCCTCTTTGGTGCCGCCGAGGATGAGGGTCTTCACGTGGACATTCAACCCCATTGTCCAGTCGTTAGTAATCTGGCCCCATGACTGTGAGCCTTGGCATGCCCGCAGCACCTGCGAAGGTGCTCGCGCCCCGTAGGAAATCCCGCAAGATCAAGGTCGGGTCAATCCACGTGGGAGGTGACGCACCAATTTCCGTGCAGTCGATGACCACCACCAAGACCACCGACATCAACGGCACGCTGCAACAGATCGCTGAGCTCACCGCCGCCGGCTGCGATATCGTCAGGGTCGCGGTTCCCAGCGCCGACGACGCAGAGGCGCTCCCGATCATCGCCATGAAATCGCAGATCCCTGTGATAGCTGACATTCACTTCCAACCGAAGTACGTCTTCGCGGCCATCGACGCGGGCTGTGCCGCGGTGCGCGTCAATCCCGGCAACATCAAACAGTTCGACGACAAGGTGGCGGAGATCGCCAAGGCCGCCACAGAAGCTGGGGTGTCACTGCGGATCGGCGTCAATGCCGGCTCCTTGGACAAGCGTCTGCTCGCCAAGTACGGGGCGCCCACCCCGGAAGCACTCGTCGAGTCGGCGATGTGGGAGGCGTCCTTGTTCGAGCAGGTGGATTTCCACGACTTCAAGATCTCCGTGAAACACCACGATCCCGTCGTCATGGTTCGGGCCTACGAACTGCTCGCGGAGGCCTGCGAGTACCCGCTGCACCTCGGCGTGACAGAGGCGGGCCCGGCCTTCCAGGGCACCATCAAGTCGTCGGTGGCCTTCGGGGCGCTGCTCAGCGAAGGCATCGGCGACACCATCCGGGTCTCCCTGTCCGCTCCGCCCGCCGAGGAGGTCAAGGTCGGCATCAAGATACTGGAATCCCTCAACCTGCGGCCCCGGAAACTGGACATCGTCTCCTGCCCGTCGTGCGGACGCGCCCAGGTGGACGTGTACACCCTCGCGGAAGAGGTGACGAAGGGCCTAGAGGGCATGACGGCCCCGCTGCGGGTGGCCGTCATGGGATGCGTGGTGAACGGTCCCGGCGAGGCCCGCGAGGCCGACCTGGGTGTGGCCTCCGGCAACGGGAAGGGCAAGATCTTCGTGCGTGGCGAGGTCATCAAGACCGTCCCGGAGGATCAGATCGTGGAAACCCTCCTCGCCGAGGCCCACCGGATCGCGGCCGAGATGAACGAGGTGGGCGAGCCCCAGGTGTCGGTTCCCTGACATGGCAACGAGGCTGCGAACTCTTGGTCCCCAGGATCTGTGGGCCATCCAGGAGTTCCTTCTGCAGCGCCCCGTCGAGAACCTCTTCCTGACACACAAACTGCACCTGTACGGTGTCGATGAACGTGCGCTCGGGTTCTTCCACGGTTTCGAACGGGACGGGCAGCTGACCGCGATCTGCATGGACGGTGGCACGCTGTTTCCCGCAGGCATCGACCCGGAGGCCATTCCCGCCTTCGTCAGCGCGGTCGGGGAAAGGCGCCACTGCGCGTCGATTCTCGGCCCGAGCATGATGGCGCTCGGCCTGTACCTGGGATTGACCACCCGATTCCGCGGTGACTGGATGAACGTGGTGAACGTGAGGCAGCGCCAGCCCCTGATGGCGCTCACGGGCCCGCCGCTGGTGGTTCCCGACCCGCGCGTGCGGCAACTGACCACCCGGGACTTCGACTCCTATCTGGCGGCATCCGTTGCCATGTACACCGACGAGATAGGGGCTTCCCCCTACAAACACGGACCGGGATACGACGCCCACGTGGAAGATCGTCTCAGGGCGAGGGACGCCTGGGGCGTGGTGGACAACAACGGCCGGGTGATATTCAAGGCGGACCTGGGCCCCAGGATAGGGGACCACGCGCAGCTCCAGGGGGTGTGGCTGGACCCGTCGCTGCGGGGCAGGGGACAGGCGGCGGCGCTGCTGTCCGGAATGCTGACCCAGGCCCAGGAACACCACCCGGTCATCAGTCTCTACGTGAACGATTTCAACACCCCCGCCATCCGGCTCTACGAGCGACTGGGCTTCCAGGAGATCGGGTCGCTGTCAACGGTTCACTACTGATGCGACGTCCTGGTCGTTGCTCTGGAGCATGATCGGATCGGGGCAACCGGGCGGTAGAGTTCTCCCGTCTCGGACAGGAAGGAACCTCTGTGATCACGCGCCTCAGCCAGCTGTTCGTTCGGACCCTGCGCGAAGACCCGGCGGATGCCGAGGTCGCCAGCCACCGGTGGCTGGTCCGGGCGGGATACATCCGTCGCGTCGCACCGGGGGTGTACTCGTGGCTGCCGCTGGGCCTGAAGGTGATGCAGAAGGTCGAGGGCATCCTCCGGGAGGAGATGGAGGCCGCAGGGGCTCAGGAGGTGCGGTTCCCCGCCCTGCTGCCCCGCGATCCCTACGAGGCCACCAACCGCTGGGCCGAGTACGGGGAGAACCTGTTCCGGCTGCAGGACCGCCGTGGCAACGACATGCTGCTCGGCCCCACCCACGAGGAGATGTTCACCCTCCTGGTGGGTGATCTGTACAGCTCCTACAAGGACCTGCCCCTGACGCTCTACCAGATCCAGACGAAATACCGCGACGAGGCCCGCCCCCGCGCCGGGCTGCTCCGGGGACGCGAGTTCGTCATGAAGGACGCCTACTCCTTCGACGTCGACGACGCGGGCCTGGAGGCCAGCTACCGGGCCTGCCGAGAGGCCTACATCCGTATCTTCGACCGCCTCGGCCTGGAGTACGTGATCGTGAAGGCCACCTCCGGGGCCATGGGGGGTTCTGCGTCCGAGGAGTTCCAGGCCGTGCTGCCCGCGGGCGAGGACAGTTTCGTGCGCTCCCCCGGAGGTTACGCCGCGAACGTGGAGGCCGTGACGGTCACGCCCCCGCCCGCTGTCGCCTTCGATGACGTGCCCGAGGCCGTCGTCGTGGACACCCCCGGGACCCCGACCATCGCGTCCCTGGTGGAGGTGATCAACACGAACCACCCCCGTGATGACCGGGAATGGAACGCCGCCGACACCCTGAAGAACGTAGTGCTCAAGGTCACTGAGCCCGACGGGAGCATCTGGCCGTTGGCGATCGGGTTGCCGGGCGACCGCGAGGTCGATCCCAGGCGTCTCGCCGCGGCGCTGGCCCCTGCCGAGGCCGTCCCCTTCGAGGAGGCCGACTTCGCCGCCCACCCGTCGCTGGTGAAGGGTTACATCGGCCCCGGTGCGCTGGGGGAGAAGTCGCCCTCCAAGGTGAGATATCTCGTCGATCCCCGGGTGGTCACCGGCACCGAATGGGTGACGGGCGCCGATCAACAGGACCGCCACATCATGCACCTGGTTACGGGCCGCGACTTCACCCCCGACGGCGTCATCGACGTGGCCGAGGTGCGTGATGGAGATCCCGCGCCCGACGGCTCCGGTCCTCTCAGCCTGGAACGCGGCATGGAGGTGGGTCACATCTTCCAGCTCGGCCGCAAGTACGCCGAGGCCTTGGGTCTGAAGGTCCTGGACCGCAACGGCAAACTCGTCACCGTCACCATGGGTTCCTACGGGATCGGGGTATCCCGCATCGTCGCCGCCGTCGCAGAGACCACCTGCGACGACAAGGGTCTCGCGTGGCCGGTGGAACTGGCCCCCTACCAGGTGCAGGTGATGGTCACCGGCAAGGGCCAGGAAATGTTCCAGGCCGCTGAGGATCTGGCAGGGAAGCTCTCCGATCTCGGGCTCGACGTCCTTTACGATGACCGCAAGGCAAGTCCAGGAGTGAAGTTCACCGATGCGGAACTGCTCGGAATGCCCGTCGCCGTCGTGATCGGGCGGGGTCTGGCCAATGGGCTGGTCGAGGTTCGTAACCGCCGCACCGGGGAGAAACGCGAGGTGCAGGTGGTCGACGCCGTCGCCGCGGTCAGAGAGCTCACCGAAGGTTGAACGCGCCCGGATCAGGGGTCAGGAGTTCACCCAGCCCGGCCAGGCAGGAATCCTTCCGCCCAGCGCTTGGACGCGAGGAACCTGGGCCAGGGTCCCGTCCAGCCAGTCCTTCTCGCCGGCCGCGGCCACTACTCCCGCGAGGCCGTTCAGCAAATTCATCTCCAGGCCTAGCTGGGCGGTCTGAAGGGAAGCGGTGTCAGTGATGGCAGGCATTTCGTAGTGGCCGTCTTGGCGGGGCCGGTCGGTTCCCAGTGCCGCGATCAACCGGTCGCGAAGCCCCTTCAGCTCGCTGTGCCGCGCCAACAGGACAGCGTGCTGGGGATCCTTCGCCGGTGTGACACCCAGCCCCCTCTCGAGTGCCTGCAGCAGCGCCCAGGCATGAGTGAGCGCGGTACCGAGTGCGGTCTTGTCCGTGACGTCCTGGTACTGGTACGGCTCGCCCGTGGCCTCACCGGGAAGTGCATCCGGATTCGCCAGGCCCTTGGCGGCCAGGAGGACCGAGAGATGGAGCAGCCTCATGGGCTGGTCCCGTGCCTCCCCGAGCGCCTTCGTAGCGGCATCCATCACCAGCTGCGTGGCTGCCGTCAGATCGGCGCCCGGATCGCTGCTCTGCGAGGCGGAAGGGGAGGGAGAGGTCTCCGGGAACACGGGCTCACCACCGACGAGGGGATCGGTTGCCAGCAGACGTCCCTGCCAAGCGGAGGTCTGCGCCAAGGCGTTGGCGCGCCACGGATCGGATTGCCGGGAGACCGCCCCGGACAGTTCCGTCACCGCCGCTGAGAGCGCCGACACGCCCGGATCCTGGGAGGGCTTGGGTGGGGCGATGGGGAGTTTGTCCACCACCGGTTCAGGTGCACAGGAAGTGAATACCAGGGCTCCCAGTCCTGCAAACAGATGACGGCGGGTCAGGGGCATGAGCCGAAGTCTAGCCCCCGTGCCACGTAGGATTGCTCCCACAACCGAACCCACAACCGAATCGGAGCCTTCATGCAAGAACAACAGCTCGCGGTGCTCGTCGAGCCCATCCTGGCGGAAGCCGGGCTGGAGTTGGACAGCATCGAAGTGACCCCAATCGGAAAGCGGCGCCTGCTGCGCATCACCGTCGATGGCGATGGACCGCACGGGCGTGGCCCGGTGTTGGACGACATCTCCGCCGCATCGGCGCGAATCTCGGCTGCCCTCGACGCGTCGGACGTCGTCGGTAATGTCCCCTACACCCTGGAGGTGACCAGCCGGGGTGTAGGGAAGCCCCTGACCGAGGCAAAACACTATCGTCGCAACCGTGGTCGTCTCGTTCGCCTGAGCCTGGCGGAGGGGGAGTGCACGGGACGTGTTCTGCGTGTCACCGACACCGGGGTGGAGCTGAATGTCGACGGCACGAAACGTGAGGTTCCGTTCGAGCGGGTGCGCAAGGCGCAAGTGCAGGTGGAGCTCAATCCCCCGAAGGAATTCGCCCTGCCGGGCGAGGAGGCCGGAAACGAGGAGGAGGCCTGACATGGACATCGATCTGGCAGCCCTGCGCGCCATTGAGCGCGACAAGGAAATCCCGATGGACTACCTCATCAAGACCCTTGAGGATGCTCTGCTGAACGCCTACCAGAAAACCGACAACCCGCTTCGCGGGGTGAAGGTCGAGATAGACCGCAAGACCGGGCGGGTGGCGGTTCTGGCGCCCGAGTTCGACGATGACGACAACGTCATCGGTTTCTACGACGACACCCCGGCCGATTTCGGACGGGTCGCCGCGGCGACGGCCCGCCAGGTGATCTTCCAGCGGATCCGGGAGGCCGAGGACGACCAGAAGTACGGGCACTTCTCCGGCACGGAGGGTGACATCCTGACCGGCGTCATCCAGGCCGATCGCGATTCCCGCGCCGTCCGGGTCGATCTCGGTTCCCTCGAGGCCATCATGCCGCAGGCGGAGCAGGTGGCGGGGGAGGAGTACCCGCACGGCAAACGGCTCAAGGTCTACGTGGTCTCGGTCAGGCGAGAGCTGCGTGGTCCGCAGGTGGTCGTCTCACGCACCCACCCGAACCTGGTCCGCAAGCTGTTCGCCCTGGAGGTGCCGGAGATCGCCCAGGGCGTCGTGGAGATCAAGGAGGTGGCCCGCGAGGCCGGTCACCGGTCCAAGATCGCGGTGTCGAGCAAGAATCCCGACGTCTCTGCCAAGGGAGCCTGCATAGGACCCATGGGGCAGCGGGTCAGGGCCGTCACGAACGAGCTCAGCGACGAGAAGATCGACATCGTTGACTGGTCCGAGGATCCACGGCGTTTCGTCGCCGCGGCTCTGTCTCCCGCGAAGGTGTTGTCCGTCACCGTGACCAACGAGGCCGCGCACGCCTGCCGCGCCGTCGTGCCCGATTACCAGCTCTCGCTGGCAATCGGGCGTGAGGGGCAGAACGCGCGACTGGCGGCGAGGCTCACGGGGTGGAGGATCGACATCCAGCCCGACATCGAATCCGGCGACTCCTGACCCTGGGGATCACCGGGGTCCGTCGCCCGTGCCGCGGACCTCGGTGATCCCTGCTGCGGCGGCCTTCGCGACCGCTTCGGCCTCCGCCTGGGTGAGTTTTCCCTCGGAGACGGCCTGGTCCAGGATCCTCTTGTTCGCCTCGGTCCTGACCTCCTGGATGGCGGTGGTCACCGTCGACTCGTCGAGCCCCAGCGCTTGGGCGAGGGCCTTCGCGATCTCCGAGTCCCTGTCACCCGATCCCGACTCGCCGGGCGGGGCGGCCGGGGGCTGGCCCTGGCCGCCCTCGGCCGCCTGGCCGGTGCCGTTACCGGACGGCTTACCCTGACCGGGAGCACCCCCGGGGCTCTGGGACTGCTGGATGCTCTGGAGCGCCTCGTTCAGCTTGGACTCCTCGACGCCGAGCTTCTGGGCCAGCGTCGCGGTGTCGATACCCCGCAGCCCCATCATGCCGCCGCCCGGGCCGCTGCGCTGCCCATCCATGGGGCCGCCCTGCTGGTTGCCCGCCTGCTCCGTGGCCACGGAGACACTGGAGCTCTCGGTCGGTTTCGGAGGGTTCGAATCCGCATTGGCCAGTTGTGTCAGGCCCAGGCCGATTCCCGCGGTGGCGAGGACGGCGGCGCCCCCTGTGACAAGCTTCTTCATCGTCGGTTTCCCTTTCCGGGCCGGCTCCTCCGGCCACACCGGACAAGGGTTGGGGGACCGGCTGTCAGGAGGCTGTGACGAACCTGCGGGTACCGTGGGAGATGTTGTGACAGGCTTGGGGTGTGGAACCGGAACGTACCTGCATCGGATGCCGGAACCGCGATCTCCAGTCCCGTATGGTGCGTCTGGTGCGCATTGGCGACGAGATCGTGGACGCGACCCGGCCCCGTCTTCCCGGGCGTGGCGCGTATGTGCACGTGGGGTGTCTACGGCTCGCGGAGAAACGTCGGGCCCTGCGTCGCGCGTTCGGGCCGGGCGCCCTGCTGGCAGGGTCCTTGCGCATCCGGTTGTTGCAGGAACCTCCGGTTGGCATCTGAAGCGGCGGGGGCGGTAGAATCCCCGTTGGCCCGCGTGCATCCACGGGGCCATTCCTGACACGCGGCCTCAGGGTTGCGTCCCCCAGAAAGTGAGTTAACGCTCATGACCACTCGATGAGTACATGAGATGACCCAGCAAATCAGCTAGTGGGCCAGTGGTGCGCGCGTGCGCTCGTGGCCCTTACGAAGGAGAGTAGTGGCCAAGCCCCGCGTCCACGAGATCGCAAAAGAGATCGGGATCACAAGCAAGGAGCTCTTGAAGAAGCTCACAGAGATGGGCGAGTACGTTTCCAGCGCCTCGTCAACCCTCGAAGCACCGGTGGTGCGCAAGGTGCGAGAAGCTTTTGCACCCAAATCCGAACCCCCTGCGGCCAAGCCCGCCGTCCCCAAACCTTCCGCGGCGAAACCGGCGCCGCGTGCCTCGGGCAACAAGGGCAGAGCCTCCTCCGGGCCTGCTGCGGCGAAACCGATGGCGACACCCGGGGCACTCACCCCCACCCCGGCTGTTCCTCCGAACCCGGCCGATCCCGCGCGCCCGGCCCCCAAGCCTTCCCCCGGTCGCCCGGCTCCCAAACCCGGAGCGTCTCGCCCGGGAGCAGGGACACCCAAGTCCGTGGCGCCGCGCTCAGAAGGCGCTCCCCGCTCCGGTGGGACCCCGCGTCCCGGAGGAACCAGGCCTGCGCCCAAGGCTTCCGACGGTCCCACGCCCCGCCCCGGTGCCCGCCCGGGGCCTCGCCCGGGCGGTTCCGCGCCCACTCCGGGCTCCACTGCGCGCCGTCCCGGAACTCCGCGTCCCGGCAACAACCCGTTCGCGGCCTCCCAGGGAATGGGAGTCGGACGCCCTGGATCGCAGCGGCGCGACTCGGGTTCCCGGCAGGGCGGCGATCAACGGATGCCACGGCCCGGGGGCACCGGCGGCCTGCCCCGCCCCAACCCGGCGATGATGCCCAAGACCCAGAACTCCACACTCGGCCAGACGGCGGTTCGTGGTTCGGGTCGTTCCGGCGGGCCGGGACGTGGCCGCCCCGGTGCGCAGGGACGTTCCGGTGGCGGCGGATTCGGCGGCCCGCCGATG
>ERZ772977.1058-NODE-1058-length-15168-cov-33.435387_pt1 | contig 15168 bp, 22 predicted proteins | sample MGYA00511131_ERZ772977 | MGnify/ENA primary metagenome ERZ772977 (study PRJEB29015, sample SAMEA2737935) | human oral metagenome | biome: human oral; feature: human-associated habitat; material: dental | place: China | collected 2151 ...
TCAAGTGGATATTCCATCATTGGGTATTCGCCGCATTGCCAAAGGCTTCATGATCAACTTGGCTGGTTTCAGTGCCAAGAAACGCATGGATGCCGGTAGCTTCACATTCAACTTGGGCGTTGTAACTGAAGAGGAAATTTCCTAATGTCTTTGAAATCCAAAACCGTAACGATTGAGGGCGGCCGCGACAACGGTAAGAAATTCAAAATTACCGAAATGCCGGCTGCGAAGATTGACAACTGGTCAATGCGTGTATTGCTGGCACTGGCTGGTGCAGGCATTGAAGTATCAGAAGCCAATGAGGGCATGATGGGATTGGCTAAAGTGGCATTTTCGGCACTTGGCAAGATTCCGCCTGAAACGGCGCTTCCATTGCTTGATGAACTGCTGAACTGTGTTGAATTTATCCCTGAAGGCGGCGAGCCTCGTCCGCTTGATTTGAATCTTGGCGATGTCGAAGATTTCAAAAACTTGTGGATGTTCCGAAAGGAGGTATTCAATCTTCACATTGATTTTTTGCAACAAGGCAATGGCCTGATTTAGGTTTTGGAGATGGCGGCGCGGATATGGAGTATTTAAACCTGTCCGCGCTTATTGGTGGCTTGGTATCTAGTCGGTTATGTACTTTGAACGAACTGCAAACGGTTTACAGCTTGGAAGATGCTTTGAATCTATGGGAGGTTCTGAGTATTGACGGCTACAACCGACAGCAACAAGAGAAACGGCGACAGGCCGTCTGAAAGGTTTGATTATGGCGACTGTTATAGACACGTTATTTCTTGAGCTTGGTATCGATTCTTCCAAGTTTTCAGGCGAAGCAGCTAAAGCAGAAAAGCAGTACGACCGCTTAGAGCGTTCCGTTGCAAAAGTCGAGAAAGCCGAGAAAACAGCCGCGAAAACGACCAAAGAGAACAGCGAGGCAAGGCGCAAGAGCGTAATAAACACGCAAAAAGCCGATGTCTCAATGCAAGGCTTACTGAAGACTGTAAACGCTTCTATTAAGAGCTTGGCGGCCTTTACTGGCTTATTGCTTGGTGCTAGTGGGTTGTCAAAGCTTGCAACAGACGCAGCAAAGGCGAATCGAGAGCTTGACACCACTGCCAAAAATCTTGGCATGGCGCGTAAAGAGTTGAGCGCATGGCAAGGGGCGGCGGAAATGGCTGGCGAAAGTGCTGGAGGCATGAGTAGCTACATGAAAACCCTGTCAGGCGATATGCAAAGCCTGATTATGATGGGCGACACGTCCGTCTTGCCATACTTCAACGCTTTGGGCGTGTCATTGCTTGACAGCAGCGGCAAGGCGCGACAGCTTGACGATGTAATGCTGGATTTGGCCGACCGTTTCAGCACAATGGATAGGACGAAAGCCTACACGCTGGCTCAACAGATGGGCATTGATGAGGGTACGTTCAACACATTGTCGCGTGGTCGTGCCGAAATGCAGCGTATGCTTGATATTCAGCGTGAGATGTACCATTCGTCCGAAGCTGATATTGAAAACTCACGCAAACTCACAGAGGCGCGCGCGGTATTAAATGCCCAATGGGAAAGCCTCAAGCTGATGATAGGCAATGCCCTGATACCGGCTGTCACATTCCTGACAGAGGTGGTCAGCAAGTTTGTGGGATTCTTGGTTAAGCATGAACATGTTACAAAAGGCGTGTTTCTTGGTATTGCTACGGCTATCGGCGTGTTCCTTATTCCAATGCTGATGACGGCAACGGCGGCGGTGTTTGCCTTTATCGCACCGTTTACGCCATTGATCGCGGCAGTAGTAGGCTTGGGCGCGGCGTTTGGCTTGCTGTATGACGACTACAAAACATGGGCAGAGGGTGGCAAATCCCTGTTTGATTGGGGGAAATTTACCAGTTATATCAACAGTTCCAAAGTTTCCACTGATTCGCTTGGTAAGTCGTTTATCTATCTGACGACTGGTTACACAAGCTGGTCGGAAGCGGCAAACGGTATGCTTGATTGGATGAGGCTCAAGGGTTTCATTGATGGTAATACCGTGTCTGTCGGTTCGCTGATGAATGGCTTTAAAAACCTTGCTTCTGAACTGTCAGACGGCCTTATGCCGTATTTGATGGATATTGTTGAAATCTTCAACCGATTGAAAGAAGGCGACTTTTCAGGCGCAGGCGAAGCGGTAAAGGTAGCATTTAACCGCCGCTGGGAAGCCGTGAAGTCATTTGCAGGCGCGGCATGGGATAGGATTACCGGCACTGTTGACGTAGCAACTGGGCATAATGTCGGCACGTTGTCAGGCGGTAATAACAACGCTGTCGACAATATGGTTTCGGGCATTGATGAAAAAGTATCAAAAGCCGCTAATTTTGCCGTTACTCATGCGGCAAAACGAAGCCTTAAATCTTGTGCGTTATATGTCAATAATGCGTTACGAGCGCAAGGCATTCGTAGTAGTGGTAATGGCGTAGATGTTGCTAGTAACCTGCTTAAAAGTGGTCAAGGCTTCCATCAAGTCGCATATAGCAAGGATTATGTCCCTCAAATTGGCGATGTAATGAGTATGAAATCAAACTCAAAATCAGGCCATAACTGGGGGCATGTTGCTATTTATACTGAAGAGGGCTGGGTTTCAGATTTTAAACAGGGTGAGAAATACGGCAATACTGGTGCGGCAAATGCGCAATACTGGAAAGAAATCCAAAGCGGAAAAATCGTTCCTATTATTGCGCGTAGAGGTGGCGTAGCTAGTTCATCAGTTGCCGTCACAGGCAAAGAAGATTGGCTGAGTAAAATCAACGCTAAAGATACTGTTGCAAATGCCGATAGCAGACTGTCTGCTGTCAGTCAGAGGTACGGTATTCCGCAACACATGCTTTATGCGGTTTGGGCGCAGGAAAGCCGCAAGGGTAACATGAAAAAGGCTTCTGCCGCTGGTGCGAAAGGTCATTTCCAATTCATGCCCGGCACTGCCAAGGCTTACGGTATATCAGGCAGGGAATGGGACTTTGACGCTTCCAGTGACGCCGCAGCGCGTTACTTCCAATGGTTGCTGAAGCATTACAACGGCGACCATAACAAAGCCCTTGCAGCGTATAACTGGGGCAACGGCAACCTAGACAAAGCCATTCAAAGCTATGGCAATGACTGGCTGTCTCATGCGCCGAAAGAAACGCAGGGATATGTGAACAGCATTAACAAAATGATGGCATACAAAGGTAAAGGCGGCATGATGACTAGACCTTTGGGCGGTCAGGCTGTTGCGCAGAATCTCAGCGACCAACAGGGGCGCATTATAGCTTCGCGCAGTGCGGCCAATCCTAATCAAGTCAGCAATACCCAAAACACGCAAATCACGGTAAACGGCGGTATCAACGTCCAAACCAGTGCAAGCACCGTTCGGGGTAATATGCAAGACGCGATGGACGGACTGAATAGTCGTGCCAATCAGTACGCAGTAGCGCAGATGTAACCAAAACAAAGAGGCTGTCTGATTTTAGACGGCCTTTTTTGTTTACTGGAGTTTATATGAAGTGGAACAGTGTTGGCATACCTAACGTGCCAAAGTTGCCGCCCAATATCGGCAATGCCTTGATTAGCTTCGGCGGTGCGCAACTGATTAACTTGGTTTTCGGCGAGAAATGGGGCATTTTTAATCAGCGCGGTATTCCTTTATTACTGGCTGACAATGTGGCTTCGGTTCGATTTGAAAACAAATCATCGGTCGTTAATTCGCCTATCGAGAATGGCAGTTTTACGAGCTACAACAAGGTAAATGAGCCGTTTAAAGCCAGTGTAATGATGACTAAGGCAACCGGCGGCGTAGTGCAGCGAGGCGCGTTTTTGGCGTTATTAAGCACGTTCGCCAATTCAACCGACTTGTTTATGATTATCACGCCTGAAGCCGTCTATCCGAACTGCTCAATCACTGGTTACGACTATATCCGCGAGGCTGGCAACGGTGCGCGAATGATTAAAGTGAATATCCACTTTCAAGAGGTGCGTTTGGCTAAGGTTGAGTATCGGAAAACCAAGTCAGAAGCAGGATTGCAGGCAGATGTCGGAAAGGTTCAGGCGAAAGAAGCACCAACAGCAACGCCGCCGGAGCCGGTAAAGGAATCCGTTCTTTCTCAAATCGCAACAAAAGTAACAGGGGATTGATATGAAAGTTTACACAATCCCTATTTCAGACGAGCGGTCGCAAAAAGTAACAACAACGCTGGGTAAGCAAGTGGTCGATATTGTGTTGACTATGCGGCTTGGCAAACTCTATGCCGATATAAAGGCAAACCGTGTGCCGGTAGTGAGTGGGCGCGTTTGTTTGAATGGCGAGCCTATCGTAAACGAGGCTTTCCGCCCTTTTGAGGGGGAATTGTACTTTGAGGATTTGCAAGGTAATGATGACCCTGTTTTCGGCGGCTTGGGCAAGCGTTACGTCTTAAGGTGGGTAAAAAATGCCTAGTCTGAAAGAGAAACGAATCAAGGTAACAATCATCTTGTCAAGCGAAGATAAAGACTTTGACGGAGACGGAAACAATACGCTTATTTTTGACGGCCTACGGACTGAGTGTCGTATCAACTATGGCAACGGTTCAGTAATGCCGACCGCAAACGTGCGTATTTTCGGGCTGAAATTGAGCAATATGCTGACGTTGCTCAGGGTTCAATGGAACACAAAAGAAGCCTTGCAAAACATGATCCAAATCGAAGCAGGCGACAAAGACAAAATGTCTGTCGTTTACAAAGGCAATATCACGTTTGCCAAGCCTGATTTCAGTTCCGCGCCTGATGTCTGCCTGAATATCGAGAGTAGCACAGGCTACTATCATCAAATCGTGCCAACACCGCCGCGAAGTTTTGAGGGCGTGATAGATGTACCGGAAGCCATTTCTCAGCTTGCCGAAGATATGGGCATGACCTTTGAGAATAACGGCGTGACGGCGAAATTAAGCAATCAGTATTTGCCTGATTCCGCTTTGGGCAAGGTGCAGATGTTGGCAAAGCATGCCGACTTGGACTTGTATATAGACAATGACACAATCGCAATCGCGCCAAAAGGTGCGCCGCGCATGGTTGATGTGCCAGTAATTAAGCCTACTACGGGCTTGATTGGCTATCCAGTACCTGACTTGATAGGCGTTCAGTTCGCCTGCCTTTATGACCCTGCCTTGCGGTTTGGCGGCTTGGTTGAGATTGAGGACAGCATTATCCCTACCTGTAACGGCAAATGGCGCGTTTTCGGCATGAATATCACGCTTGAATCGTACAGCCCTAGCGGTAAATGGGAAGTTTTTATCAAAGCGGCTCACGCGGAAAGCGAGGCGGTACATGTCGCAAAATAAATTAGGCTTTGAGCAGCCGGGACAGCGAGGCGGACAGGGCGAGATAGGCTATATCGTTGAAAGTATCCTGTCGAGGCTTCAGACGGTAACGCTTGTAAAGGTTGTGGCCGTAAAAGGCGGTGGGTTATCCCCTGTCGGCATGGTTGATGTTCAGCCGCTTGTGTCTCAGATAGATGGCAGCGGCGGCGTGATTCCTCATGGCGTTATATTCAATGTGCCATACATGAGGCTTCAAGGCGGCAGTAATGCCGTGATTATTGATCCTCAAGCAGGAGATATTGGAATGTGCGGTTTTTGTAGCCGTGATATTTCCAGCGTAAAGGCAAACAAATCAGCTTCAGCGCCGCAAAGCAAACGCCGTTTTGATTATTCAGACGGCCTTTATTTTGGCGGCTTCCTGAATGGAACACCAAGCCAATACATCATGTTTTCAGGCGGTGGAATCAAAATCTTTTCCCCTACCGGCATAGAACTGGAAGCCCCGAAAACAACCATCAAATCGCCGACCGTGCAGATTGAGGGTAACACCACGCAAAACGGCAGTTTCTCGCAAACAGGCGGCGGTGCGGCTTCGTTTTCAGGCAGCCTGACGACAGGCGGTAAGATTGAATCAAAAGTTGATGTTGTTGGCGGTGGTAAGTCGCTGGTTAACCATACGAACGGCGGCAGTCCTGTTGATTAAGCCTGAAAGGAAAGCATGGATACTCTTTATCTTGACCCTGTATCTTGGGATTTATCGCTTACGACTGACGGCGATATTGCAATCGCAAAAAAGCCCTATTCGACCGCTCAGGGCGTTGCAAATGCGATTAGGTTGTTTGAGGGAGAATTGTATTACGACACGGAGCAAGGCGTTCCGTATTTTGACGAGGTTCTTGGACGGCCTCACTCATTTGCACTGTTTAAGCACCGTATGGAAGAGGCGGCATTGCGCGTTGACGGCGTGAAAGATGTTGCTGTATCTGTTCATCAAATCTCAGAGCGCAGATTGAGTGGGAATGTAACATTTAAGGACGAAAATAACCAAACGCATACGGTGGAATTATGAGCTTTAAAACGAATGTTCCTGCTATTGAGATTACCGACACTGGCGTGATCGTTCCAAGTGAGGACGATATTTTGCAGGGCGTGTTGGCTGATTTCAATCAGGCTTTTGGCGGTAACTTGAATCTAAACCTTGATACGCCTCAAGGTCAATTAGCCTCTTCTTTGACGGCGATTATCGCAGACCGTGACAACCAATTGGCCCGACTGATGAATCAGGTTAACCCCGATTACGCAGACGGCATCATGCAGGATGCGATTGCCAAAATCTATTTTTTGGAGCGGAAAAAAGCCGTGGATTCGTCAGTCGAATGTGAGTTTATCGGTCTTGCCGGAACAATCATCCCTAAAGGTTTCGCCGTATTGGACACACAAGGCGTGCAATGGATATTGAGGGATGAATCCTCTATTTTGGAAGGCGGCAGGGGGATGGGTATTTGTACCGCTGCCGGCGTGGTGTCGGCCGCCGCCAATACGGTAAACCTGCCTGTCAGGACAATTACCGGGCTTGACCGCGTCAATAATCCGCGCCCCGCCGTCCCTGGAAGGGAATTGGAAAGCCGCGCGGATTTCCGCCGCCGCCGGCAGCAGTCGGTGGCCACAAATGCACATGGAACGCCGCAGTCCGTATATTCCAACGTCGCACAGCTTGACGGGGTGAGTGATGTGTATGTGGTCAATAACCCGAAATCGGTAGTGGAAACGCACAACGGGCAGGCCATCAAACCCCACAGTATTTATGTTGCCGTTGTAGGCGGCGACGACAGGCAGATAGCCGAAACCATCTTGCGCTTTGCAGGTTGCGGATGTGATTTCACGGGCAATACAACCTTGACCGTGCATGATGAAACATACACAGACCCGAAACCAGCTTATGAAGTCAGTTTCACACGCCCAACCCCCGTGCCTGTTTATTTCCGCATCAGAGTTGGGAAAGATGCAGTCATCGGCTATCAGGATGTAGTCAGAAAGGCTGTTGTAGAAGCATTTAACGGAGCGGAAAAGACGGGTATCGGCGGGCGGATTTATGCCATGCGTTATGTCTGCCACATTGCTCGCGCCTTAACGTCGGCACAGGTAACCGATATAGAGGTCGGGCTGGCAAGGGGAAGCATGGGCAATAGCGCACAAGTCGGAATCCATCAGTACCCGACTATCGTGGCAGAGAATATAGAGGTTGTACCCGATGCGTAATCTTCAGCAAACCATCATCAGCCAATACGCCAACAGCCCGATTATTTGCGGGATGATTGAACGGTTTAACCAGTGTATTGATTCACGGGCCGATGTGATGGAGTTTTACCGTGATATTTGGAACATCGAAACGGCAAAGGGTTACGGCTTGGATATTTGGGGGCGGATAGTCGGTATCGAACGAGAAGTCATGATTAGCGCACAAGACGAATACATCGGCTTTGCGCAGGGCTGCACTCCGTTTGATAACGGTGTATGGAGTGTAGGCGAAGGTTTGGAGCGGAGATACCGCTTGGATGATGATGCCTACCGTCGCGTGATTATGCTTAAAGCCATGAGCAATATCACTTACGCTTCCGCCCCCAATATCAACCGGCTGCTCAGTATCATGTTTGAGAAACGCGGGAGGGCGTATTTTGTCAAAAACGGCACAATGGCCGCCCGTTATGTTTTTGAGTTCTTCTTACTGCCGACGGAGCGGGCGATTATTCGGCAAAGCGATTTATTGCCCCGCCCCAGTGGGGTATTACTGGATTTTTACGAACCGGAGGCAGATAAAACCTTCGGCTACATCGAAGCCAATCTAGCACCCTTCGGCGAGGGTGCTTTTTTTATGGGAGTTTAAACCATGCCGCAACCGAAACTGCTGTCCAAGCCTTGGGCTTCAGATGGCTTGAAAAACAACATTCCTGCCGAACGCAACGGTGGGCTGGCACAGGAAGCCGCCACCTATGCCGAAGGATTTCCAAGCATCACCATGACCCCGATTTCCGTCGGTGGCAAACCGCCAAGCGGGAAAGACATGAACGGTGTACTGTATGAAATCAGCGCGCACACCGTTTGGCAAAACCAAGGCGGGCGTTACCGCTTCGACCAAACCTTTTGCGACGCCATCGGCGGCTATCCCAAAGGCTCGGTGCTTATCAGCGACACGCTTGATACCGAATATATCAGCTTGGTAGATGCCAACACCCACAACCCGAACAGTGGCAATAACACAGGGAAATGGGCAATACACGCGGGCAAAGGACTGAAAGCCAGCACGACACAGGCAGGCTCTACGCAACTCTCATCCGCCACTAATAGCGACCGTGAAGATATGGCCGCCACACCAAAGGCAGTAAAAATTGCCTATGACAAAGCTGTCGGCGCAGAGGCAATCGCCAATCGAAAATCAGAGGTTGCGGTTTTAACGGGAGTTATTTACGACGGTGATACCCTCCCGTTACCCGCAGGATACACAGAGAGGCAATGTAAGTGGCTGGTCTCTTTAAGAGATGACAATGCAAGTGGGGCACGATGGGATATCGATGAGGGCGGTAGCCATAACCACTTTGCATATTTAATACATGCCGATGGCGCCCGCCGCGTCACAGCTAAAATGAGGCTTAACGGCTATCCTGATCGTGGCATCCATGTCAACTACATCGTTATTGGAGTCAAATAATGAGTTTACAAACAAAATCTGGACTATGGCTTATTTTTAATTCAGCCGGCCGATTAACATGTTCGGCAGACCATGAGCCAGATGCCGATGATTTGGCATTGCGTGACGAAGCCGCTAAGTATTACAGCGCCGACGAGGCCGATGATGTATTGTCGGCGGTTATGGCGGGGGCATTACTGCTGGCAGATGGCCTGACCCCGCCGCCGCCGTCTCAATATCATGCTTGGGACGGTATAAAATGGGTCGTTGAGGATGAGTCTGCGCTTCTGGCGGATTTAAAAGACATTAAACTCAAAACACTCAATGCGCAAGCGCAAGCCTTTATTAATCAACATACCGGTCTGGATGCATTGCCCGATTTTGAGGTACAAACATGGCCACTGCAATCAGCCGAGGCGCAAGCATGGGCAGCCGATAATTCCGCCGCCACGCCCATGTTAGACCGCATCGCCGCCGCCCGTGGCATGGAGCCGGACAAACTCAAGGCCGCCGCCTTGCGCAAAGCCTTGGCGTATTCCGCCCTGTCGGCTCATGTTGCAGGGCAACGTCAGGCTTTGCAAAGCAAGATTGAGTCAGCCAAAACGGTTGTCGCGCTGGATAAAATCAAGATTGAGTTCACCGCGCCGGAGGCTGCCTAAATGAGCAAAGTCTATCTGGCACTTTACAAAGGCCGAAAATCAGGCCGCACCCCTAAGGCATTGGCCATGCGCTTTGCGGATTGGGTAATCCGCAAAGCCACGCGCGGCATTTACTCGCATTGCGAGATTGCCCTGGCCTTGGGTGACGGCGTGTTTGAGTGCTACTCATCCAGCCTGCGTGACGGCGGCGTACGCTGTAAAGTAATGCCGCTGCCGGCGGCCAAATGGGACTTGATTCCGTTGCCATCCACCCCAGAGGCACACGAACGCCTGCAACGGGTATGGACGGAAACCCGAGGCCAAGGCTACGACCTGAGGGGCGCATTGGGCGTTGCCTTCGGGCTGCGGCATAACCGCCGCCGCTGGTTTTGCTCCGAGTGGTGCGCCGCCGCATTGGGGCTGCCCGACGGCTGGCGTTGGTCGCCCAACGACCTTGCCGCCATCGTGTCACAAAGCAAAATGTAATTTTTTAAGAGAGATATATAACAGGCCGTTTCAGACGGCCTTTTTTTACGGAGACGGAATGAGTGGTACTGTAAAAATCAAAGCGCATATCCCTACGGTCAACATCGAAATCCCGACAGGAAACGCGCGGCGGTTTGAAATCTCAATCACATCTGACGGCAAGCCTTACGACTTGTCGTCTTTTGATTTAAAGATGACATTCCGACCAAGTGTTGGTGGTGAATTTGATGGAAGCGACAACCTGACTAAAGACGGTCAGGTTTTATTTTTGACGTTTCCGCCTGAATTTTCTGCTGGTGTGAAATGGCGTAGGGCGCGATATGACATTTTGAACGCTTCCACCCATCAGACGCTGATTCGTGGGGAAATTGAATTGCTGGAGGTGGTAACACTATGACGGAATATGTATTTACCCTGTCAGATAAAACGCCGTCTGTTGAGATTGACGTTAAAGAAACCGCCATTGCTCAAGGTGCAGGTCAGGATTTGTACGACCGCGCTAAAAAAGAGCTTGGCTTTACTGGCACTTTTGAGGAGTTTCTCGCTAAATTCAAAGGAGAGCGAGGCGAAAAGGGCGAAGATGGCGCGAAAGGTTCAGACGGTAAATCAGCAACCGTAACCATCGGCACGGTAACGACAGGCGAGACGGCGAGCGTAACCAACACTGGAACAGAGACGGAGGCGGTTCTGAACTTCGTCCTGCCTGCTGGTGGCGGTGGTAACAACGGACTACACACGGAAATCCGCACTGTTCCTGTTACGGTCAACGCTCAAAATATTCAGACGGTCGAGTTTGAAGCGAAATTCGCGGAAACGCCAACGCTTCACGGTCAGCCTGCTTTGATGGGTGCTGGTGAAAACCGCCATCTGTATCTGCTTTCAGTGGATAAAAACGGCTTCACTTGCCGCTCAAACTACTTTGACGCTAGGTTTCAGACCATTCACTACGCCGTAACTGGCAAACTTGCGTAACAGGTCATCTTTCAGATGGCCTTTTTTTCTTGGAGGGAAAAATGAGTAACTCGCTCAAATGGGTTAAATATATGTTGGAATGGCGTTTTCTGCCGGTGCGTTTTCAGAAGTGGCTGTTTGGCACTGGTACGCGCGTTGTCGAGTTTGCCAGTGGGCTGTCGATGATTGGCTATGCCGCCGTGTTTGCGTTTTCGCCTGTCGATATTTACGACTGGCCGATTTACTACAAGTTCAAGACAATACCCGAATCTATCCTGATTCCTGTTTTCGGTGGTATCGGCTTGTTGCAATTGGCGGCGATGTACTGGCAGACGTACAAGGGCAACGTCTTTTCAGGCTATTTATTGCTGGTGTCGGCGTTCATTTGGTATCTGACGGCGCAGGCGTTTTGGGGGGCGTTTCCGCCTGCTCATACAGGCATGGTCATTCCACCAATCTTGGCGTTTCTTTGCTTACTCGCTGGCAATAACTCACTTAAATTCTTGTTTTCGGGCGAAAAATTGAAAGACAGCCTAAAGGGGGAATAATGGATTTTTTCCAATTTGGCTACCTGTTTGCCATGGGGGGCGGTATTGTCGGCAGTGCGTGGTCGAGTATTAAAGACCACGACAAGATTGTCTCAAGCTTGTTTGAGGCGGTTGTATCGGCAGTGGCAGCGGCGGCGGTAGTGGAACGGTTTTTGATGGTTAACCAAGTTTGGACTTGTGCAATTGCCGGCGCGTTTGTCGGCATTTTGACAGGCCATGCCATGGATACCGTCAAGACCTTAGCCCCGGGCTTGATGAAAAAGTGGGTCAAGAAAACGGCTGACAAATTTATCGATAAAGAGTAACGACAGGTCGTCTGAAATCAGACGGCCTTTTTTAATGGAAGAGCAAAAAATGCAAGAGTTGGACTGGATTAAAGAGGCTAAAAAACACATTGGCCTGAAAGAGATTGTCGGCGCAAAAGCACATAACCCGACAATCGTTCAATGGCTGAAAGATATGGGGACATTCCCCAGTGCGGCAAAGTCTTGGTACTTTGAAGATGAAACGCCGTGGTGCGGTTTGTTTGTCGGCCATTGCTTAGGCAAGAGTGGACGCGCAGTCATCAAGGACTGGTACCGTGCGAAAGCGTGGGCAAGTGCCGGGCTTACGAAGCTGTCAAAACCTGCCTACGGTTGCATTGCCGTGAAATCCCGACAGGGCGGCGGCCATGTGTTCTTTGTGGTCGGCAAAAACGCTAAAGGTCAGATTCTTGGTTTAGGTGGCAATCAAGGCAATACCGTGTCTATCGTGCCGTTCAACCATGCCGATATTGACGGCTACTTCTGGCCGTCTAAACTGGTGGATGGCAAGGCGGTGCAGTCTAGCCCCACGCCTGAACGTTATGTTTTGTCATCTGTTACGGCAACCGCCGCGCATGGTGCAAGCGAGGCGTGATGATGAATCCTGTCGAGTTTCTGAAAGCGCGTATTGCGGAATGGGAAGCTAAAAGCAAAGAAGCGAGCGAAAACGCCGACTTTAAAGCTTTTGAGTTTGCCCAAAGCGAAATTAAAAACTACAAAGCGATGTTGAAAACCTATGAACAGCCTGCTATTTAAAAACTGGAAGCTGATTCTGATCGCGGCTTGTTTCGTGCTGGTTGTGGGCGCATGGCGATACGACCATGCCGCCCAATACAAGCGCGGCCGTGAATCAATGGCGGCGGAAATTTCAGGCCGTCTGAAAGATTCCGCGATTGAGAAAGCGAAGCAAGACCGTGAAACGGCCGCCGCGTATCAAGCCGGTAAAGCCGTGCGTGAAGAAAAGGAAAGGGTGCGTTATGTGCAAGTGCAAAAGATTGTCGAAAAGCCTGTTTTTCGTAACGTCTGCATTGATTCTGACGGCGTGTCAGTCATCAACGCCGCCATTGCCGACGGCAACTAAACCGCCTGCCGACTTGGTGCAACCATGCCCGAATCTGCCTAAACTTGAGGGCGGTACAGGCGCGGATATTCTGCCGTGGTCGCTACAAGTCATCGGCTTGTACAACGACTGTAAGGCGCGTCATAAGGCGTTATCTGATACGCTTAAATAAAGTAAAGGCCGTCTGAAGCCTTGTTCAGACGGCATTTTCTGTTTACCTTACCGTAGCCTTGCTGTAAATGCCTTTAAGACATAAGGCCATGCGGTCGGAGGGGTCTTTGTCCGCATATCCCCGCAACACTTCGAGGGCTGCGACGGCTCTTTTCAGGCGTGAACGGGTTTCGTGCCAAACCGTCCACATCGTAACCGCCTGTATGTTGCCAAGCTGTTTGAGCGGCGCGGAGATTTCTTTGCCCAATTCAATCATCCATGCGCCGTAATAAACCATAGCGGCAATGTCGGCTAAAGAGTTGCCGTCGATGGGCAGTTTCGGCTCGGCTTTGGGCGGTGCGTCCAACACTTCGCCTGTCAAGCCTGTGTGCAGGGTCAGCGCGTGGACGTAGGCTACGGCTTCGGGCAGCTTCTCGGCAGGTATATCTTCGATGGCTTCGACGTTGAAGCGTTGGTGAATCATACTGTACGCGGAGGAGTAGTTTATGCCTTTGCGTCCGACAAGCGCGGCAACGGCTTGGCGCAACGGTGTGCGGTCGTCGGCGGTGGTTTTTTGTCCGACTTGGTAGCCGCCTGTTTTGCGGATGGCGGGCAGGACTTCGGATGTTACCCATTTGCGGAAGGGTTTGACTTCAGGTTTGCGGGATTTAAAAGCGGCGTGATAAAAACCACTTTCGTTGATAACCGATACATCTTGGTTTCCGCCTAGGGTACTCACATTATGAGTACCCTTTTCATCGTTATCCAAGATACGGGTCATATTGTATGAATCACGGTAGCCCAGCATGGCGGCAACCTCTGAAGCGATAAACCACGCTTCGCCGTTTTTGTTGATGACTTGGATTTGGTTTTGGTTGAAATTAAAAGATTGAACTGAATTGTTCATGATGGTTTCCTAGTTTAGTTTCGAAATTGCCCGAAACGGGCGGCCGCGAGGTTCGAAAACCTACTAGAAAAGGCCGTGCTTATTCCCCTTGCGGGTATTGTATTCACAACCCTCGCGGCCATAGGAAACCTTTATCGAAGCAAAACACTAAGGAAACTATGGACGTAAAAAATTCACACTGACGGGGTGAATGCCGTTCTAGTAGAGGTTTTCGACGCCTCGTAGATGTGAATATAAAACAAAACCCCTGCAAATGCAAGGGGTTTGGTTGCTCAATAATCCAATCCTTTGATAAGTGATTTCACCAATACAAACCTCGTGCAATTATTACATCCATAGCAAGTAATTAGTGGAAATATCGGCGCATCTCTTAATTTTACGACCTTCCCGTCATACTTTTTGCGGTATTTCTGTGCTGTTTCACAATATTCCATATCTGGTGTGAAGGTAATAGAGACATGTGTAATCCCTGCCTTTTTGCTTTTCTCCCGACTTACCATTTCCCCGGCACGAAATTTGGCAATCCTCATTTCTACCTGAATCGATTTAACATTAAAATCGCTAGGAATGGTTTCATCGGTTGCCAAAGCCTGCTGAATATCGGCATAAATCAAATTGTACCGTTCAGCAGGCGGGTGTTTCCGCAAGTATTTAGCCAATCTCCCAATTTGCTTGTTGGTCAGTTTCTTGGAGAGTTTTAACACTTTCTCTAACTCGTCAATTTCCAACAGCACTTTTTCTTTTGTATTCTTGGCTTTAACCGTAAAGAATGAGAACATAATATAGCGTTATTTCATTAGGCGTTATCTGATACATTCAAGTAAAACAAAGGCCGTCTGATTAAATCAGATGGCCTGTTTCTTTTGTCCCAAAATCGTCCCAATACGTTTTAAGTGATTGATTTATTTATTGTTAATGGTGCGGACGGAGAGACTCGAACTCTCACACCTCGCGGCGCCAGAACCTAAATCTGGTGCGTCTACCAATTTCGCCACGTCCGCACTAATTTGAACCGTGGATTATACACAAGATTAATGGGGGCGCAAAGTCTTGTTTGCTTGAATTTTTCGGTTTATCCCTTATATAATGGTTTATTCCGGCCGTCTGAAAGCAGGGTTTGTTTTCAGACGGCCTCAACTTTACTATTGGTGAG
>ERZ772977.1060-NODE-1060-length-15161-cov-41.532106_pt1 | contig 15161 bp, 14 predicted proteins | sample MGYA00511131_ERZ772977 | MGnify/ENA primary metagenome ERZ772977 (study PRJEB29015, sample SAMEA2737935) | human oral metagenome | biome: human oral; feature: human-associated habitat; material: dental | place: China | collected 2151 ...
ACAGGCTGACGAATCACCACAACGGGATCTACAACGCCACCAACCAGCTCAAGGCAGCCGACGGCGCAGCGGCCTGCACCCCCAAGAGCGGCCACAGCTGAGCCGCGTCAGACACTATCAACCCCACTTGACACATTTCCCCTTAACGATTCAAACAGTTTGCCTTTTTTGGAGGACCTGTGGTTACATTTAATAATCTCCTGTCCTGGGATGGCACCAACCTCTTCGATACGGGCGACGCCTTGGTGGCCACCTCACACAAGTACGAGCAGGTCAACGCCGATCTTCAAAAGAAAGAACTAGGAGACGGATTGTCTGGAAAGACCTTCGAGGCAGAGGCCAAGGCACGACGAATCCTTGCCGACGACGCCGAAGATCTCTGGACTGGTTTGGAGAAGGCTGGCAACGACCTCAAGGACGCATCCACCACTGTCACCACCATCAACAATGCCGCTCACAATCTCGTCACCAGAATAAAAAACGATGATTTAGAGATATCCGAAAGCGGAGAAATTACGGCCGATTACGAGAAAAACCCTAACCTTGAACCCACTCACGCAATGTCATTGATTGAGGGGTACAAGAAAGAGCGCGACCATCTTGTCGAGCAAGCGGGCGACACAGTTACCTTCATCTCGTCCGTATACAACGAACTTGCCAAACTGGACGATACAGCAAACGGACCAAGCCCCGACGTAGTTAACCATGGAGACAAGCCGCCGAACCCAAAGTGGACACCCAGCCAGGTCAACGACTGGTGGACCTCATTGAGCCCTTCTCTACAGCAGCACATTATCGAGAAACACCCGTCCTGGATCGGCAATCTCGACGGCATCCCCTCAGACAAGAGACACGAAGCCAACATGGTCTGGCTGCCGATCATGCAAGCTGAGATAGACAAGAGCGTCCAAGACTACAAAAACAAACAAGACCCATGGGGCGACAACACCCCAGAGTATGAAGCTCTACTCCAGAGACAAAAGGATATTCACGCCCTGTCAGCCATGTTCCTGGACAACAAGGGAAAGCCCAAATCCCTGGACAATAAAGGTAAACCAGCGCCTGTAGATGGGCACACCCTAATAGCACTGGACAACAGTGGCGACCACTTCCGAGCAGCTATTGGAACTGGAGACATCGATAAGGCAAAGCACATCTCAGTATTCACTCCGGGAATGGACTCAACCGTTGAAGGCGGACTAGCCTATAGCGACGGAAAGCCCGGTAAGTATGTAGAGAGCAATAAGAGAGTTATAGAAAAGGCGGGAGGTACCGAAAATGGTGTTGCAGGAGTGACATGGCTGGGATATGACGCCCCCCATGCGGACAAGGTACTCTCCTCGGGAGAAGCCAAAGAAGGCGGTAAAAAGTTAGCCAGTTTCTACGATGGGCTTCAGGCAACCCACCACGGCGACCCGCACCTCCTAGCGGACGGGCACTCCTACGGTTCCCTAGCGACCGGATATGCCCTCAGGCAATCTACCGCACCAGACGATTTTTCTATCATGGGCTCTCCGGGTCCTAGTTCAGTCGATGCCTCAGATTTTCACATGCTTCCTGACCACACGTTTGCAGCAGCGAACAATTGGGACCCAGTTGCAGCATCTGGATACTACGGAGGAAACCCCACCACCGACCCTAACTCCGATTTTACAGCACTAGACACAGACGCCAACGGCCCCTACAAATACACGTCAGGGCATTCAAACTACACAGACAAAGGCAGCACATCCCTGCACAACCAAGGGCAAATCTTGAAAGGCGCGAAACCCGACTATGTTGACCGGCCATCAATTAAACAGGGATAATAATTCACGCAATAGGGCATCAGATTGCCCCCCCCCCGCGAAACAGACGGAGGATTAGAGCGGCGGATCACCCCTAGCCCCACAACGGATCGGGGAAGATTACGTCCAATGAGTCAATAAGGGAGCAGCCGATGCCCGACGAGCAGACCGTACCTGAACACAGAGGAGACGCAGGGTCAGAAGACGCCCCGACCGCCGACTCGAGCAGCGGAGCCTCTGCCGGCTGGAGAGCAGCGCTGTCTGGCAGGTCGTTGGAGTGGTGGCTGGTCCGGTTCGTGCTGGTCGTCCTCGTGGTGATCATTGGTGGTGTCATCTATCTGATTGACATCACCGTGCACCCCGACAGCGGCCCGGAAGGCTTCCAAGTCCGACGCGTTGCCAGCACAGCCTCCAAGCACCTCTCCAGCAGCCCAGACGTCATCTCCGCCAAGACCACTGAGGCCTCAGCCGACCTCGGTGGAACCGAAGCCAGACTGGACGTGCGCCTCAAGGACAACACCAGCGCGGAGGCGGCCGCCGACCTGATTGCGTCAACCCGGCAGAAGACACTCCAGCAGGAGCCCGACTACTCAGGCGAGTTCATCATCTCGGTGTCCTGGAACGCCAAGGGCAGCAGCATCAACATCGACGTCTCCTGTCAACGAGACCCCGAGGCAATCCGGACCGATGTGAAACGCGCACTCACCCCCGTCGGAGAAGCAAAGACCTTCACCAGCAGCATCGACGACTATCAGGGACCGACAATCGACTACGGAGAAGTCACCACAACCCCCACCACCCTGCCCCAACCAGGCGTGAAGAACTCCTCCAAGACTTTCACCATGAACGGCTGGAAGGTGACATCCACCAGCAACGCCGACGGACAGTTCCCCACCACCGTCTCCTTCGAGCAGGTCATCGCCGCCGCCAGAAAGGCCGGCCCCACCGGCACCATCGAGCTCAGCGGTAACACCCTGTCCGTCACCGGCCTGGTCACCGACGACACTAAGGACCTCACCCCCGAGGCAGCAGCCCCCGTCGTCCACGCCGTCAACAACTGCCGCACCGCAGGACTGACCACACTCCAACTCAACAACTGGGCACCGGACACCACAACCAGCGTCGCCGACCCCTGGCTGACCTTCACCTGCAACAACGGCACCTGGACACCCCATCATGGCGGCAACACCGGCCAAGACGAAGCCGCCATCCTCAACAAAGCCGCAGAACTCTAGCAGCCCCACCACCCCGCCTTCACCTCTGCGCCGTCGGACCAAACACCCCCACCACCACAACGGATCAGGGAGAATACGTCCGACAAGTAGGGAGAAGGTACTGATGGCGGATGAGCAGACCGTACCTGAACACAGAGGAGACGCAGGGTCAGAAGACGCCCCGACCGCCGACTCGAGCAGCGGAGCCTCTGCCGGCTGGAGAGCAGCGCTGTCTGGCAGGTCGTTGGAGTGGTGGCTGGTCCGGTTCGTGCTGGTCGTCCTCGTGGTGATCATTGGTGGTGTCATCTATCTGATTGACATCACCGTGCACCCCGACAGCGGCCCGGAAGGCTTCCAAGTCCGACGCGTTGCCAGCACAGCCTCCAAGCACCTCTCCAGCAGCCCAGACGTCATCTCCACCAAGACCACTGAGGCCTCAGCCGACCTCGGAGGCAACGACGTCCGACTGGACGTACGCCTCAAGGACAACACCAGCGCGGAGGCGGCCGCCAACCTGATTGCCTCTACTCGCCAGAAGACACTCCAGCAGGAACCCGACTACTCAGGCGAGTTCATCATCTCGGTGTCCTGGAACGCCAAGGGCAGCAGCATCAACATCGACGTCTCCTGTCAACGAGACCCCGAGGCAATCCGGACCGATGTGAAACGCGCACTCACCCCCGTCGGAGAAGCAAAGACCTTCACCAGCAGCATCGACGACTATCAGGGACCGACAATCGACTACGGAGAAGTCACCAAAACCCCCACCACCCTGCCCCAACCAGGCGTGAAGAACTCCTCCAAGACCTTCACCATGAACGGCTGGCATGTCACCTCCACCAGCAACACCGACGGGCAGTTCAGCAACCCGCCTTTTGCCCAGCTCATGACCGCCGCCGCCCAGGCCAGTCCCACCGGCACCATCGAGCTCAGCAACGGCGCGCTGTCCGTCACCGGCCTGGCCACCGACGAGCGCAAAGGCCTCACCCCCGAGGCAGCAGCCCCCGTCGTCCACGCCGTCAACAACTGCCAAGCCGCAGGACTGACCACACTCCAGCTCAACGGCAAGCTGCAGAAAGGACTCTCCAGCGACGACGACTACTGGCTGACCTTCACCTGCAACAACGGCACCTGGACACCCCACGATGGCGGCAGCACCGGCCAGGACGAAGCCGCCATCCTCAACAAAGCCGCCGAGCTCTGACGGGCTCATCCCCACGATGACGTCTCCTCCCTCAGGAGGAGATGAGCCAGCGGCCTGTTCGCCCACCTGGACGATTACACCGATATCCGGCGCGGCTATCCTGAAGCCATAGAGGAAACGATCACTGCGGCGCCTGCTTTCTCCGTCTCTCCATCTCAGGCATCTCACGAACGCTTTCTCCGGTTCCACACAGTCGGCCCCCGCACCATCCCGGTGCGGGGGCCGACGACGTCAGGGCGTACTGATCCGCTCGGCTCAGCGCTGGGGCTGGTCGTCCCGGTACTTGCGCATCCAGGAGTGCCTGGTCCGGCACAGACGGACCCCCGTTCCGAGCGCCACACAGGCACATGTGAACAACGAGGCCCACATCCACTGGGGTATCTCCATGCCGCACCTCCACTCATGACAGCCGGTCGTCATGTCGCGACTTTCTCAGGCACGATTGTATGACCATTAGCACCATTTCTCCCGACCCGCTTCTTCGGGAGATCCCCGATCCTCTCCCGCTACAGTACGGCGGACATGAGGCGGCAGACGTTGTCCACGTAACGGTTGTACCAGGGCTCGGTGGCCCACACCTCCGGGGTCAGCTCGGTGCAGATGGCCCGGTAGTCGGCGTCGTTGACGCGCAGCAGGTCGTCGAGGTCCCCTCCGAAGGCCAGCAGCATGACCTCGTAGTTGAGGGCGAAGGAGCGGAAGTCCATGTTGGAGGACCCGATGACCCCGACCTCGTCGTCGACCGTCATGTACTTCGAGTGCAGGACGGTTGGCGACGGATAGAGGTAGATCCGCACCCCCGCCGCCAGGAGCGCCGAGTAGTAGGAGCGCTGGGCATGGCTGACGATGAACTGGTCGGACTCCTTGCCCACGAACAGCTCCACCTCCACCCCTCGGTAGGCGGCCGACGTCATCGCGGACAGCAGCGCCTCGTCGGGGATGAAGTAGGGACTGGTGATGGACACGCGCCGCTTGGCCCCGTTGATGAGCGCCAGGAACATCCGCAGGTTCGGCTCGGTTGGGTAGCCGGGCCCGGAGGGGACGAGCTGCATGGCGTTGACGACGGCGTCGGGCCGCCCCGGCCTCGGAGCCGGTGTCCCCACCAGGATCCCCGGGAGCCCGGCCATCTCCGGCAGGGTCTCCAGCGGAGTGCCCAGCGCCAGGTCGAAGGCCTCGAGCTGCTCGCCGGCCTCGAAGTACCAGTCCATGGCGAAAACGGCCTGGGCCTCCAGGACGATCTCGCCGGTGACCTCGACCGACAGGTCCTCCCAGCGGCGCCCGGCCCGCACGTTGCGTCGAGTCCGGTAGCTGGGGTCGATGACGTTGTGGCTGCCGATGAAGGCCTTCTCCCCGTCGATGACCAGGATCTTGCGGTGATTGCGCAGGTCCGGGCGACGCCAGCGCCGTTTGAGCGGCAGCAGCGGCATCATGAGCCGCCAGCGGATGCCGGCGTCGGTCATGCGCTGGCAGAACTGCTTCCAGCCGGGGTACTTGCGGCTGCCCAGGTGGTCCAGCAGGAGGCGCACCGTGACCCCTCGAGCCACCGCGCGCTCCAGGGAGGCGAAGAAGACGTCGGTGACCTCGTCCCAGCTCATGATGTAGAACTCGACGTGGACGTGGTCGGTGGCGGCGTCAACAGCGCGGGCCATGGCCTCGTAGGTGGTGCGGGGCTCGGCGTGAACCGCCACCACCTCACCGCTGACGCAGGGCAGCCCGGTGAGCCTGCGGTTCATGCGCAGCGCTCCGGCCAGGTAGGTCGAGGGCTTGGCTCCCTTGGGCAGGTCGGGCATGGAGCGGGTGTAGTCGAGGGTGATCTCGTTGACGGTGTGCTGCTGGCGGCGACGCGTGCCGTGGACCCACGGGCTGCCGATGAGCAGGTAGAGCGGGAGTCCCACGAGGGGCAGCAGGAAGATGAGCAGCAGCCAGGCGGTCGACGACGACGGGCGGCGGTTCTCCGGAACCGTGCCCAGCGCGGCGATCTTGATGAGGTACTCGATGACGACCCAGGTGGTTGCCAGTACCGGCGGCAGCGTCATGATCGCATCATGTCATGCCCTCCGGGCGAGCCTCGGGAAGAAGCCTGGGCGCGGGCCGGATGGCCCTGCGCCCAGGCACTGCGAAGGCCCGCCCCGGTTGATCTACCGGGCCGGGCCCTTCGCAACGAGGTCGCTTACCGGTTCCCATTCGGCAGCGGGTCCTCCTTCACTGAAACGTCCGAGCACATTCCCTTGGCTGTGGCCCGGACTCGGCGGCCACCGGTCAGCGGTACTCCCCAGTACCTCACGGTCGCCACCGTTCAGCGGTGACTATGACTCTGCCGAGGCTGTCTGAGAGAAGGCTGGAAATAACGCATCTAAATGATGACGCTTGGTGACAATATGGTTACGCTCCCCGAGATGGGACCACACCATACCTTACATCCCTTGAAACGACGCCGATCGCGAGCCCGGCTCGAGAACCGTCACTTCGACGTCGGACTTCCAAACAGGGCTTTGAAGTAGCCGTAGAAGTTCCAGTTACCCCACGAGGTGCACTGATCCCCACCACTTCCGGCAGCCTCGTTGGGTTGGAACGGCGTGTAGTTGTACAGGCCCGCAGTCGCCTGGTTCGCCACCGTCACCTCACCGCTGCCGCACTGCGCATCGGGCGAGTAGGCGATTCGCGTCGGACGCTGCGCCACGACGTCGTAGGTCCCCGGATTGAGGCGATAGCGCTGGAACTGAGAGGCCGCCCCGTAGAGCTGGGAGGGGAAGCCGGCCCACTGGGGGTCACAGGTTCCGTGATCGGGACAGGCGTAACCGGCAGCGGCCTCGTAGTCACGAGCGCTGAGCGTCCGACCGGAGGCGGTGAGCAGCCCCTGCTCCTTGTGTATGAGGACGAGAAGCACCTGAGGGTTGATGTCGCAGGCCTGGGAAACCGCCCAGACGACATCGGCCGCGCTGAGACCGGAGGCGGCCTCGATACCGCCGGGACAGAAGGTGGAGGCCTCACGGGCAGGCATGGAGAAGTCGGCGGAGGCCAGGCACTCGGTGCCGTCACTGCCGGGCTGGCAACCGGAGTTGACCCGAGTGATGAAGGCAGCGATCTCCTCATGCGTCATCGCGTCGGCGTTGTAGAAGACCTCGTCGTCGATGATGTGAGCCACGTCGAACCCGCTCGCGTCAGGCACCAAGGGGGCCGGCGCAGAGCTCGTCGCCCCCTGAGACGCCCGCTGCCCCAGGCTCAGGAGCCCATTCAACCCACTGAGCGATGAACCGACCGCACGCAGCGCGATGAGGCCCACCAGAAGCGTGACGAGGAAGGCGCCGAGAACAACACCGAGAGGGCTGCGCAGGAAGGCCAGGACTCGACCGCCCCCACCTGGCCGCTTGCGCTTGATACTGGAGTTCAAGCGGCCGGGGCGCCCAACGCCCCCCGGACGCCCCTGGGCCCGATCGGAACCATGCCTCCGGCCATCACGCCGGGCACGGTCGGTGCCGCGCGACACCGTCGGACGGGCACGTTGCGAGGTGCGGACGGACTGAGACGAGGCGGAACCGCCGGCGCTTCGAGGAGCCCGCGAGCGTCGTTTGGAGGGATGATGGGACATCGACATCATCGTGTCACATATCGGCGGGACACATCGCGCCCACCACCCGGACTTCAGAAGCATCTACCGGGACGGCAGGCGTCCGCGGGACGCAGCCGGCACCACCGGCGCCGTCATCAGCCCGACGAGACCACCGGCGCATACTGTGGAGCCGTGAACCTTCCCGACGTCCTGATCCTGGCACGCGCCCTCATGGAGGAGGCCGGCGTCAGAGACTGGGAGCTGGACTTCGACCGTGCGCGCCGCCGGGCCGGCCAGACGGATCATGCACGACGTCGACTCACGCTCAGCCGTCACCTCATGCTCCTGTACGACGAGGCCCAGGTGCGCGAGACGATCCTGCACGAGATCGCCCACGCCCGCGTGGGGCCTCAGCACGGACACGATGCCGTCTGGGCCGCCGAGGCGACCCGCCTGGGAGCCACGGGCCGACGACTCGTGGACGCTCAGGCACCACGGCTACGGGGACGCTGGGTGGGCAGGTGCCCGGCGGGCCACGAGGTCGATCGGATGCGTCGCCCCGGCTCGCCCGTCTCCTGCTCACGCTGCGCCGCTCGATTCAGTATGGAGCACCTGCTGTCCTGGAGCCTCGACGGAGACCCCATCCCTCACGAGGAGATCAGCGAGCGCTACAGCCGCCTGCTGCGCCTGGCGAAGCAGGCCGCACCATAAGACCACAGAGAGGTTTCGTGACGATGTAGGGTGCTTGCACCAAGATCGTCACTTCAAAAGAACGGAGTCATCTCCATCATGCTCGTGACCACCACCCCCATCGTCGAGGGATACCCCGTGACCCAGTACCTGCGAGTTGTCTGCGGCGAAACCATCGCCGGAGTCAACGCCCTCAAGGACATGGCGGCCGGGTTCCGCAACATTGTGGGCGGTCGTTCCCAAACCTATGAGACCGAGCTCATCCAGGCCCGGGAGACGGCCCTGGCGGAGATGGTTCAGCGCGCCCAGGAGCTCGGGGCCGAGGGCGTCGTCGGCGTCGACATCGACTACGAGACACTGGGATCGGACAACGGCATGCTCATGGTGACGGCATCAGGCACCGCCGTCCGTTTCTCCGCCACCTCCTGAGCGATAATGAGCGTCCGTCCCGTCCGGGAAAATGCTTGAGTCACCGAATCGACCCGACCGAGAATTTCCCAGATTTTTCCCAGGGTTCTGTCCCTCGTCTTCACAGGGTGGTGGCGTTACATAGTGAACACCGCCGGACAGGGACGGTCTCGAGGGTTGGGGAGCCCAGCGACAGATCGCACTCCTGAGATGGCACCGGGTCATAGGGAGCCTGGGGCGATCGTTCTGGCGAAGGAGGATCCGCCTCCTCGGGTGCATGGGACCCCGGGTCGCAGGTGGAGCCTCGCGAGGCTTGGGCCCGCAGCTCGGAAATCCGAGCTGTGGGCCGAGTCCTTTTCCCGGCGCTTTCTCCCCAGTGCATCGCGATGTCATCGGGGCGTACTGGTGTCATGGACGAAGACGCACGAGAGGATAAGAGCATGAGCACCTCAGCACAGCCCACCTTCTCACGACGCTCCATCGCCCGCGTGACCACCGACCGTCCCGCCCGGTACGGCAAGCAGCTGGCCGGCCACATGGGCCGCAAGATCACCGCTGTATGGAACGACGACGCCACCGGCTCCCTGACCTTCGACCGCGAGGGAGCGGTCACCGGGGTCGTCGGGATCTCATGCCACGACGGCGTCCTCCAGCTCGTCCTGGAGGCCGACGACGAGCACCTCGAGAGGCTTGAGCACGTCGTCGGCATCCACCTGGCCCGTTTCGGCGCCAAGGACGGCCTCGTCGTGAGCTGGAACCATCAGGACGGCACGTCGGGCACCACCCAGGGACCGCTCGCACCTGAGGATCTCGAGCGCATGCGTGCCGAGCGGGAGGCCCGCAAGATGTCCTCCTGATCGACGCCGCCCGTTCCTGACCCTAGCCGCTCCGGCCGGTATACCGGCATGGGTCGCCTACCCGGCCAAGGCCTCCTCGTCGGACACAGGATCGCCCACGCGCAGCATGAGGAGCAGCCCGGTCGCCAGCACGGTGACGATCCCGAGGATCCCCCAGTAGTTCGCCCCCGGGCCGACGACACGCGTCCCCAGGTAGATGAAGACGCCGTACATCATCGGCGCCATGAAGGAGACCGCCCGCCCGGTGGTCGCGTAGAGGCCGAAGATCTCTCCCTCCTGCCCCTCCGGGATGAGGCGGGCCAGGAAGGAACGAGCGGCGGACTGGGCCGGCCCCACGCAGGCCGACAGGAGCAGGCCGAGAATCCAGAAGGCCACGGTCCCGGCGGTGTGCAGGAAGAACACCAGCAGCCCGGCCACCACCAGGATGATGAGGCTGGCCATGATGACGTTGCGCGGCCCGAAGCGGTCATCGAGCCGCCCGGCCCAGATGGTGGCGATGCCGGCCACGATGTTGGCCACGATGGCGAAGATGATGACGTCGCCCGATGAGAAGCCGAAGGTGTTCTGGGCGATGATGCCGCCGTAGGTGAAGACCCCGGCCAGACCGTCCCTGAAGACGGCGGCGGCCAGCAGGAACCACAGCAGTCGCGGCTGGAAGTTGTGCAGCTGGAGCAAGGTGCGCCACAGCAGCTTGTAGGAGGTCAGCAACGACTCCTTGTGCTCCCCCTGGTGGGAGACGGCCTCCTCGGGCTCAGCCTCCATCCCGGCTCGGTCCCGGCCCGGCTCGGCGGATGCCATCCCCTCACTGACCTCGTCGTCGCTCGCCTCCGCACCCGTGCGCCCCAGTCGGCGGGAGCGGTTGATGAGGACGGGGAGCGCGGACAGGCCGAACCAGACCGCCGACACCAGCATGGCGACACGCACACCCATGCCGGTTCCGGCGGGGAAGGAGATCAGAGGGCTGGGACCCACCAGGGCGACGTAGAGGATGAGCAGCAGGACGATGCCGCCGAGGTAGCCCATTCCCCAGCCCAGCCCGCTGACCGCGCCGATCCGGTCCTTGGAGGCCAGGTGGTTGAGGATGGCGTTGTAGTTGACCGAGGCGAGCTCGAAGAAGATGTTGCCGACCCCCAGCAGGACGATGCCGAGCCACAGATAGCCCGGCTCCGGTCGCACGAGGAACAGGAGCGCCGAGACCACAACCACCACGGCGGTGTAGCCCCCGAGCCAGAAGACGGTTCGCCCGCCTCTGTCCGAGCGCTGCCCCGTCACCGGCGCGAGCAGGGCGATGAACAGACCTGCGACCGCCAACCCGATCGACAGCGCCGACTCGTTGTCCGCCTTGGGTCCGAAGGAGTCACTGACCAGGTAGACGGTGAAGACGAAGGTGGTGATGACCGCGTTGAAGGCCGCCGACCCCCAGTCCCACAGGCCCCAGGCGATGACGGGCCAGGACAGGAGCCGGGTGCGGGAGCCGGCCTGCGTCGGAGCAGTCACTGTCGTGCTCATGGGAGAGACGATAGATCCATCCGGGCCGGTGACGGTACCGAAAGGGAAACAGATCTGATCGTCAGCCCTCCCCATCCTCCTCGGCGGGACGCCTCCCCTGGCCCAGCTGCTGCTTCACGAGCAGCTCGGCCAGGGCCAGGTCCATCGGCGTGGTCACCTTCATGGCGCGCTCGTCCCCGGCGACGACGACGACGCTGCCTCCGCAGGCCTCGACCAGGCCAGCGTCGTCGGAGGCTGCGAGCGCCTCGTCTCCGGCCCGCTCGGCACCGGCACGATGGGCTGCGACGAGGGTGTCGGTTCTGAAGCCCTGCGGGGTCTGAACCGCCCGGAGCCGGGCACGCTGAGGAGTGCCGACGACGGGCTCGGGCTCCCCCGCCTCACCGACCTCGACCTCCTTGACGGTGTCGGTAACGGGCAGCGCCGGGACCACGGCCTCGTGTCCGGCGCGCACGGCCGCAACCACCCGTCGCGTCACCTCCGGCGGCGTCAGTGCCCGGGCCGCGTCGTGGACGATGACGACGTCGGCCTGCGGCACCGCGGCCAGGGCCGCCGCCAGCCCCAGGGCCACGGAGGCCTGCCGGGAGTGCGGCGAGCCGGAGACGACCTCGACCGTGGTTCCCACCCCTGATGTCCGGGTGGGCACCGTCTCCCCAGTCCCGTTCAGTGCCCCGCCCGAGGAGCCGTCGAGGAGTCCGGCGAGCTCTGCGCGGAAGCGCTCGACGTCGTCGGCAGGAGCGGTGACGACGAGGTGGCTGACGACCCCGGCGTCAATGAGCCCGGCCGCTGCCCGCCGCAGGAGGCTAGTGCCTCCCACCGGGACAAGTGCCTTGGGAACGTTGGCTCCCAGACGAGAGCCGGAGCCCGCCGCAGTGAGAACGGCGACCGCCCTACCCGGAGCGGACCCGGGTAGGGCGGATGATTGAGATGAAGGGCTGGTGCTCACGGGCAGGACGCTACCGTGTGCGTCACCGCCTGAGCACGGGCCCTGAACGGCTCAGGAGGCGAGGACCTCGTCCAGGCGGGACTCGGCCTCCTCCTCCGGGGTCTTCTGGGCCAGGGCCAGCTCGGAGACGAGGATCTGACGGGCCTTGGCCAGCATGCGCTTCTCACCGGCGGACAGACCTCGGTCCGTGTCGCGGCGGGAGAGGTCCCGCACGACCTCGGCGACCTTGATGACATCTCCGGAGGCGATCTTCTCCTGGTTGGCCTTGAAACGACGCGACCAGTTCGTGGGCTCCTCGGTCAGCGGTGCTCGCAGCACCTCGAAGACCTTTTCCAGCCCGGTCTCGTCGACGACGTCACGCACGCCGATGAGCTCGACGCTTTCAGCGGGGACCAGAATGGTCAGGTCACCCTGGGCGACCTCGAGCTGCAGGTATGTCTTCTCCTCACCGCGTACCTTGCGCTGCCGGATATCAATGATCCGGGCGGCCCCGTGGTGCGGGTAGACGACAGTCTCACCGACTTCATAGGTCATAAGGATGACTCTCCAGACTGGTTTGCGGGCCTCTAGTTTATCAGGTCATTCCGCGAAAAGATCGGGGACGTATCTCACAGCGGTCACAGCGAAGACGGCTCGGGAATGCGTTGGCTCCGGAAAGGGGATCAGCGCTCCGAGCCACTGTCGAGGCGATAGCCAAGGCCTCTGACGGTGGTGATGAGAACCGGTTTGGATGCATCCATCTCAACCCTTCCCCGGAGCCGTTTGACATGAACGTCCAGGGTTTTCGTATCTCCCTCGTAATCGGGTCCCCAGAGGCGCTCGATGATCTGGCGGCGAGTGAGAACCCGGCCGGGATGTCTGAGGAAGAGCTCCAGGAGCTCGAACTCCCGCAGCGGCATGGAGACAGGCTCGCCGTTGACCCTGACCTCGTGCCGCTCCACGTCCATCCGCACCCGGCCGGCGACCAGAACCTGCTCGGGCTCGAGGGACACCGCTCGGCTGCGGCGCAGGACGGCCTTGAGACGGGCCAGGAGCTCCCGGTAGGAGTAGGGCTTGGTGACATAGTCATCAGCACCGATCTCCAGGCCGACGATCTTGTCCAGCTCGGTGTCCTTGGCACTGAGCATGATGACCGGGACGGAGGATGACCGTCGGATACGGGTGCACACCTCGGTCCCATCCAGTCGCGGCAGCATGAGGTCCAGCAGGACCAGGTCGATGGGGCCGACTCCTCCGGGGCGCCGGGAGGACTCGAAGATGTCGACGGCACGCTGACCGTCCTCGGCCTCGACCACCTCGAAGCCGTCGCGCCGCAGACCGAAGGCGAGCGGGTCGCGGAAGTTCTCCTCGTCCTCAACCAGGAGGATCCGAGTCGGGCCGACCGACGATGCCGGCGTCGGTATGGCCGGCAGGCCGGAGGGCACTGCGTCCGGTTCTCCGGCCGACACCGCGGCCGGCTCCGTGGAGGGCTCCGTGGAGGACGCTGCCGGGCTCACGACACGCTCCTTATCGACTCGTCCGCAGGCTCATCGGCTGTGTTACCACCGGCGCCATCGGCTGCGTCACCGGCGGCACTGCTGGCACCGCCTCCGGCCGGCTCGTCCTCAACCGGCTCACCCTCCGGCAGGCGCGGCAGTACGAGGGTGAAGGTGGAGCCTCGCCCCACCGCCGACCACAGCTCGACGGTCCCTCCGTGGTCGGCGGCCACGTGCTTGACGATGCTCAGGCCCAGCCCGGTACCGCCGGTGGCCCGCGAACGGGCCTTGTCCACGCGGTAGAAGCGTTCGAAGACGCGCTCCTGCTCCTCCTTGGAAATGCCGATTCCCTGGTCGACCACGGCGATGCGCACGATGTCGGGGTCCTCCGCATCCAGCGAGACGCCCACTGAGACCCGGGTACGGGGCTCGGAGTAGCAGATGGCGTTGTCCAGCAGGTTGCGCACGGCGGTGGTGATGAGCGCGGCGTCGCCGCGCACCTGCAGCCCCCTGGTCCCCCCGGCCACGAGGGTGATCTGACGGCCGTCAGCCTCCACACGGACCCGGTCCACGGCCTCGGCCACGACGTCGTCGATGTCGACGACCTCGGGCTCGGCCAGGGCGTCTCCCTCCTGAAGGCGGGTGAGCTCGATGATCTCCTGGACCAGGACGCCCAGGCGGCGGGCCTCCTTGCGCATGCGCCCGGAGTAGTCGCGCACGAAGTCGGGATCGTCGGCACCCGCCTCAACGGTCTCGGCCAGCAGCTGGATCGCACCGACCGGGGTCTTGAGCTCGTGGGAGACATTGGCGACGAAGTCGCGGCGCATGGCCTCCACCCGGCGGGCGGCGGTCTGGTCCTCGATGAGGATGAGGACGCGTCCCTGGCCGATGCCGGCCACACGCACCTGCAGGTGGAACTGGCCCGCACCCGGCACTCTGCCGCGAGACACGGTGACGGCGGCGTCCTGAGCCTGCCCCGAAGCCCGCACCCGGTTCACCATGACCGCCACGGTCGGCTCGACGACGGCGTCGTCACGCACGATGTTGAAGGTGTAGGCCGCTGCCGAGGCGCGCAGCACCTCATCGTCATCGTCCAGGACGACGACTGTGGAGCGCAGCGCGGCCAGGACGGGGACGGTCGTGTCGGTGCCGGCCAGGCCGGCGAGGTCAGCGGCGCTCGTGGCCGCTCTACGCTCGCGCCGGGACAGCACGACGCCGATCACCACCCCCAGGCCCACGAGAGCCGCGGCGGCGGCAACGAGAAGAACGGTGACGATCGGACCCACGTTTCTAGGGTAGTTGAGAGCCGAGGGCGCTTCCCGGCCGGTTCCGCCCCTGGGCGCGCCGCTTGCGATGGTGTCGTAAGGCTGCTGTGCTTGGGACCATCACCCTTGGCGACGGCCTTGGCAGCACCGTCGAGCCGCGCCGTCAAGCCGCATCATCGATCGGCACGAGTCATCGGCCCCCGCCCGGAACAGGAGCAGCCTCATGCGCGCCATCTTCAACCAGGAGCTCAAGCAGCTGGGC